>Ga0163153_10004166_pt1 | contig 18435 bp, 13 predicted proteins | sample OliLakLV19MP6IB1_FD_148629 | JGI IMG/M metagenome (GOLD analysis project Ga0163153, IMG submission 148629) | Freshwater microbial mat bacterial communities from Lake Vanda, McMurdo Dry Valleys, Antarctica - Oligotrophic Lake LV.19.MP6.IB-1 | ecosystem: Environmental > Aquatic > Freshwater >... | reverse complement strand
TCCCTCACGCACACCGTGCCTGCGGAGCAGACTCGCACGCCTATGGCAAAAAACGTCGACACCGCCACCCCGTGTTGCCCGCAAAACGCCGCCACACTCAGCCCGCTCTGGCGATGCACCTCAAAGAGCCGCCGCCACTGACGATCCGTCCTGCGATGTCGATTGATTTTCATCTCAACAGCATGACCACATCACCGACTCCGTAACAGATGTCGATTGCCGAACGGTTACCGACAGCCAGACCTTTCGCGCGGTGACGACGAGGCGCACGCCGATCTTCAGCAGCCGCACGCGGATCGTCGATGCCTGGGCGTGTTCCAGTTCCGTGTTCTTGAGCGCGCGTCTTCGCAGCGCGGCCAGCAGCGTGTAGGCCACGGTGCTGAAGTAGAGTCGAATCTGATTGGCGCGCAGGTCTTCACAACTGAGCCGATCGGCGAAGAGACACAACTGCTGTTCCTTGATGCGGTTCTCCATGTCGCCGCGGGCGCAGTAGATCTCCTCGTACAGCGACCGGGCATCGCCATCGTCGGGCGTCAGATTCGTGACGATGAAACGGGCGTTGGCCTTGTCGCTTGCGCTCTCGCTCGTCGTCGGCGCGGGCAGGTGCTCGGCTTTGGCGATCACGCGGCGCTCTTTGCTCCAGCTCTTCTTCGTGCGATAGCGCAGCTCGGCGAAGACCCGCGCCGCCTGCTTCGTCGCCTCGGCCTGTTGCTGCCTGCCGGTGGGATCGTCATCACCGACCATCAGGGCCAGCATCGGATCGCAGCGCAGCGTGTCGTGATCGTTGAGGTCCTCATAGCCCAGCGCCAGGCCGAAGACCCGCTGCCCGACCAGATGTGACAGCGGATGCTCGATGCGATTGGCATCGCGATGATCGGTGAAGCACGCGGCGAACTGCTCGACGATGCGGCCATGCCGTTCGACCTCGCGCGGCAGCACGCCGCCGCCGTCACTGCTGATGTACCCGCCATCGAAACGAGCCACGACCTCGCGGCGACCGGCACGGTGAAAACGGAACGATTGTTGATTACACTCTGTGGTCACAGATTGGCCTCCATGCTCAGTTCAAACTCTTGCAGCACAAGTGATTGAACGGAAGCGGCCAACCTGTTTCATTTGGGCGGTGAGAAATGCGGGCTAAACAACTCGCCGGTCCGACAGGTCTATGTCGCGACCATGATGGAGGGCCTCAACGAGCTGGCTCAGTTCCGCGGCGTTGCGGCGAGGCCTGCCGCGTCGCCAACCGAGGCTGCGGCTCGGTCGGCGCGCCGACGGACGGATACCAAGGCCCGTTACGAGGTCCGAGTCCGCGGCGAGGAAGAGGTGCTCATCGAAACCCGCGTCGGCTCAGGCAATCCATCGAGCGTCAGCCGGTCCGACTACGACGCCGCCATCGTGGCGATGGTCATTGCGGGAGAAGAGGGGCAAAAGTTTGACGACCTGCTCGCCAACTTCCATGCCGCTGGCGGCGGCGAAGAGCCCTACCGCCTCCGCGTCGTCCTCCGGTTCTGGCGGCTCGGCGGTCCGCCGCTCATTACGCGTCGATCCGCCCGCTACGCGACGCTTCTTCCGCCGCAGCTGTTCGCCGCCGCAGCCGATGCTTTCTGGCATCGACAGCGTCCACGGATTTCCGACCAATCATCCGCGGCATAGAAATCGGACCCATCTCAACCGATCATTTCGGCCGGCGGAGCTTCCCCCTGTTCCGCCATTATCCAAAACGCTCTCGCCCGCCTCACTTTCGCCAAAAAGTCTTCCACTTGACGGTCCACACAAATGACTTGGGCTGTTCGTTGTGATGGTCGATGAAGTCGGCGATGGACTCTATCAGCGCAGCGACGTTCTTGACGGCGCCACGGCGGACCGTTTGTCCGTCAGCTCGCGGAACCCGCGTTCCACCAGTAGACGCTGCGTCGCGACCTGCTTTTCGATTGCCACTCGCTGCCGGCATACTGAACAGCGCGGCAAAACTGGCAAGGCTGCCCGGTGATGGCAGTGAGGCTTGATCGGATTCTGGCTCGGAGTCGGCCGAGCTGAGGCTTTGAAGCGATACCTCGGTTGAGCTGAGTGCATTCAGCGGAGCAGACAATGCACTTGGCTCGCCCGCAGGCAACGAGGTGAACTGGCGATTACGGACCAGAATCACATCGTCGCCCAGAATGGCGCCCGATCCGTTGGCGTCTAGGAACACGCTGTAGGCCGCCGTTGTTGTGGTTTGAAACTGAGCGTTGCGGGTAAGTATCACGTCATCGCCGAGGACGACGGCCGTGCCATTGGCATCGCCGGGAAGGGTGTTGAAGCGGAAGTTGAACGATCCACCGGGCGCACCATTGCCTGAGGGGAATGTGCTTCCCGCGGTCGTCCATTCACCATCGAGCGCGTCGCCTCCATCGTCCGTCACGACGTCGGACAGATTGATCATCCACTTGTCGGCACTCAGCGCGCCGGCAAAGGTCCATGTTGCGGTGAAGCTAGCCGCGTCGTAATTGAAACCGTTGCTCGTCGCGGTTGGCGTGTTGATGCCGTGCAGAACGAGATCGGCTTGCTGCACAACCACGCCCTCGCTGAAGTGCACCTTGATCTGGTTCAGCGCGACCCAGGGGAGGGGGACAAGCTGCGCCGAGGCGGGTACAACATATCCGCCGGTACCCAGATTCTGGGCGAGCAGGAAACCCAAGAACGGCGTCGTCCAGATCGTCGAGCCGAGAAGCACCTGGGTGACCTTTGGCGCGGCGCCATCGGCTGAGTACACGATCCGAGCAGCGAACTCGGAGGTGTCATTGGTAATCAGCGCGGTCGCCGTCGCCGTGATGAAATCCCCGTTTGCAAGAACGACCTCCGGAAGCGGCACGTTGAAATCGACGTGCCCGGCCGCATCGGTCATCACGATCACCGATCCGAGTACCCGCTGGCCCTCCCCGTGATTCGAGGGGTCGGAGCCCGCAACGTTGGAGAAGAACTCGATCCAAAACTGCGCATTCACGCCCGAATCGAGACTGCCTGAAATAGTGGGGTTGCCGCTCAGCATCGCCTGCGTGAGAACGGGGAAGTTCTGGAGCCGATTCGGGCCGGTGTCGGCATCGGGCGCGGCATCGTTGGCGGTAATGCCGTCGGCGCCCAGGTCGATGCCCAAGGCAACATTGTTGCGGATAACGTTGGCGAGGATGGCGTTGCCGCCACCGGCATCGACGGCCAATCCGACGCCGTTCTGTCCGTTGAATCCGATGCGGTTGGCGACACCCGCCGCCGTGCCGCCGATGGTGGTGCCCGCGGCGCCCTGCTGGATGAAGACGCCGTCGCCGTCGTTGCCCAGCGCGCTGGTTCCATCCACGGCGATTCCGATGAAGTTACCCTCGATGACGGTGCCGGTGGTGGCCGCGCCGATAATCTTGATGCCGTCACTGCCGTTGCCGCCAATCACGTTGCCCGCTCCGGTCGCGGCGCCGCCGATGCGGGTGTTCGCACTGTTGAGAATGCTGATCCCGTCAGACCGATTGCCAAAATCACCCGCTCCTCCCGCGCCGGTTCCAAGGAAATTTCCCTGGACGATGTTGCCCGCCGCACCATTACTGATGTCGACGCCATCGTCGTCGTTGCCGCTGACGACATTGCGTTGTCCCGCGGCTGTACCGCCGACCAAGTTGTTGGAACTCGCATTAATGGCGATGCCGTTGACGGCGTTTCCGAGGTCGATGCTGCCGGTCAGGTCGAGACCGATGTAATTTCCAAAAATGGAGGTGTCGGTGGTGGCCGTCCCGTTGATTTCGATGCCATCGCTGCCGTTGCCGGCGATGACGTTTCGCTCGGCCGTAGCGGCCCCGCCGATCTGCGTCGCGCTGGCGCCGAGCACGACCGAGACGCCGTCGGAGCTGTTGCCGATCGCGGTGTCGCCCGTGGCGCTGGTGCCGATGAAATTGCCGATGATCAGGTTGTCAACCGAACCGACGCCGCCAACCTCGACGCCGTCGCTGCCGTTGCCCGAGATGACGTTGCGGTGCTGCGGGAGCGCACCGCCGATGCGGTTGTTGCGCACGCCGGAGATCTGAATGCCGTCGTTGCCATTGCCTCGATCGATGGTGCCGGTGATGTCGATGCCGATGAGACTGCCGGTGATGACATTGCCGCTGTTGGAGGTGATGCGGATTCCACTGCCGGGGAAGCGGACGATTGACAGGCCCTGCACGGTGGTGTTGCCCGCGTCGATGTTCAGGCCGTTTGTCCCGGCCGGTGCACCAATGCCGTCGAGGTTGATTCGAACGACGCCATTGAACGGCTTGTCGATGGCGTTGGCATTCTTGATTGCACCGGCCTGTGAGTAACCGTCAATGTCAACGGGATCGGTGATCGTGGGCAGCGCACTCGTCACCGCGATCACGAAAGGGCCGGCGCCCGCCAGCGCGAACGCAATGATGTCGGGCACACCCCCGACATTCGCCGTCGCATTCGCGGACGTGATCGCGGCGCGCAGGCTGCCGGCGCCGCTGTCCAGTGTGTTGGTGACGGTGAAGGTGCTAAGCAGGCGACGAGGTTCGAGTTGCTCGAGCATGCTTGCAATGCTCATCTCGTCAGAGCCTGACTGGCTCCGGCACGACGGGCCTTTCGATCGCGAGCGCTCCCATAAACAGGCGATCGAGCTCATTGGCATGGTTGCCCTCTTCCACCCTGATGATCAATGGCGGTCAGACGACGTCAAACAAAAGGCCAGGGCCATCGCATCTAAATTTTTGAGCGGCCTTAGTTCGCTAAAAACGAGGGAGGCCCGTGATCATAGTAGCCGGAATGCATAAATGTGAACGATGTTCACAGGCCTTCGCTCTTCAGAAACGCGGATCGGAATTTAGATGCGATTGCCCTGAACAAAAGGCGAGGATCACGGTTACAATAGCGTAAGTGGGATTGGGCTCTCTTCATAGAAAATAATGTTTTTCCCTTGAACCGGTGTTCTCCTGCTCAAGGCCGGGAACTGACTGCTTCCACTACTTCCTCGGGGACCGAATGTGGAGCTCATTTTTTCCGAGCTTTCCCGTAGAACCCCGAGTGCCAGGAAATGCCGACCACCAACCTGAGCCCGTTCGCCGGTGTTCGCTTGCTGGCCTACTGCCATGAGGGCGCGGGCATTGGTCACCTGCGCCGGACGCTGACCATCTGTGCACGTCTTTCACAGGACTGGCCGGGCGTTTCGATCCTGCTGGCCACCGGCACGCCGTTCCTTCACCTCTTTGAACCGCTCCCCTATCTCGACTGGGTGAAACTGCCGGCCATCAGCAAGTCGTCGACAGGGAATTACTCGCTGCGTCAGTTAGCCTCCCACTCCGGCATCACGCAGTGGCGATCAGACATTCTTGTTGAGACGGTGCGAGGATTTCAGCCAACGCTGGTGCTGGTCGACAAGGCACCGCTGGGTGTTTGCGGCGAGCTGCGCCCGGCGCTCCACTGGCTGCGTGACCACCGACCGGCCACGCGCCTGGTCTGCGGGCTCCGTGACATCGAAGATGAACCGGAGGTCACAATCGCACAATGGGATCGCCTCGGCGTGCCCGACGCCCTGGATCATTTATTCGATGACATCTTCGTGTACGGGATGAAGGACGTATTCGACGTCGCTCAGCAGTACCGATTGCCGGTCGGCGTCACCGATCGGCTGCATTACACGGGGTACCTCTGCCGCAAAATCAAGTCCCGCATCAACGGCACAGCACGGAGGGGCCCCGCGGCGCCGGGCGAGGTCGTAGTGACCGTGGGCGGCGGCACCGATGGCGGCGACCTGATTCGCAGTTACCTGTCCGAGGCCGTGCAACGGGCCGCGGCATTGGGCAGTCGATCGGTCATCGTGGGCGGGCCCGACCTGCCAAGACTCGATGCCGACAGTCTGCGCCGGCAGACCAAGGCGGCGGGTGCGAAATGGCTGGAGTTTGATTCTGCATTGCCGCAGCGCATCGGCCGCGCCCGCTTGATCGTGACCATGGGTGGCTACAACACAATGACGGAGTGCGCCGCATCGGGCCGGCCGACATTGGTCGTCCCGCGCACCACGCCGCGGAAGGAGCAGTGGATCCGAGCGCGGCTCTGGGAGCGGCGCGGCCTGATCAGCACGCTGGATCCGGCCGACGCGACGCCGGCGCGTCTTGCCGATTTCGTTGATCAACTGCTCACGAATCCAACTGTGATGCGCCGCGAGCAACTCGACCTCGACGGCCTCGACCGGGTCGTCAGCCGGCTCACGCACCTCGTGCAACAGGAGCAAGCCGATGCGGCTGTTGTACGTATGTAGCGACTTTGGCATTGCACCCGATGGCACAAAGGGGGCTTCTATCCACTTGCGTGCCATTACCGGCGCACTGGCGTCGCTCGGCCACGAGGTGATGCTGATGAGCCCGCGCCCCGGTCCGGGTGACGGCCATGCCGCTCGCCGGCTTCTTCCGCCCGGATGCGCGCTGGTCGACGACGCCGTCAAGCCGCTCAAGAGATTCCTCGTCGAGCACGACCTGGGAGACGAATTGCCACGGGATCTGCGCTCGCTCTATTACAGCGCCTGCGCGGCGGACGCAGCAATCGAAACGTTCTCGGAACCGAGCGAAAGCGGATCTGCGGCCGGTGTGCCCGATGCCATCATCGAACGCCTGTCGCTGTTCTCCACCGTCGGCATGGACCTCGCCCGGCGATGCGATCGGCCGCTGATTCTCGAAGTCAACGCGCTGCTGACCGAGGAGGCGGAGCAATACCGCACACTGCTGCTGGGCGACATGGCTCGCGAGATCGAACGACGGACGCTCGCGCGGGCCGATGCTGTCCTTCCCGTGTCGCGCGAGTTGGCGCAGCGGTTGATCGATCGGGGCGCTTCCGCGACCAAGGTGCATGTCGTGCCCAACGGCGCGGATGAAGCCTTCTTCCGGGCACAACCCTGTGATGCCGCGGCCACGAGAGCTTCGCTGTCATTGGGCAACGCGTTCGTTGTGGGATTCGTCGGCAGCCTTAAGCCGTGGCACGGAGTTGATGTGCTGCTCCGCGCCGCGGCAACGCTGAACCGCGGTAAAGGCGCGGTAAAAGTGCTCATCGTCGGCGTCGGCCCGGAGGAACAACGATTGCGAGCGCTGGCTGTCGAGCTTGGCATCGATGAACACGTCGTGTTCACCGGCGCGGTTGAACATCGCGCAGTGCCCGCACTGGTTGCCGCCATGGACGTGGCCGTTGCGCCGTTTCAATCGATCGTCAACTTCTCGTTCTCCCCCATCAAGCTGTTTGAGTACATGGCGGCCGGGGCGTGCGTGGTGGCCTCCCGTCTGGGCCAGATTTCCAGCGTTATTGAACACGACATTGACGGCGTGCTTTGTCCACCCGACGATCCCCAATCGCTCGCGAGGTCGCTTGATCGCCTGCGTGGATCCGAGGAATTGCGCCGGCGGCTCGGCGCCGCGGCGCGAGCCAAGGCACTCGATCGCTTCACGTGGACGCACACGGCCCGGCAGGTGTCCGACGTCATCGAATCGGTATGTGACGCCCGCCGGCGAGCGGCGAGTACAGCGTCGACACCTGTGCTTGCGCCGACGTGAATCGCCCGGATAATTGGGAATGGCTGTGCCTGAAACGCCCCGACAGAACCATTGCGGTCCATCCTTGACGGCCCGTCCGCGGCTGGCCTATCTGTTGCGCGACTATCCGCGGTTCAGCGAAACCTTCATCGTCAATGAGATCCTCGCGCTGGAAGCGCTCGGTTGCGATCTCTCCATTCTCGCGCTGCGAAAACCGGACGACGGGATGTTCCATGAGTCGGTCGCGCGGGTCAGAACGCGGGCCGAGTATCTGCCCGACGCCGGCGCCAAGCTGCGCGGCAAGACCAGCGGCAAAATTTGGACAGTGTTCCGCGAATCGCCGCGCGGGTGGTGGCGGGCCCGAAGCACCATCTGGAAGCACACTGATCTCGCCCGCGCCGATCTGCGCGCGGCGATTTACGTTTTGCATTGGATGAAGAAACGCAGGATCGAGCATGTGCACGTCCACTTCGGCAGTGATGCTGCGGCCATCGCGATGCTGGCGGCGATGATCGCGGGCATGCGGTTCAGCATGACGCTGCACGCCTACGACATCTACCGCGACGACGTCGATCGAGCGCTGCTGGCCCGCAAGATCGAGCACGCCGCGATGGTGGTCACCGTCACCGAGTTCAACCGCCGGTATCTGCTGGAGCACTGCCCGGCGGCGAAGGACAAAGTCGTTGTTCACTACAACGGCGTGGACCTGACGCGCTTCGCCCCCGGCGGCCTGCCGCGGGAGCCCGGTTTGATCTTCAGCGTGGGCAGGCTTATCGAGAAGAAAGGGTTCGCCCACCTGATCCGCGCCGCGGGGCTGCTCCGCGATCGCGGTGTGGCCGTGCGCTGCGTGATTGCCGGCGACGGTGCCGACGCTGACAAGCTCCGCGAGGAGATCAAGCGGCTGAACCTCAGGAAGCACGTGGAGCTGGCCGGTCCGCTCAAGCAGGACGAGGTGATGTCGCTCATGCAGCGGGCCTCGTGCTTCGCGCTGCCTTGCATTCAGGCCCGCAATGGCAACGTCGATGCGCTGCCGACGGTTCTGCTCGAATCGCTCGCGTCAGGATGCCCCAGCGTCAGTACAACCGTCAGCGGTATTCCCGAGATTATCGAGGACGGTGTCAGCGGACTGCTGGTGGAGCCCGGGAATGATGCGGCGTTGGCCGCTGCGATCGAGCGTGTGCTCAAGGATGCCGACCTGGCCGCTCGTCTCGCCGTGGGCGGGAGGCGGCGCGCCGAAGACCGTTTTGATGCGTCGCGCAATGCTGTGCGACTGAAGTTGCTGTTGGAAGCAGCAGCGAGAGGCGAATGCAGATCACTCGCGGATACCACCGCGCCCGCCGAGAACCTCGCCCCAATGACGCCAATGCTGGAGATGCCCGCCCCGCCGACGTCGGCTCGCGCCGGCACCTGAAGCCATGCCGAACCCTTTGACCATCAAGACGGCGCGCGGCAAGCTGGACCTCCGGCAGGCGCGGTTGGTCCGCCGCAAGTTCGGCAAATACGTCCACCGCTACCGCGGCATGCTGATCGTCGCGGGCATCGCAGCGCTGGGCGCGACCGCCGCCGAGTTGGCGGCGCCGTGGACGATCAAGGCGATCTTCGATTACGTGCTGACCGATGCGGCGAAGGATCGCCCGCTCGGGCGCCTGCTCGACTACCTGTCCAACGACAAGAACGGCGCGCTGCTTGTCATCTGCGTCGCCATCATATTGATCGCGCTGCTCAACGCGCTGTTTTCCTTTGTGCGCGATGTAATGCTGGCGAAGGCCGGGCAGATGATGGTCGGCGACTTGCGTCAGGACGTGTTCGACCATTTGCAGAAGCTTCCGCCGGCCGAGTTCGAGCAGCGCCGCACCGGCGACCTGCTCACGCGACTCAGCGGCGACATCACCATGCTCCGCCAGATGCTCTGCGACGCCCTGGTGACCGTGGGGCAGGGCGTGCTGATCATCATCGCCATGGCGGCCGCGATGCTGTGGCTCAACCCCCTGCTCACCGCGATCGCCCTGGCTATTGTGCCGCCGACCGCGTGGCTCACGATCCGCATCTCGCGCGACATCCGCAAGGCCGCCCGCCGGGCCCGCGAGAAAGAGAGCGAGGTCGCCAGCATTGCCCACGACGTGCTAGGCGCGATGGCCGTCGTGCAGGCCTTTAATCGTGAGAAGGTCGAGTGCGAACGGTTCGGCAGGCAGAACCGCAGCAGCGTGCGCGCCGGCGTGCGCAGCACGCGCCTGGAAGCAAAATTGTCGCGCATGGTGTCGATCACCTCGGCGGTGGCGCTGTGCGGGATCCTTTACGTCGGCGTGCGCTCGGTCGCGGCCGGCGGCATGACGGCGGGCGACCTCCTCGTGTTCCTCGCCTACCTGCGGGCCATGGCCAAGCCCGTGCGCCGCATCTCGAAGGTCACCGGTGCCGTCGCCAAGGCCACCACCTGCGGCCAGCGCGTCGCCGAATTGCTGGCAATTCGCCCGCAGATCAAGGACCGCGAAGAAGCGGTGGAGATGCCCCCGGTGAAGGGCCGCATTACATTCGACAATGTGAGTTTCGGCTATCCCAATGGCACACCTGCCCTGCAAAGCGTCACGCTGAATATCGAGCCCGGCGAGCGCGTCGCCATCGTCGGCCCCAGCGGCGCGGGCAAATCGACGCTCATCAAACTTCTGCTGCGCTTCTACGATCCGGCGGCGGGGACCGTGTCGATCGACAACCACGACCTGCGATCGATCACCCTCGCCTCGCTGCGCCGACAGATCGGCTGGGTTCATCAGGACACAGTGCTCTTCAGCCTGACGGTGCGTGAGAACATCGCGCTCGGCAAGCGCGACGCAACGGACACCGAGGTCGCTGCGGCCGCGCGGCGTGTTCGTGCGGAGGATTTCATCAACCAGCTCCCCAAGGGATACGACACACCGCTGGGGCAGAGCGCGCTCACGCTCTCGGGCGGGCAGCGTCAGCGACTTGCGCTGGCCCGCGCTCTCCTGCGGGCCCCGGCGCTGCTGCTCCTCGACGAGCCCGCCACAGGGCTTGATGCGGTGACCCGGCGGGAGGTCAGTGAAGCGTGGCTCAGCCCCGACCATCGCGCCACCACGCTCGTGATCTGCCACCGGCTCGTGGAGATGGAGCGGTTCGACCGCGTCATCCTGTTCTCCGGCGGCCGGGTGGTGGCGGCGGCCCCGCATGTGGAGTTGCTTGAAACGTGTCGGCAGTATGCCCGGCTCCACGAAATGGACCGGGCCCAGGGCGAGCCTCAGGTCGAGGAAGCGGCACCATGCTAAACGCGATGTTCGACATCCCGAGCCACGATGCCGTTGCGGCCGGTCTGTCGCAGCTCGACGAGGCGATGCTGCTTCAGATTTGCAACGAACAACTCGGCGGGCATGATTCGAAGGACGGGCCGTGGCTGTTCTGCCGGCAGGTCAACGCGCAGTATCGACCCGGTCAGCGCGTGGCCTTGGCGCTGGCGTTGCTGCGCGATGCGGACGTACCCGCAGATCGATACTGGCCTCAGGAGACGCTGGTGTACCTGCACGCCCCGGTACGGCCGCCGATGTCTCGACGGGGAACTGTTTTCCGCGGCCCGGCTGGCGAACTGGAGGCGTACGTGTTTCCCAACGACCGCCGGCTTCGGACGCTGCGATCCATTTCCAGCGCGGCCGGAGCGACGGAGCTCTGGCGTGGCTGGTTCAAGCACACGGACCAGCGCGAGCTGTCGCTAAAGCGCCAACTGCTGCGGTACGTGCCCGAAAGCAAGTTCGTCGCGCGAATTCGCAATCGCGGCAGCGACCAAGAAGTCCAGCAAGACGGCTTGGCCGTGCGGGTGTGCGACCCCGACCGCGCCGCGGACCTGATTCATCGTCACCGCGAGACGCGCCGGCTGCTCAAGGGTCGGCCGCGGGCGTTGGATGTGCCCCGCGTCATCAGCGCTGACGCAGCGCGCGGAATCGTCGCCGTCGAATGGATCAAGGGCGATGGCCTGCTCGAAACGCTTGCCGCCGGCGACGCCGATGTCGTGCTCAAACTGCTCGTGGAAGCGCTCCACGATTTTCACACGATGACAATGACCGGACTCGGTCCCATACACGCACAACAACTCGCCGCGAGTATCGACGACGCCACGGGCGAGTTGGCGGTTGCCCTGCCAGAATTGGCGGACCGGTGGCGGCGCATCGCCAGAATCTGCCGGGAGGTCGGCTCCGGGATTGAGGAAGCCCCCTCGGCCACCATTCATCGTGACTTCTATTTCGATCAGGTGCGGGTGCGGAAGCATCGATGCACAATCGTCGACCTCGAACGGCTCGGCATCGGCGATCCTCTTGTCGATGTCGCCAGCTTCGTCGTACAGATGCGCTTGCTGGAACATCGCGCGGAGTTCGGCATCAGCGGCGACCGGGTGCACCGCTGGAGCCGGCTTTTTCTGGAGCAGTGGCGACGCGTCTCGACAACACCATTTGCGTCAGCGACGTGGGAGTTTTATTCAGCCCTCGCGGCGGTTGAGCTTGCCCGCGGCGTGATGCGGCGGCTTCGTGGCGGCTGGTCGCAACTGGCGCATCGTTGCCTGGAGGACGCGGAGCGATCGCTGGTGGAGTCGGCAAAACCTCTTTCAAACCCGGCGAAATCAGTGGCATGAAGACAGTGCGATGCAACAAGCCGATCGAAACCAGCGCGGCGCGGGCCGCGGTGCGGCAATTATGTCGGCCTGTTCAGGTGGCCGGATTGCTCCGGGCGGTGGCGCGGGACCGCGGAATTGAAAAGCCGCAGATCAAAGATGTTCGCATCGAACGCTGCTGGCCCGGCCGTGGCGGAGCGTACCTTTTCGAGTGGTCATTTGACGGTGGTGGACCGCGCTCGCGTCTGTATGGGCGTTGCTGCGACAGTAAAGCTGATGAGGTCCATCCAACGATTGTCGAAGCAGAGCCTCGTGGCCGGCGGACATTTCGTCGCGGTATTCGCAGCTGGCAACCGCGCTGGTGCACGATGGTGTTTTCCAGCGACCGAGACCCGGGAATGCCGCATCTGCCGGCCTGCCTCGATCGCACGGAAGCCGCTGCCGTGGCCCGGCTGTTTCCGCGGGGCACATCGCTACGCGAAGCTCACCTGCTCGCTTACAAGCCGGGTCGACGAGCGACGATTCGATATGACCTGCGGTCGGCCGCCCGAAACAGCGGTACCGCCCGGCAGCACGCGGCCGGCAAGACATTCCGTGATGACCGCGGGCGCCGCGTCCTCGCGCTCCACGAGAAGGTCCGAAGCGAGCTGCGCAGAACCGGCGCGAACCTGTCCGTGCCGGCGCCGCGGGGCTACGTCGAGGCGCTGCGACTCGCGGTGATGGAATGGATTGACGTACGCGCACGCAGCGATGGTTCTCTGGGACCGGCCGACTTCGTGGCCGCTTTGGCCGACCTGCACCGAATCGAGATTGACGATCTTCCCGCTCATACCGTCGATGACGAGTGCAGGGTGATACGTCAATGGCATGCGCATCTGCAAGTAGTGCGCTCCGCCGACGCGGACCACACATGGCCGCTGGTCGAAGAATTGTGCCGACGCGGTCTCGACATCGGAGCTTCGAGCTCTTGCGTCATTCACCGTGATTTCTACGAGCGTCAACTTCTGCCCGGCGCGACGGGGCCGCTCGTGATCGATCTCGACACGCTTGCAACGGGTGATCGCTGCGTCGATCTCGGGAATCTCGCAGCCCATCTGGCCTTGACCAGCGTGGCTGGCGGTGAGCGCGTGCGGGCGGAAGCGCTGTGCGGCGAGATCGCCGGGTTGTATGAAGGTCTCGGTGGCACAGTCGATCGCCATTGTCTGGACTACTTCGCGGCCGCATCGCTGTTTCGCGTCGCTGCGGTCCATGCCGTTCGTACCAGCACACGAAGGTGTGCGCGGCCCTTGATGCGCCTGGCCGCTGATCTGATGGGAGTCAGTGTTTCGTCGCGAACGGGAGTCATGACATGAAGTTGCCTAACCAAAAATATAGGGCTTTCACGCTGATCGAACTGCTGGTGGTCATTTCGATCATCGCGCTATTGATCGGCATCCTGCTGCCCTCGTTGGGCCAAGCCAAGCGACGGGCGCGCGAAGCGGAATGTCTCGCGCGGATCCGGGGTGTCTTCCAGGCGGCCGCCTCGTTCGTCCAGCAGCGCGGCAAGATGCCGCCCCTCAACAACGACCCCGACGAGGGGTCCTGGCAGTACAACTACCTCATCTTCGACGGCGTCGATTGGAAAAACTGCTGGGGGCCGCTCGCATATCCGGCCGGCGCCTTCGTTTCGGATCCGGCCATGTGGCACTGCCCGCTCCAATCCAGCCCGGCTCACTCATTCAACACGCCAACCAATCCCTGGCCTCCCCAGCTGGGTTCCGACACCCGGGCGGGGTACGGCCGGCGGTACGGCATGAGCGGCGACGACATCCGAAATATCGTCCGAACCAAGGCGTTTGCCGCCGATGTGTTCAGCTACCCGGACCTGATCGAAGACTCCCACGGCCGCGGCGTGAATGTCGTCTACACCGACGGTCACGCTCATTACGTGTCCCACACGCTGCTCCGCAACAACACGCTGAACAAGGTGTTCAGCCCCGCGATGAACCCAACCGTCGAAGCGATCTGGAAGCTGCTCGACGACAAATGACCCTCCCATGAAAACCCTCTGGAAAGAAAATCCCATCCTCGTCATGCTGGCGCTGATCGGCATCATCGCCATCGTGGCGTTCTCCGCGCACAGAATTGCATCAATGCTAGAAAATGAGCCAAAGGTCGCGGTGCGGCCGGTCCTCAAGAAGGCGGAGGCCCGACGGGTCGTCAACGGTCACTACGTCAAGCTGGAAAACGATGAGAAGCTAATTTACGCAGGGATACGCGCGCCTTTCGAGCAGGAGCCGCTGTTTGCCGAGTCGAAGAAACGCAACGAAGCCCTTGTTGTGGGCAAAGAGCTGAGACTGGAGTTTGATGAAGATGAGCGCGACTCGGAAGGCCGACTCCTGGCTTATGCGTTTCTCGGAGACGGTTCGCTGGTCAATGCCACAATGGTCCGCGAAGGTCTCGCCTATGTCCGGCTCACGCCTCGCGCCAAACGATACACCGACGTTCTGCTGGCCGCCCAGGCGGAAGCCCGCTTATCTGCACGCGGATTATGGGCTCAAACCGCACCCTCAAATGAATCCGTTTACGTCGCGGACTCTAAGTACGCCGAGTTTCACCGGCCCTCCTGCGAGCAGGCAGCAAAGACCACTGGCAGTCGGCGGATCGAGTTGCCGACAAGGAATGGCTTCTTTGAAAAGGGATTCTCGCCTTGTCCGAAGTGCAAACCGTAATCATGAAAGCTCGCCGACAGAAGGCTGATGCATGGCGCCATGCTGTGGCGGACTTCGAGGAAATGACCTGAATGCGCCCGCCCTCAAATCGATGTCGCGCCAGCGCAGGGGATAAACCTCGCTCGGACATCGCAGGCCGCCGTCCAAGCGAGGGTGATGATATGCGCCACTTCGCGTCATACGCCTGCTCCATGACCTGCTCGATGACCTCGACCAACACTCCCTCGAGCGGGCGCATGAATCCCGCGACCGTCCACGTCGACCTTAGCACGGCCCATGATCCACCATCGAGCAGCCCGCCACGTACACGCCCAACCGTTCAAAGATGGCCGCCGCCGCCAGTCGCGGCACCTCTTTGAGAACCCGTGGCTCCGCAGACAATCCCGAGCGCGGTTATGACGGCTCGCGCGGAGCCGCCTAATTCACGGCAGGGTCTCATCGTCAAGGGGCTGACAACAGCCGTCGTACCGCGTTCGCCCGCTCGGCGTCCGTCAGCGGCAAGCGCGCGAGCATGAGAAGTACGGTGACAATGCCCTCCTTCGAGCAACCTCCAGGCGTTGCTGACGCTACTGCTGACAGCCACTTCGCGTTTCGCTTGTTTTCCGCAGAAAGCACGGAAGTTCCGCCGGTTTTGAAAGCCGGTTCGGCCGGCGGAGCCCTCTTGCTCCGCCGGCCGGGGATATCGTCAAATCCTGACGGGCCGGTAAAAACCTCTTGGCGCTTGACTGGCCTGACCGCGGCGTTGGAGGTGATGCCGTCGCTGGCGCTCTGGCCGGTGTCGTTAGCGAGCCCAGCCGCGAAACTCGGGCCGGTCAGGTCGTGGTTGCCGGCAGGGACCGTCGTGAACTGCGCGTTACGAGCCAGGATGACATCATCACCCAAGATGGTGCCCGAGCCGTTGAGGTCGAGGAACGGGCTGTACTGCGGGTGCGTGGTGTCGCGGAACTGGGCGTTGCGCACCAGGATCACGTCATCGCCGAGCACCACGCCGGAGCGGTTGGCGTCCCCGCGGACGACGTTGGCCTGGAACTTGAAGTCGTGGCCCGGCGTGCCGTCGCCGGAGGGAAATAAGTCGGCTGTGTTGAGCCAGTCGCCGTCAAGCCGGTTGCCGGCGAGGTCCTCAATCGCGTCGGACACATCGAACACCCACTTGTCGACCGCGAGTGGGTTGGCAAACGTCCACGTCGCGGTGAAGGAATCCGCGTCGTAGCTGAAATCGCTGACCGTGATGCCGCCGGGCGCATTGATGCCGCGGAGGGCCAGGTCGCCCGATGCCACCTGCACGTCTTCACTGAACCGCACCTTCACCTGGTTCACGTTCGACCAGGGAACGCTGCCCGCCTGTGCCGCGCCGCCAAGGACGGAGAAACCGCCATCGCCCAGGCCGGCGCTGCTTAAGTGGCTCAGGAACGCGGGGGTCCAGGTCGTGCCCGCCACCAACAGCTCGCTCACCACCGGCGGCGTCATGTCACCGCTGAGCAGCAGTCGGGGCTCCAGCCGCTCCGGCTCCACCGCCCGGTACGCCGCGTGACACGCAATTGGGCACCGTTCCCATGCCTGTGTTAAGCGCAGCCGGCCCAGCACGAAGGAGTACAACCGGCACAGGATGCGGTAGCCACGCGAGCCAATGGACATGGCGAAGCCCCTCGAAGTTCGGATGACCTGCCCGAAAAATCGCCCCGCTCAGGACCTCGCTTCTTAAGAGGCCGCAAGAATGGCTATTTCTCATCTCCGGCAAAGACAGAAGGTGCGAGAAGATTCTACGAAAATACAAGGGGTTCTACAATGAACGAAATAGCGTGCGGGTAGGGTTTGATTCACGACGTGGCGTACTGGATATCAGACATCGGCCTGCCACAAATGGCCTCGACGAGGGCGGTGATCCAGCCGAGCGAGGCTAAGACGAGAGTGTTTAGGCGATCGCCAGCACCCGCTGAATTGTTGGCTGTCCATAGACCGCGCTTCCGGTGAGCACGGTGAGGTTGGGCAGGATGCTCGCCTCGCCGGGGCTGTGGGTGTGGCCGCAGAGGACGGTCATCCGGCGGTGCGGGTGGGCTAGCATGATGCGGCGAAGCTCGTCGCCCACCGCCCCGCAGGCCATGTGAGGAAGCCAGTCGTCATCGGAGATGCGGCCCTCATGCCAGCACGCCTCGCGGAACGGCGGGACGTGCGTCAGCACGATCACGTGCTCATGGGTCTCAAGTGCGAGCGGAACCACCTTGCGAAAGTGAGCCGCGGCCTCGTCGCCGAGTTGGTGAAGAAGAGCGAGGCGCTCGGTCTTGTCGAGCTCGAACAACTCGTCGATCAGGAAGTAATCGTTGAGCAAGATCTCCGATCGCTGATAATCGCCCAGCCGCCCGTCGGCCCAGCCGTCGTGGCCGACGAGGGCGGTGGCGTTTCTAGGCGATCGATTGGCTCCAGGTGCCGGCGAGAGAGTTACGAAGCCGGTGCCAGGGGCCGCCGATAGCCACTGGAGTAGCGGCCGCGTAATCGACAGTGTCGCCGCCGCGGCCCGCACCGCGTGGATCGAACCGCGGTAGAAGTCATGGTTACCCAGAACGAAATAGACGGGCCGCTGGACCGCCTCCGCCAGCTCGGTCAGATAGAACGCAACATCACGCGACTCACCGATGTCGCCGCCCAGCAGCACGACGTCGGCTCCGCTGGCCTGAATCTGGTCTAGGAACCCGTACACCGCCGGGCCCTTGAGGACGTTGAGGTGGATGTCGGTCAACCAAGCCACGCGGGGCATGAGGACTCCTTGCGGGGACGCCACGCCAAAATACTGCTGGTCCACGGCCACGCCTTTCAACGGTTCTGGCATCATCGACTTGGTCATCTTCAGAACAGCAACAGAACACGACCTTCGCGGGATCAAGCTGCCGCGACGTGATGGTCGAGACCTGATGCGACGGGAGGAGTGATACCGGTGCACCACAAAGGCAAAGACAAGACCCGCACCGGTCGCTGCTGGGTTTACCTGGGTCATGCGGCGCAGCCTTACATCGCATGGCTGTTCCGGCTTTCCCTGGGTCCGTCTGACCGGTGACCCCCGCAATGTCCGGCGACTTGACGTAGGCTTGTTATGGATGCCTCCTTGGCACCACCCACCGACCAGTCAGATTCTGGAACTGAAAAATAGGAGTCGCCGCACGGCTCCGGCTCGTTCATCGTCGGTGGGCGGCAGCCGGGCGAGCATCAGCAGCGCCTCGCGCGAAGCTGCCGGCGATCGTATTTTGTTTATTACCGATTGGATCCGGGTCGGTCTAAACTAATCACTCGCCGCGCCTACCGGGAGTGGGGAAGTCCAATTGAAGCGGGCACAATCAGTCCCCCACCCACTCGGCCGCACTAGACTAGGCGCTCGCCACAGCTCTGCCAAGCGCCATGAGCGGCCAAGTCACTACCATGAGAGTTAAACCACCTCGATCCTGAGCCGTGACTACCTCCACTGTCATCGATACCCTCGCCGACCTCGTCCGCATCAACAGCGTCAACTCCTCTTACGAGGGCGGCACTGGCGAGCGCGAGATTGCTACGTCGATCCGGCGATACTTCGAGCGACAAGGCATCGAGGTCTGGGAGCAGG
>Ga0163153_10004164_pt1 | contig 18448 bp, 23 predicted proteins | sample OliLakLV19MP6IB1_FD_148629 | JGI IMG/M metagenome (GOLD analysis project Ga0163153, IMG submission 148629) | Freshwater microbial mat bacterial communities from Lake Vanda, McMurdo Dry Valleys, Antarctica - Oligotrophic Lake LV.19.MP6.IB-1 | ecosystem: Environmental > Aquatic > Freshwater >... | reverse complement strand
CCTCGGGAGCCCACAGGCGGGCAAGCTGCTCGCTGCACGACCGGGCGCATGGGCCGGCGGCAAGCCGGTCTCCTTCACGTATCAGTGGCAACGCTGTCAGCCAGGCGGAAACGCGTGCGCCGCGATCGCAAACGCGAAGCTCAACACCTACACGCCGACCGCGGCCGACATCGGCCGCCCGCTGAAGGTCCGTGTCAGCGCCTCAACGCCAGCAGCCACCGCATCCGCCGTCTCGGCTCCGACTCTCGCGATCGCAAGCGCGGGGACGACAGCGCCCACTGCGCCCAAGCCGCGAACTCCTCCCACGATCGCCGGCACACCTCAGGTCGGACAGACCCTCAGCGGTGCCGTCGGCACCTGGACCGGATCGCCCACCTCGTTCGCCTACCAGTGGCGTCGCTGTCTGGCCGACGGAACCCCATGCCTCGCGATCGACGGGGCCGGACGCTCCACCTACCTGGTCTCACCAGGCGACATCGGCGCGACGCTCCTGCTCGCGGTAACCGCGACAGGGAAGGGAGGCGCCGGCACGAACACCTCCGCGCCAACCCAGATCATCGCCGCAGCCCCGATCCCGACACCTGCCGTCGGAACCACTGTCTCGATCCCAGGCCAGGCAGGAGCCGTCACCACCGTCTCCGGAGTCGCGACAGCAACGTGGCAGCCCGGCTCCCTCGCCAACCAGACAACAGTGGCTCTCAACAACACCACGAGCCGACTCTCACTCCAGGGCACAGCCGTCCAGCTCAGCTTCGGCTCCTCGACGCCGCTGCCCTGGCCGATCGATCTCGCCTACCCGGCCGCTCCTGCCGACGCTGTCCCCGGGATCCTGCCTATCAAGGGAGTCTGGCAGCCGCTCGCCCAGCTCCCCACCCCCACCCTGCCCGCGAACCAGCAGGCCGGCACATACCGGGACAGCACCGGAGCGCTCCACGTACTCACACGGACACCCGCCCGGTTTGCGCTCTTCGCCCCCGGCAAGTGGGGCGATCCCCGCTACACGACGAACGCAAGACCGCACCTTGCCATCGTCACGCACCCGATCACACGAAACCCGGGCAACAGGCGAATCGTGACAACCCGGATCACGCTCGACACCCAAGCACACATCTACGTCAGCCTCACAACCAAAAACAACGTCAAGGTACTGCTCCCCCAAGCAGGCGCCCGGATCGGCTGGTGGCTACAAGGCAAACCCACCAAGACGCTCCAGGCCCTCCAACTGCGCCCCGGCGCAATCCCACTCCGGCTCCCGCTCCGCGCCGACCAACCGCGTCGTGCCTACACACTGCGTATCACCGCAATCGACCCCTACGGCCGCAAAACCACACTCACGACAAACGTCAAGTAACGGAGAGCCGAGGCCCTAGGGGACTGTTTCTCTTTACCCGCCCGGGGGGACTCGCCGAAACTGCCGCGAGGGTCGCTGGCATACCAGGCTGTCGCTGTCAGGGAAGCATTGTCCGATCACACTTCGTCTGAGTCTCAAGTCGGCGTCGCGGTCGGCTGCCACTGCGAGGATCTCGACGTCCGCGACGCCGGCCATTCCGACCGGTGCCGCTGCGATCACAGGGATGTCGTCGACCACCACCAGCACGATGCTGCTCTTGAACGCAGCCGCTATCTCTGACGTTCGGGTGAGCGCCCGGTCGCCAACAGCTGAACCGTCGTACCCGACAACGATCGTCTCAATCATGACTGGGTTCTACCCAACACGCCCTGTTTGAAACACGCTGCCATTCCTGATTTCACGGCCCTTCTCCGTTCGCGGGGGTCGGCGTCCAAGCAGACGCCGATAGTCCGGTCGTCGCTGAGCTCACCCTTGTCGTGCCTCGTGCACGCGTCGACCAACGTATCGAGTAGACCTCTTGATCCCGGGTCGCTTGATCCCGGTCGCCGCCCGACTCGGTCGGGCGCCGGTTTACCAGTCGGCCATCGTGGGTAGGTATGGGTTCAGGTGCGCAGCGGGTTGTCGCGCATCGTGAGCGAGAGGAGAGCGAAATGACGGCTCGAGGAACGGCTGCGCGCTCCGGCGCGGCAGCGCAAAACGCTGGCGCGGCAGTCACTGAGAGCTCCGGGTACGAATGGCTGGCCCGAGCGGGTTTCGTCGCGCGCGGCCTGATCTACATGATCATCGGTGTTCTGGCGCTGAAGCTCGCCCTGGGGGTTGGTGGCACGACGACGAACCAGGAAGGCGCGCTGAAGACGATCGCGCACCAGCCGTTCGGAAGGCTGCTCCTGCTCGCCGTTGCGATCGGTCTCGGTGGTTACGCCCTTTGGCGCCTCGCTCGCGCAGCGGTCGGTCAACACGGCGACAGCGCCTTCGACCGCGTCTCGGGGCTGGCGAGCGGGATCGTCTACGCCGGCATGTGCCTGATCGCGGTCAAGCTGCTCGTCGGCGCGAAACCGAGCAGCACGGCGAACCCGGACAAGGCCACGGCGGGCGTGTTCGGCTGGCCGGGCGGCATCTGGCTCGTCGGTATCGCTGGAGCCATTCTGATCGGCGTTGGTCTCTACCAGGGCTATCGCGGACTCAGCAAGGACTTTCTCGACGATTCGAAGACCGAGCAGATGAGCCCGACAGTCCGTCACTGGTTCGAGCGGATCGGCGTCTTCGGCTACCTCGCCCGGATGGTCGTATTCGGGCTGTCCGGCGTGTTCCTGATCAAGGCGGCCATCGACTCGAGGGCCAAGACCGCGATCGGCCTGGACGGAGCGCTCGCACAGCTCGCCAATCAGTCATACGGGCAACTACTCCTCGGCGTCGTCGCAACCGGCCTCATTGCCTTCGGCGTCTACTCCCTGGCCGACGCGCGGTACCGCCGGATCTGAGTTGTTCCGTACAGCTCGTAGATGGGTATGGTGAGTCATGCCGTCGGCTGCGTTGTTCGATCTCGACCGTACGCTCGCCAGCAGGCGCGCAACTCTCGCGGTGGTACATCCCCATCGCCTCGCCGGGTTCGAGAACACTGATGTTGATCCCAAGCTGCCGGAACCGCTGCTTGCCTTCGAAGGTGCAGTAGGAGCCGAGCGGCCCTTCATCCTTCCAACGCGACTCGCGGGCATTCACGATGAACCAGCCCTCGCCGTCAACAACGAGGCCGTTCTTGGTCGTCCGGAGAAGGAGCCTCGGGAATCACCCCTCAGAGTCTGACAGCTCCGCTGCTCCCGCCAAAGGGCGGCTGCAACCGCTAGGCACGGCCTACATCAATGACGGAGTCAGGCCCCGAGGTTTCAGGCGAGGGGGTGTCGAACCCCGAAGCGCTCGCAGAGGCCGCTGACGCTGTCGGGGTCCATCTCGAGGGCGTACCGGTTGCAGAGGTCGGCGAAGCGAGAGAGATCCGGCTCAGCGTCGGCGTAAACCTCGGACAGTTCGCGGAAGAAGTTCTCGAAGCCGGCGGGCGAGATGATCTCGATGATCTCACACGGCGTATCCCCAGCGTTCCAGAAAGTGTGCCACTGGTTGCGGGGCTTGAACACCCAGGTTCCGGGGCCGGCCGTCACGACCTGGTCCCCGAGCAGTGCGCCGAGCGTTCCCTCGAGAACGTAGGAGTACTCGTCCTCGCGCGTGTGCCGGTGGAGTGGCGCAGCGAGCGCCCGCGGGGCGAGAGGATGGTGCACCACGGAGAAGCGCTCATCGGCTTCGACGCCCTCGATCTTCCAGACGATGCCAAGCCCACCGAGCTCAACGTGCTCACTTCCGTCCGCCGGAATGGTGACTCTTTCGAGTTGAACACTCATTTGCACACCTCGCTTTAGAGAAACACTACACTTTAGATAAACACCACTGTTCAATGATAATGTGGGCAAGCCTAGCAGGCTCGCTCACACGGTGTCAACATTCGGTGGACGCAAGGAAATGACCAGAAGATACGAGCTCAAGCAGCGGGCCGAGAGCCAGGCAGAGACGCGTCGGCGGATCGTCGAGGCGACGGTCGAGCTGCACGGCTCGGTCGGACCGGCAAAGACCACGATCAGCGCGATCGCCGAGCTCGCCGGCGTTCAGCGTCTGACCGTCTACCGCCACTTCCCAGACGACCAATCGCTGTTCCGAGCATGCTCGGGCCACTGGGCCGCCCAGCACCCGCGCCCTGATCCATCGCGATGGACGGAGGTCGCCGACCCGACCGAGCGACTCCGAATCGCGCTCGGCGAGCTCTACGCCTACTACCGAGCAACGGAGGCGATGAGCGCCAACGTGCGGCGCGACCTGCCCCAGTTGCCCGCTCTGCAGGAGGTGGCGGTGCGGTTTGCCCCCTACTGGGACGACGTGCGAGCTGCTCTCGACCGCAGCTGGAAGGCCCGCGGCCATCGCCGCAAGCTCCTACGAGCCGCCGTCGGCCACGCCGTCGACTTCGACACCTGGAAGTCGCTCGCACGCTCCCAGGGCCTCAGCGACACCGACGCCGTCGAGGTCATGGTCAGCCTCGTCACCGGCGCACAAGAATCGAGCCGCTCCACCACCGCGAAAACAGGCGATCGGTAAACAGAAACCCCCACTGCAAGCGGCAACCGCTCCCGGCATCTTGCTGACCTCGTCCGCTCAAGACCACTGGAGAGCGGTGAAAACTATCGCACGACTGTCGCGCGGCGGTACACCGGACTGGGGAGAAATAGTCATCCCGGGCTCCAGTTTGAGCGGTTCAGGTTCGGCGCGGGGTGGCGGATCGCGCTCGCTCCGATCGCGAGCGGGCCGCGCCGGCTCGAGTCAAACGGGGGAGACCAGCTTTCGCGTTTCGCCCGCGTGCCACTCGAGCCCCATCGCTTCGAAGCGGGCCGCTGCGTCGGCGAGCAGTGCCGGGTCCTCCCGGGCGAAGCCGAGCGCCCTGAGGGCGAAGGGCTCGACGTAGGCTCCCGGTCGCACCCGCAGTGGCGCGTCCGACTCGATCCGCTCGCGGTCGCCGAGCGCGATGAGCGCGTCGAGCAGCGCTGCCTCGTACTCGGACGCCCAGGGTTGGAGGTCAACCGGGTCGATGGCGTCGACCAGGCGCCGAAGCTCGACGCGATCCTCGCGAACCATCGCCAGGCGAAGCTTCTTCGGGTGGAAGAAGGACCCGTAGCCCTCCATTCCGATCGCTTCGGCCTTCGCCTCCAGCCGACGGGCCTCGTCCTCGTCTCCGTCGTGGGCGCTGGCGAGGGCGCAGATGAGAAGCGAGCCGACGTTCATGGGACAGGGTGTCGCGAGGTTCGCCTCGACCGCGAGCTCTACTCGAGGCGAGAGCCGCCGCACCTCGTCCCACTGGCCGGCGAACGCCTCGACCTTGACGTTGTCTCCGATCCCGTGCAGGCGGTGATGAGGAGTCAGGCCTGCCGCCGTCTCCTCGAGCAGAGCGACAGAGCGTCTCGCGTCGGCGATCCTGGCGGCCAAGAGGTAGACCTCGCAGGCGATAAAGTACGCTTGGGCGCGGTGATCCGGGTTCGAGATCTCGGGCAACAGCGCGAGCGCCTCGTCCAGGAGCGCACAGGCCCGACCCAAGTCGGCGTCTGCGGCCGCAGAGGAAGTGTTGACGCGCTCCAGGAGGGCATACGATCGGAGCTCATTGTCTCTGAGCCGCTCGGCGAGCTCGTGCGCCTCGACCGCGGCAGCTTCGTCATCGTCCCGGGACGCCTTCGAGATGAGCGCCTTCACTCGAGCCGGAGAGCCCTCCGCCGTGAGCTCGAGGGCCCGCTCGATCCAGCCGCCGACGAGCTTCGGATCTGGCCGGCGCTTCCACATCCCTGCGCGTTGCACCGTCTGAAACGCCATCTCGGTGTAGACGTCCGCAGAGGGGCCGCCGAGTTAGATCGCCTTCTGCATCGCGGTTGTGAATGCGTCTCCGTCGTATTTGAGCGCGTTCGCGTGGCCTATCTCGAGCCAGAGCGCCGCCTGCTCGTCGGGATCGGGCTCGAGCTCGAGGGCACGGTGGAGCAGCGTGATGCCCTCGTCGATCTCGTACCGGGCGACAGCGCGCCTCGCCGCGAGCCGTGACCACGCGGCAGCCTTCTGCCGGAGACGGTTGACCTCCGCGTCCTGGCCGGGCCAGGCGAGATCGACGTCCTCCGGGCGAACAGCCTCCGTATAATGGTGCGCGAGCAGCGAGGCCTGCTCCTCGCTCCCCTCGCGGGTCCGCTCGAGCCAGCCGGCAAAGGCGCCGTGCAGCTGCGCCCTCTTCGCCTTTGTCAGGCTGCCGTACGCGACCTCGCGTGTGAGTGCGTGCTTGATCGAGTACTCGCGCTCGCCCGCGATCGAAGAGCCCGACCGCCGTCGCACGAAATCGCGCTCCGCGAGCAGGTCGAAGTCGGGAAACACCCCTTCGAGCAGCGCGTAGACGGGGCCTGTCCAGAACACGCGCCCGATCACCGAGGCCGCCAGCAACGCTGCCTTTTCGGCGGCGGGGAGCAGATCGATGCGCGCGGCGAGCACGGCCTGAACCGTGTCGGGGACGTGAAAGCCCGCCGGCAGCTCGGCGCAGGCCCAGCTGCCGTTGCTCCGCTGGAGCAGACCACGGTCGATGAGACTGGCAAGCAGCTCCTCAACGAAGAACGGATTTCCCTCCGCACGCTCGACGACGACGTCGCGCAGAGACGCGGGCAACTCGACCCCGAGCAGCTCGTCGAGCAGGTGCGAAGCGTCGGCAACGGGCAGGGCGTCGAGAGGGAGCTCCGAGCTGTTTCGGTGCGTCCCGCTCCACGCCGGCCGGCGTTCGAGCAACTCGGGGCGCGCAGTTGTGAGCAAGAGCAGTGGCCCTGCTACCTGGCGGACGAGCGTCTCGAGCAGGTCGCAGAGGTCGTCCTCGGCCCAGTGCACGTCCTCGATCAGGACGACGGCCGGTCGCTCGCGTGCCAGCTCCTCGAGGAACTCGACCCAGGAGTCGTGCAGCCGCTCGCGTGCGGCAAGCGGATGCAACTCCTCTCCGACCTCGAGCCCGAGAGTGAGACCGAGAAAGCGCCGGTCGCCGAGCCGTTCGGCGACGACCCTCGGGTGATCGCTCTCGAGGATACCCAGGTGCTCGCGTAGGACCTCTGCGAGTGCCAAGTAGGTGATCCCGTGCCCGTACGAAAGGCAGCGGCCGGTCCGCTGCAGGGGCTGCGGGTCCTGCTCCGCGAGCCAGCCCCACAATTCGCGCATGAGCCGTGTCTTGCCGACGCCGGCATCGCCGATGATCGTCACCAGGTGCGGCCTGCCCTCGCTCGCGACCTGAGCGTATGCCGCTTGGAGCTGTTTGAGCTCACTGTCGCGGCCCACAAAAGCACGACGTAGCCCGCCAACACCCCGCGGCCGCATCAGGGAGAGCGCGCGGACGAGTCGGCGGCAGGAGACGCCGCCCGGCTTTCCCTTCGCGGCGATCGTGCTGCACTCTTCGAACTCGAACGCGCCTCGCACCGCGGCGGTCGTCCGTTCGCCGACGAGAATCTCGCCCGGTGCGGCCGCCTGCTCCAGCCGCGCCGCCACGTTGACCGCGTCCCCGGTCACGAACGAGCTCCCCTCCCTCGGACGGCCGACGACGACCTCGCCCGTGTTGACCCCGATCCGCAAGGCGAGCTGATCGCCGAACAACTCCCGGAGCCGCTGCTGCATCGCCAGCGCCGCATGCAACGCCCGCTCCGCGTGGTCCTCGAGCGCCGCCGGCGCGCCGAACGCCGCCATCACGGCATCCCCCACGAACTTCTCCACCGTGCCGCCGACCTGCTCGATCTCGGCCGCCATCGAGTCGTAGAAACGGTCGAGCACGACCCGCGTCCGCTCCGGATCCTGTGAGCCCGCCAACGCCGTCGAACCGACCAGATCCGCGAACAGCATCGTCGCCAGCTTGCGCTCCTCGGACGGCTCCGCCCGCTGCCTAACAGCCGCGGCACACGCCGGACAGAAACGAGCATCAGTGGGGACGGCCGCTCCGCACTGCGCGCAGATGGGCATCCACGGATTGTGCGCCTACCAGGAGGAGAACGCAATCAGCACGCCCGCCTCTCACCGTGGGGACCTTGCTCCTACCGAGCACTGGCTCCGGCGAGATAGACCCCGAGAAGTTCAACGGGGTCGCTCTCACTACCTGGCATGAGGTGTCCGTATCGCTACGTGACGTCGGTGCCCGCAGGGCCAGCTGCGGGCTACACATGTGTGCGTGGAGGATGCTCCTGGGCGGTTCGAGATCAGTCGCGATACCTCAAGAAGTGGAACCCGGCAGATGACCGATGCCTCGCCTGCAAGCTGCAGCACGAACCGGGCGAGGCGTGGAGCGTCAGCGGCGTCGTCTCTCCCATGAGTGCACAACCGACCCAGGAGCCGCAACGCCGAAGCTGACAAATGGGCGAGTTGCCAAGAATCCTGCGGTCCGCGGAACGTCGCGCAACTGAAGACGCGTGGGTCGGTCATCGACTGCTCCTGACGTCGGCCCCGCACGCTCGCAGCGCGGGGATGTTCCTCGATAGGAGCTCGGTCGTTGGGCGGTCGGCGCAAGGGCACGGGCGGTAACCCTCGTCGCAGAAAGCTGGCGAGGCCCAGATCCCTTCACCGCGCATGAGGTGAGCGCCAATTCAAGGCGTTCGCGCGTCTGGAGGAGGGTGGCGCCAGGCGATGAGATGAGATCCCGATTGGATGCCCGAATCGTGCGGCCGACGCGCGGACTCGAACCGCGGCCCCCCTGATTACGAGTGACCCTGGGAGCCGAGCCGGCCGCCACGTTGCGCGCTCTTCCGTCCCGACTTACGTAAGCACGCCGATCACCACGAAGATCGAGCCGTAAATGAGCAAGAAGATCAACGCGGCCGCGGCCCACCACCGAATGCTGTACGCCGCGGGTCGTCGACGTCTCGCGACCGGCGACAGGAGCACACTCTGACGCATCTGCATCGGATCAGCCATCAGTGCAAGTTCGCTCCGTGCGAGACTCATCCTTCCTCGAATCACGCGGCATCTTCTTCTCGCTCACCGAGCCTGGGACCCCGAGCCGTCGCGGGCGGCGAGCGCTCGGATGCGACGGGCCAGCTCGTCGTCGTAGGCCATTGCAGCGATCGTAAGCCACCGCCAGCCGGCAGGAGTGGGGTGCGTAGGATCGAGCCGATGGAAAGCAACCCTTTCGACTTCACCGGCCGCTCCGCACTCGTCACCGGCTGCGGCAGCACCCACGGGATCGGCTTCGCGTCCGCGGCTTTCCTCGCGCGCCTCGGCGCGACCGTCGCGATCAGCTCGACGACCGCGCGGATCGAGAAACGAGCCGATGAGATCCTGGTGAACGCAGCCGGCATGGTGCGGACGGGAACGGAGGCGCGCGGCAACCGCTTCGCCCGCATCGGCCCGGAGGACTGGCTACGCGAGCTCGACCTCAACCTGCACACCGCGCGTTCCACACAACACAGGCCGCGCTGCCCGCGATGGTCGAACGCCGGTACGGCCGGGTCGTGATGGTGTCGTCGGTTACCGGCCCACTCGTGACCGCGCCCGGCTCGGTCGGCTACGCGACGAGCAAGGCCGCCCTCGACGAGATGATGCGGACGCTCGCCGTCGAGTACGGCCGCGCCGGGATCACGGTTAACTCGGTCGCGCCCGGGCGGATCGAGACCGCGTCGTCGGACGCCGACGAGCTGGAAGCGGCACTCCACACTCCGCTCGGGCGCGCCGGAACACCGGAAGAGGTTGCGACCCTCGTCGCCTACCTCGCCTCCGAGGGTGCGAGTTACACCACGGGACAGGCGATGGTGGTCGACGGCGGCAACATCATCCAGGAGCCACACGGGATCGAACTGTACGAAGACGCGCCCGGCACTGCATAGGATGACGGGCCAGTATTCGAGCGCCGCTATTCCCCCTCGGGATCAGCTTCGACGAATACATGCTTGTCGAACGCGAGCGAGACCGGTACGGGATAACCGAGGAGCCGGCGACAACGACGGGTGCGAGCGCGGAGTCGATGAAGCCCATGGTCGACCGATACCCGCGACGCGGACGTTTACATCCAACCTGGGCGGGTATCCAGATATACAACTGCTAGAGAAGAGGAGGGTCTCATGGCCCACGCAAGAGAGATGCTCGCGACCAGCCCCCGGCAGCCGCTGTTCGACCGGGACGCGCTCACACGTTCGATCGACGCCTGCTTCGATTGCGCACAGGTCTGCACCGCCTGCGCCGACGCCTGTCTCGGCGAGGACATGGTCGCCGAGCTGCGACGCTGCATCCGCCTCGACCTCGACTGCGCCGACGTCTGCGAGGTAACCGGGAGGGCGCTTTCGCGCCAGACCGAGACGGACGAGCAAGCGCTTCGCCGTCTGATCGAGGCCTGCGCAGACTCGTGCCGCGCTTGCGCCGAGGAGTGCGAGCGACACGCCGAGATGCACGAGCACTGCCGCGTCTGCGCCGACACGTGCCGAGAATGCGAACAGAGCTGCCGCGCGCTACTCGAGGCCGCATAGCGGGATTACCATGAGGTGGTAGGCCCGCCGGCACAGCCGGACGACACCGAGCTGCGACAGCGACGTCGGTGAGGCCGCTGCGTGGCGCAGATCGTGGATCGTGATCCGCCGGCCGGCGAGCCCCGCCACCTCGAGCGCGGGCGCGAAGCCGCGGAGCCGGAAGTCGCGTTTGCCATCGGGCTGGACGCGCTCCAGGATCGCTGAGGCACGATCGCGTGCGACGGTCGCTTCACGGGCTGCGCGCCCCCGATTGATCGCAGTCCTGCGGATGTGATCCGGTCGACCGGGAGCTCACCGGGTGCAGCGCACCGGCTCCTCGGGTAACGACGAGGCGACGATCAGACCGGCTCGTCCTCCGCAGGCAGTTCGGACGGGAGCCCGTACAGGCCGTCTCCGGTATCCAGGCGCCACCGAGCGAACGCCTCCGCCACCATGCCCTTCAACTTCTCGACCGCGGCCGATTCCTCGACGCGATCATCGTCCAGCGCTTCGAGCATCTGCACGAACCATGAGCCAAGAGCCTGTCGTGCCTCGTGAGGGTCGCTCATAGGACACAAGCCTACCGGTGCTACGCGTCGGGCTCCAGGAGCGGCCACCTTGCCGTCGGCCACAACAACGACGAGCCCATCCCGTTCCGCCCCTTGTCCGCTCGGCCGATCCTGGGAACGACCGCAGGATCGAGCGGCAGGTTGCTGGGAAACAACTGAGTACGATGGACTGAGGTGTCGAACAGCCCGACTAGCGTGGAGCGCTTGTCTGTTCTACAGGCGGCTCATTCCGTGCTCTGCGAGCGCCGGCGACGCTTGCACCAGTCGATCGACTCGCTGGAACTGGCCGCATCGGAGATGCCGGACGCTGCTGCAAGTCTCGAGACGTACAAGGAGAACGAGCGCCGACTTTCGCGTGAACGCCAACAGCTGTACAGCGAGATCGGCGAGCTGATCCGCGCGATCGCGAATGCCAACGAAGACCCACGCGAACCGGTGACCACGGCGCCGACGCTCGCGCTTGTCCGTGATCCGGCCGCTGACGCTGCTCTCGCGGACTACGCAGAGCTGCTGGGGCGCGGCGTGTGTATCCCTGCGTGCGCCAGCGGCCATTACGAACTGAACGCGGACGAGAAAGCCTGGATCGACGCCCTCGAAAGGCAGGCGGCGATCGACGGAATCCGCATCACGCACACGTGGGAGGCTCAGGCTGGGAGCTGGCGACTCATCGCCACGATCGCGCCGCCCCGCCACGACCGGAGATATGGCGTGCCGAAGCCGCACTCGGATCCGCTCTGGCGACAGCGCTTCGAGCGCGAATGGGGCCAACGGCTCATGATCGCGCGTCGACGAGCCGCCACCGAACGCCACGAGAACATGCGCCCGCAGTAAACCGGTCTCTCAGGTCGCGCGACCGCGTACCCGATGAGGTCTAGTACGCCTGAAATGAATGGCTCGTTGGCCTTGGGGGTTCGACATAGAGAGCCAGGACTCGAACTCCTTGGCACCATCCCCGGGTGGCGGCCAGATACGGCCGTCGAGACGCGCTTCAGGAGCCGCTTCTTCGAACGCAGGCAGTCAGTCGATGGTCGGTTCGGGCCACTCGGACGGGGTGTCGCTCTGGTCGGGCATCGGCCATCCCTCTTGTGTGTCCGTACCCGGCTCCTGCCCGGAGGCGGACGACCCACCCATCTGCTCGCGGCCTATCTGAGAGGAGGGAGAGGGCAATTCATCCTCCTCCGCCTCCGCATCGTCTGCCATGTCGGGGCGCGCTTCCTGTTCGGAGCTGTCCTCGGCGTCCAGGTTGTCGTCTCCGGGCTCACGTTCCGCTGGCTCTCGCATAACCGCCCTTTCTTCGAAGTGTCGTAGAACCGGTCGGCGATCGTCGCGGCAACAACGAACCCGAGCAGAGCGACCGCGACCATCCACAGCTGCCGGGTAGGCGTCCGTGGCGTACTCCGCCTCCGTCCGCCGCTCATTGATCCCTTCACGCCGTCAGATACCCCCACACTCAGGGTCAGCAATCGCCGCCCGGGAACGGCTCTCGTTCCGACTCATCGAGATTCGACAAATCTAGCATATGATCTCAATACTGATCACATGATCTATTACTAGAGCAGATCGGGTATACTCCGGCCATGGACATGACCGCTCCGTTCGCCCCTCTCTTCTCACCCGCTACGGGCGCACTCCTCCGTACTCTCGCCGGGACGACCAAGCCGTTGACCGGCCGCGAGGCGGCCCGGATCGCTCAGGTCAACCCGTCTACGGCCTGGGCGACACTCGCGAAGCTCACCGAGGCAGGAATCCTGGAGGAGCAACGGGCGGGCCGAGCCACCCTGTTCCTCTTCAACCGCGACCACGTCGCGGCGACCCCGCTGCTCGAGCTGCTGCGGATGCGGGAGCGCCTCTTCGACCAGATCCGCCAACGGATCCAGGACTGGCACTTGCAGCCGCTCCACGTGTCCGTCTTCGGCTCCACGGCCCGCGGCGACGGTGACAGCAACTCCGACATCGACCTTCTGGTCATCCGCCCCGACGGCGTCCGGCCCGAGGACGAGCGCTGGCGGGCCCAGCTCGACAACCTCGCCGAGGCGATCACGCGCTGGAGCGGCAACCACGCCGGTCTCGCGGAGCTCGACCGAGCCGGTGTCCGGGCGATCCTGGCCGAGCGCAACCCGATTGAACGCAACGTGCAACGAGACGCAGTCTTGCTCTTCGGCACTTCCCTGCAGGAGCTCTCTTCCAAATGAGCCCGCGTCCGCGCGGCCGCACTCAGAGCTGTGACGCGACCGAGGCACAGTCCCGGCTCGCCCGCGCGCTCGCCTTTCTCGAGGTCGCCGAAATTCTCGGCAGTCCGGACGAGGAGGACGACCCGGACATCTTCAATGTTGTCGCAGCACTAGCCGTGCTAGCGGGGATCGCCGCGGCGGACGCCGCTTGTTGCAAGGCGCTCGGGCAACGCTCCCGCGGCGCCGACCACCACGACGCCGAGGCACTGCTCAGCAAGGTAGACGGCGCGAACGCATCGGTCGCAGCGCTGCGGCGGCTGATCAACATGAAGGACGAAGCCCACTACGGCTTCCACGGCGTCAACCGGCAGCAGATGCGCACCTCCATCACCCAGGCACAGCGCGTCGTCGCATTCGCCCAGACCGTGCTAGCACGCTAAGAACAGCTCGCAGAAGAGCGGCATTGGAGCCACGCCGCGAACTCCTCACCTCGCATGAAGTGATCTGCGACAGACCCAAGGGCAACCAGCCTCACGTGGAAGCGCCGATCGAGCGTCCTTCGCCGCGCGTCCGGGAGATCGGCGATCCGAACGACGCGGCTGCCGTCCAGGGCGCCGCCGGCCTCGCCCTGTAGCTCGGTTGACCGAGTTACATCGTTTGCTGTTTGTTGTTTGCTGTTTGCTCGCGCGAGGCGGTCAGGCGCCCTCGGGGGTTGCGCGCAGCGAACCGGTCGCGAATCCGCCGTCGACGACGAGCGTCTGTCCCGTGACGTAGGCGCTCGCGTCGGAGGCGAAGAAGACAACGGCTCCGTCGAGGTCGCGGGCCGTGCCGGCACGGCCCTGTGGTATTCGACGAAGGAGCGACTCGACCCAGCGCTCGTCACGGAACATTACGTCGTTTTGCGCGGTATGGAACCACCCCGGGGCGAGGCAGTTGACGGTGATCCCGTGAGCCGCCCATTCGTCGGCGAGGCTCATCGTCAGCTGACGGACACCTCCACGGCTCGCCGTATACGGACCGACGCCGGCGAAACCGAAGAGGCTCGTAAGCGATCCGATGTTGATGATTCGCCCGAAGCCCTGCGCGATCATTGCGGGAGCGACCGCCTGGGCGACGAAGAACGCGCCGCGGAGATTGGTGTCGAGGACGGCGTCCCAGTCCTCGACGCTAACGTCGAGCGCGGGCTTTCGGGCGTTGCAGCCGGCGTTGTTGACGAGCACGTCGATCGGCCCGGCCTCTGCGGTCGCCGCCGCGATGCTCTCGGGCTCGCGGACGTCGAGCTCAACGGGCGTCACGCGACGGCCGAGTGCCGTGATCTCCTCGCAGACCCCGGCGAGCGACGATGAGGATCGGCTGGTGACGACGAGATCGGCGCCCTCGCGCGCGAGCGCAAGCGCGAGCCCGTATCCAAGACCCCTGCTCGAACCCGTCACCATCGCGACCTTGCCGGTCAGGTCGAAGAGCGCCGAGGCCACCGTCACACCGTCGCGTCCGGTGGCACGAGGAGAACCTTCAGCAGGCCCGCCGGAGCATCGTGCAGCTGCTCGAACCACTGGGCCCCGTCGACGAGTGGCGCCACTACACTGAGAAGAGGGTCGACGTCGACACTGCCGTCGGCGAGGAGTTCGACGCTCCGAGGGATCTCACCGGCGATCGCGCACACCCCGACGAGCGTCATCTCACCGGTTACCACCGCCTGCAGCGGGAGATCGATCATGGGGGTAACGTTGCCCACCAGAACGACGCGCCCACCCCGCCGGGTGCACGCGATCGCGGTTTGAATCGCTGCCGTGACCCCCACCGCTTCGATCGCCACTTCGGCGCCCCGTCCATCGGCGAGATCGGCGACCCTGCCCGAGACGCCCGCATCGTCGGCTCGAATCGTGAAGGCTGCGCCCATGCTTCGTGCGAGCTCGAGTCGCCCGGTGTCCAGGTCGATTCCGACAACACACTCCGCTCCCGCGAGGCGCAACACCTGAACCACGAGCAGGCCAATTACCCCGGTTCCCACGACCGCCACCGTCTTGCCAGCCACCTCGCCTGCCAGCGCGACCGTGTGGAGTGCGACCGCGAGCGGCTCGGCGAACGCGGCCCGCTCGAACGTCAGACCGTCCGGGATCGAAACGAGCCCCCTACCGGGAACAGCGACGAGCTCCGCGAAGGCGCCGTCGTGGCGAAACCCGGGATACGAGGCGCCAACCACGCATCTCCGCGCGCACAGATTGCTCCGACCTTCGAGGCAGGCCGGGCAGGCACCGCAGAAGAGCGTCGAGTCGAAGACGACCCTGTCTCCCTCCCGCCATTCCCCAGCGTAGCGCCCGACGTCGACGACGACTCCCGACGCCTCGTGCCCCATGATCAGCGGCGGAGTCCGGCGCCCGGACGTGCCGTCGAACCCGTGGACATCGCTGCCGCAGATCCCGCAGGCACGAACCCTAACGAGCACCTCGTAGTCCCCGAACGCCGGAGTGGGCACGTCGACGTATGAAAACGAGCCCGGATCGGTGAGTTGAAGCGCCTTCATCTCCGCGAAACGCTACAGGCCCCGGAGCGCCGGAGAGGTCGGGTCGGCCGGGGATACAATGGGCGAGCTCCCGGGAGCACCGTCCGTGAGGGCGTCGTGCCCGCCCCCGTAGCTCAGTGGATAGAGCAGTGGTTTCCTAAACCGCGTGCGCAAGTTCGATTCTTGCCGGGGGCATCTTCGGCGGTGCCGCCGGCTGCCTCGATCTCGCCGATCACCTCGGCAGCCGTCTCCGGTATCGCGGTGCGCCGACCAAGGACGGACGCGACGCAAAGCAGCACCGAGATTCTGCGGATGCTGGCCGAGCACAGCTCGATTCCCTCACCAAGAGTCAGGCATACGCCGACGCGAACGACCGAACGAACCACTGCGTGGCCGGAGGTGGCGCACATCAGCCGCTTGCCCCCGAGCGCACCTCCCTCGCATGAAGTGCTCAATGCCTCTGAACGAGCCAAACGCGAAAAGCGGCACTTGCGGCAGGGGATGTCGGGGCTTGCCCTTCGGTGAAGGTCCCGTAGACCCTTGGTAGACCCCTGAGGGGCGCCCCTGCCCCGGGGTCTCCGGAGCTGGCTATGGCTTAGGGTGTCCAGATTTGTATCGTCGAAATTGCAATGTATCAGGCGTCGTTTCTGGACTACAGACCCGTCGAATTCGTGGCTCGCCAGGCGTCGTTCCTATAGGGTCGCTCGGATGAGCGTCCCGGTTGCCTCCTCTCGCTATCGCCGCCGCGTCGTCGATGACGAGCTCGATGCACTGTTCGGAAGCCTGGCCGCGATCTCGATCGAGGGCGCAAAAGCGGTGGGTAAGACAGCGACGTCATCGCAGCGTGCGCGGACGGTCTACGAGCTCGACGAGCCGAATCAGAAAGGTCTCGCGGAGGCCGATCTCGACCGCCTGCTCGAGGGAGAGCGGCCGGTGCTGATACGAGTGGCAGCGCGTGCCGGCGTCGTGGGGCCGGGTTCGGGGCGCCGTCGACGATCCGGACACGCCACCGGCGCCCTCTCTTCTGACCGGGTCGGCGGGGCTCCCAGCTGACGCGGCCACGCATACGGTAGGACAGCGTCATGCTGCTGATCGATCACCAGCACGGGACGTTGGGGTTCTGCCGCAACATTCCGCGCGCGGCGATCGTGCAGGACACGCGCGCTCTGGCGCGCATCGCCAAGGCGCTGGAGATGCCGGTGGTGTTGACTATCAGCCAGGAGGATCACGCACAGGGGCCACTGATTCCCAACATGCCGACGACGCCGCCCGTCGGCGCTTTGAGGCTCACGGCGTGGTGACCACCTCGACCTACCAGCTGATCGCCGAGCTCGACGTCGACTGGAGCAGCGAGACCGGTTCCAAGCTGATTCAGGTCACCTTCGAAGAAGTGATCGCCTACTTCGACGGGATGGCCGCTCCGGCCGGCGTTGCGTGAAGGCGATCACCTACACCCGCTTCGGCGGCCCCGAGGTGCTCGATTTCGCCGAGCGCGAGCCGCCGGATCCCGGAGCCGGCGAAGTCCGCGTCCGCGTCCGCGCCGCCAGTGTCAACCCGCTCGACATCAAGATGCGCCTCGGCGACCTCGCCGGACAGTTCCCGCCGCAGTTTCCGATCACGCCGGGCCTGGATCTCGCCGGCGTCGTCGACTCGGTCGGCGACGAGGTCGACAACGTGCAGGCCGGCGACGAGGTTCTCGGGTCGGCGCGAGCTGGCGCCTACGCCGAACTCGCGCTTGCGAACGTCTGGATCGCCAAGCCACGGAACCTGTCGTGGGAGCTCGCGACCTGCCTGCCCACGGTCGGCGAGACCGCCTTCCGGACGCTCAAGCAGCTCGGGACGAGCGAGGGACAGACGTTGCTCATCCACGGCGCCGCCGGCAGCGTCGGATCGATCGCCGCACAGCTCGCGGTACGTCGCGGGATCAACGTCATCGGCTCCGCGAGCGACGCCGACGCCGACCGCGTCCGCGCGCTCGGGGCGATCCCCGTCCGCTACGGCGACGGCCTGGTAGATCGCGTGCGCGCCCTCGCCCCCAACGGCATCGACGCCGTGCTGGATACCTCCGGGCACGGAACGCTGCCCGACTCGATCGAGCTCGCCGGCGGCAGGGAGCGCGTGATCACCACTGCCGATCCCGAGGCCCACAACTACGGTGTGCGGTTCAGCAGCGGAAGCCCTGGCGACCGCGCCTGGGAGGCCCTGCCGCAGCTGGCCGAGTTGGCCGCAACGGGCAAGCTGATCGTGGACATCTGGCGCACCTATCCTCTCGCCGAGGCGCGCTCCGCGCACGCCGACATCGAGGCCGGTCGCAACCACGGCAAGATCGTCCTCATCCCCTGACACGAGAACCTGACCCTCGGGCCTTCGTTCTTCGGCGCGGGATACGCACCCGACGGCAGCCACACGCTCTGACGACGACTGCGCGGCGTGGGCCGCCTCGGTCGGTGGCGATGAGGGCGTCCAGCTGAGCACCTGTCAGTCCGCTGCGTTGGTCGTCCCGCTCCGCTCGTGGCCTTGGGGGCCCTGACCTTTCCGTATCCGTTCCACAGACGGCGGAGAGGCCCGGTATCGGGCCTCTCTGTCTCGTGGAAATAGCTTGTTTCCGGGTGTTGCGGTCAAGCCCTCTGCCGGGCTCGAACCGGCGACCCCCTCGCTACCATGGAGATCATGCGGACTTGACATCCGCTTGGCACGAGAGCTCGAAGCAAAGGTGATGCTCGTCCGAAACCGTCCTATAGTTGGGAGTCCGAGGCGCGCGTCCACCGCCGCCTCACCTCCCTTCGCATGAAGTTATCGACGGCCAGCTCCCCTACTCAGCTGCTTGCCCCATCTCAGGG
>Ga0163153_10004162_pt1 | contig 18451 bp, 18 predicted proteins | sample OliLakLV19MP6IB1_FD_148629 | JGI IMG/M metagenome (GOLD analysis project Ga0163153, IMG submission 148629) | Freshwater microbial mat bacterial communities from Lake Vanda, McMurdo Dry Valleys, Antarctica - Oligotrophic Lake LV.19.MP6.IB-1 | ecosystem: Environmental > Aquatic > Freshwater >... | reverse complement strand
CTCCGAGTTCGCGCAGCTTCTGCGGCAGATTGGCCAACACGTTGCGTTCGTCACTGCCGTGGGTGTTGCCAAACTGATCCCAGTGCAGGAATTTCACGCCGGGATAACGCTCGCGCAGACTCTCTTCGAGTTGCTCAAACACCTCATTGCCGCGGAACACGTAGTCCCATATCCACGCAACTGTTTTGCCTTCCAGCGTAGCCAGCCGTTTCGCCAACGGTTTCACTTTCGTCTGGCGCGGACCGCGTGGCCACAGCGCTGCGTATTGAGCTTCCTTATTGGTCATGCCTGTTCCCTGAATTTTCTGCACATGATTGCGTCAATGAGTGCGTGTTTGTGCCTGAGTCTAGGGTTTTTCTTCCAGCCTGAACACCGTCACCTTGTGACTGCCGCCGGCTTCCCTCTCCTTCGCAGTCGCGCGGATGATGCCGTAGATGACACCCGGCCGGGAACGATCCCAGGCAATGCCCTGGCCGCGGATGTTCATCGGAATCGCATCGACCAGCTCCAGGATGGAACCGGCCTTCGGCAAGCGCATCCGGTAAAGCTCGGCGGGGTCATGTCCCGTCAGATACAGGAATCCGTCCGGTCCCCAGGAACCGCCGGAGTTGCTCATGTCCTCGAACTTGTCGAGTACGGATTTGGGCAGCGTCCACGAGGCCACGGGCCGAAAGTCCCGCGTAAACTTCACCATCACCGTGTTCGCCTTGTGGCCGTATGGCGTTTTGCCCGGCCCCAGCAGCCGGTCGTAATTGGCGAAAGTCATCCACCAGTGGCCGTCATGCCAGTCCATCCAGGTCAGTGAACCCCACTGGATGCCGAAGCTGTGCGTGCCAACGTGAGTCATGGTCTCCGCATCAAAAATCTCCACCGAACTGGTCATTGGCCACTCGGGATAGTTGGAATGCGCGGCGTAGATCTTCCCGTCCATCACCATCGCACTGTCGAGATGTTTGATCGGGCCGTCCTTCTCACCCTGCCATTTTTTCACCAGCTTGCCCGACTGCTTGTCGTATTTGCCGATCACCCGGTTATTGACAGCATAGAGGTGATCGCGGTCCACGCCCACGCCCTGGTTGGCGTCGGGCACGGCGAACTCGGCTATTTGCTCAAGCACCGGTCGCGCCTGCGCCGGCAAGGCAAACAACAATGCTGCCACTACGGCCGCGGTCATGCGCAGCACTGACATTGAAAATTCCTTCATTTGCAGTTCTCCTCGATCAATCCGGACAATAACTAATATATTAATAAAAACAAATACTTAATGTATTTTCTACTATGGAACGCATGCCCTGATATTTCTGCTGCGCGTGCGCGCTTGTTTTTATTCGTTCTGAATCAGAGCGGATGCGGACATTGAACCTTCTCCCACTGAAGAATAACAAAAGACTATGAACGGTATCTGAAGGGTTCACTGCGTCCACAGAGTGACCGTGCAGGCAATGTTGCCGCGTGCTGCGTTTATACTCAAAAAAATTTTGAGTATTCGTAACGCGTCACGAGGAGAAATACCGGAGTGAGTACCGACAAGACCCCCGCCACCACCATGGCACTAGCCGCATGGGCCGAGCAGTTCCGTCTCGAACAGGCGCCAGACGAAGTCGTCCAGCGCATGAAAGCACTGATACTGGATTTGCTGCGCGTCACCGCGGTCGGCGCGCGTCTGCCGTGGAGCCGCGCCACACGCAAGCTCGCACTGAAGCTCGGCGGCAGCGGTGATTCCTCGATCCTGCTCTGTGGCAGCCGCATCGATGCGGCGCGCGCGGCATGGGTGAACGGGGCCTATGCACACGCCTGCGATCTCGACGATACCCATGTCGGCTCCATGCATCATGCCGGCGCATCGATCCTGCCGGCAGTGCTGGCGGTGGCGGAGCAGGAAAACTGCGACGGACGTTCCCTGCTTGAAGCCGCGATCATCGGCTACGAAGCCTCGCTGCGCATTGGCCTTGCGACGCAACCCGCGCTGTTTCAGCGCGGCTTCATGGCGACGCCGACCTGCGGTGCGCTCGGCGCGGCACTCGCCGTCGGCAAGCTGCTCAAATTCAACGCCAGCGATCTCGCTGGCGCACTCGGCGCCGCCGGCGCCTATGCCGGCGGACTGGCGCAGTTCTATCACTCCGGAGGCGTCACCAAACGATTAAACGGCGCGCTTGGGGCCGAATCCGGCGTGATGGCCGCGCTGCTGACACGCGAAGGCATCTGGGGTCCGCGCGACATACTCGAAGGTGAAGCCGGATTCTTCAACGCCTTCTCCGGCAAATACGATGCCGGCAAGGTCACGGACGATCTGGGCAAAGGTTACCGGCTGATGGAGGTCAGCACCAAGATCCACGCCGGCGCCGGGCGGCTGCAGGCGTCCGTCGATGTCGGGCTCGCACTGGGTTTTGATCATCAGCTGACACCCAAACAGATCACCGATGTCGAAGTCGGCATTCCCAAAGTCATCCAGGGCCGCCTCACCCAACTCAATCCGCCGGACCTGCAAAGCGCGCAGCTGAGCGTACCCTTCAGCCTGGCGATGGCGCTGGCACTGGGCTACAAACGCGGTAAACAGGCGGCACTGCGCCGTGGCGATTACGAAACCGCGCTGAAATCACCGGACATCCAGGCGCTGTCGGGCCGCGTGCGCTGCGTGCTTGATGCCGAAGTCGAAGCCGGCACCAACACCGAGGAAGTACCGTCGCGTGTCACCATCAAGCTCGACAACGGCGAAACCTTCACTGCACGCGAAGCGCATCCGCGCGGCAGTCCGCATCGCCGTATGAGCTGGGATGAACTGTCAGCACTGTTCCGCGACACCGTGGCCGATGCGCTGCCGGAAAAAACGCTGGGCCAGATCCTTGATCTGGTGGCAGGGCTCGACAAAAACAGCCATCCGCGCGATATCCTCGCGTTGTTTGTGGCGCCGCCGGAGTGGCTGCAGCAGGACGACTGACCCGACTGATCAGAACAACAAAACCGTTACGTGGAGATTCAACATGAAAAAATTCACGGCGCTGTTCGCCGCATTGTTGCTGGCATCCGCATCCCAGGCTTTTGCCGCAGAGGCCTATCCCACCCGACCGATCCGGCTGATCGTGCCCTATCCCCCCGGTGCAAGCACCAATGACATTCTCGGTCGCGCACTGGCACAGCGCATGACCACGGGCCTCGGCCAGCAGGTGGTCGTTGACAACCGCTCGGGTGCCAGCGGCACGCTGGGCTCCGAAATCGCCGCCAAATCCACGCCCGACGGCTACACGCTGCTGATCGGCGTGGCCAGCCCGCTGTCGGTCGGCCCCAGCGTCTACAAACTCGGATTTGATCCGGTCAAGGATCTCGCGCCCATCGCCCGCTTCGCACTGATTCCCTACGTGATGGCAGTACATCCATCAGTCCCGGCGAAAAATATTCCGGAGTTCATCGCTTACGTCAAAGCGCGACCCGGCAAGATAAATTTCGGATCCTCGGGCAGCGGCGGCTCACCACACCTGTGCAGCGAGCTGTTCAAGTCGATGACCGGGACCGACATGGTGCACGTACCGTACAAAGGCGGCGCCCAGGCCATGATCGACGTACTGAGCGGTCAGGTGCCGATGATCTGCACCGGCGCAACAGCACTCTCCGGACATATCAAGTCGGGCCGCCTGCGCGCGCTCGGCGTCGCCACGCTGGAGCGTTCCGCACAAATGCCCGACCTGCCGACCATCGCCGAGCAGGGCGTCAAGGGATTTGATGTCAGTTCCTGGAGCGGACTGATGGCGCCCGCAGGCACGCCAAAACCGATCATCGACAAGCTCTACAAGGAGGTCGCGCGCATCATCGCGACCGATGACATGAAGAAATTCATGCTGAATACCGGCGCGGAACCAGCGCTGATGGCCCCGCAAGAGTTCGGCAATTACATCAAGTCGGAAATTGCAGTCTGGGCCAAAGTGGTCAAGACAGCCAACATCCGCATTGATTGATGGTAACAGTCCGTCAGGCACCGCTCGCGACCGCCTGACGGATAAAAGCCAGCGTTTCCTGCGCGCAACGATCGGAATCGCTGGCCGCGACGTGATACGAATCGCCAGGCAGTACCAGCAGGCGTGAATCCGGAATGGTCTTCTGCCATTTGCGCGTGGTCTCCACGGAACCAAGTGCGCTGCCTTCAGTGGTCACCACCAGCGACGGGCATTGGATCTTCGGCAGATCGGCAACGATGTTGGAAATCGGGATCACCTTCATGAACCCGACCTGCGTGGATGAAGCGGTGCGGCCCATCAGTTTCGACCACCACTCCACACCTTCCTGCGGGAAACCGCTGCCGAGCCGGCCAGACATCGTCCGCCTTGCCCAGGATTCCACACCACCCGCTTTGGAAAACTCCGCGGTCCACGCCGGAATTTTTTCGGCGACCTGATCGCGCTGCGGCGGCGGGGTGCCAACCACCGTCAAGGTGCGCACCCGCTGCGGATAACGCGCCGCGAAACGCCGCGCCACCGTGCCGCCGAGTTTGGCCCCGACCAGATGGAATTTCGGCACCTTCAGCGCATCCATCAACGCTGCATAGTCATCGGCGATGCGGTCCAGCGACCACGGAAAATTTTCCGGCATCGGCGTTGAATCACCAAAACCGCGCATGTCCGGCCGCAGTACACGAAAATGCCGTGCCAGATGCGGCACCCAGCCGAACCACACCGCGCCGGATTCGGCATTGCCGTGAAGCATCAGGATGGTGTCGGCCTCGCGCCACGGATCGCTGAAATCATCGAGCCGGTAATTCATCTCGAGGTCAGGCGTAATCCTTGCTGTGGGCATCTGCGGGACTCTTTCAGAAAAATTCACCGCGACGACGCGGCGATAAATGATAAGCGGACAACAGCCGATTACGCCATTTCATTTAATTCAGACGTTTATCCCTCAACACCCATGAATTCCCGCAAGACCCAGTGCGCATTGGCGCACAACTTCCCGTCCTGTCGCTCCAGACCCAGCAACTGCAGGCCCAACGGCAACCCATGAACCTGCATGACCGGCAGCGCAAACGCCGGAAACCCCAGCCACGAACCCGGCACAATGAAGCTGCGACTGCCGCTGTGGGCGAGTCCCTTGGGCGCCGGACCAGAGGCCGCCAGCAAAACATAGGCATCAGCATCGACCGACTGCGCGAGTTCAGTGGCATGCGCGCGTATGGCCTTGCGCTTTTCAAGCATATCCAGGTAATCAGCCGGCGTGATCTGGTTTGCACGCGCCATCAGCCCGCGGATCCTTTCACCGATCACCTCGCCATGGCTGGCCACATAGTCCTGAAATGGCCACTGCATTTCATAGGCCACAATATCCAGTGCACTGTCGATATCGCGCTCCATTGCGGATTCAAACGCAGCAATCCGGGGATCATCCTGCTTGCCCACCACTTCAACCCCTGTGTTCCGCAGTGACTGGACGGAATTTTCAAAGGCAGCCTTTGTTTCCGCGTCTGTCTCGTCCCAGCCTCGTGTATGGAGGCGGATCAGTTTGCGCGGCTTGACAGCTACCGGCAGACTGGCCGCAGCCCCATCGAGAAAACCAAAACCCGGGCTGCCGACGCCAAGCGAAATCTGTGACGCCACGCGCCAGACATCCTCCAGCGTTGCGCCAATGACGCCGAGATGGTCATTAGTCGCCGACAACGGATGTATGCCGGCCATGTTCAGCGCACCGAGCGTCGGTTTGAAACCCACAGCGCCGCAGAACGACGCCGGGCGCAGCGTGGAACCTTGGGTCTGCGTGCCCAGTCCGACCGGAACCATGCCCGCACCGACCGCGGCGGCAGTGCCGCTGGAAGAGCCCCCAGGCGTTCGCCCTGGATCAAATGGATTGGTGGTTGCTCCCGAATAACCGACTGCGAACTCGGTGGTCACCGTCTTGCCGAGAATTATTGCGCCACCACGGCGCAAGGCATAAACGCATGCCGCGTCCTGCCCGGAATTCCAGTCTTTGAATGCAGGGCTGTTCATCTGTGTCGGCATATCACGGGTGCCCATGATGTCCTTGATGCCGACCGGACAGCCGTCGACCATTGACAGTGGCTTGCCGGCTTTATAGCGTTTGGCGGAAGCGTCAGCCGCCTCGCGCGCCGCCTGCAGATTCAGTGTGACGAAGGCCCTGACCTGCCCTTCTTTTTGCTCGACGTTGGCGATGCAGCGCTCGAGAAAGTCGCGGGGCGTATCCTTGCCCGAAACAAACTTGCTGACTGACTGTGCGAACGACACCACGTTCGGATTACGCCATGCCTTCATGCAAGACTGCTCCAAGCGAGAATAAATCTGTATTGACTGATGAATGAATTTGTATGAATGAATTTGTATTGACAGCGCCGCAAACAGTGGCTTAGCGTGAACACTGGCCATGCCGTATTTCTGCAATCAATTAATTTGAACACATTCTCGGGGAAAGCCAATGAAAAAAGCAACAACGATGGTGATGTTTGCGGCTCTGCTGAGTAACTGCGCACTCGCAACAGCGCAAGACTTTCCCACGCGTCCAATGCGCATGATCCTCGGCTTTGCGCCCGGCGGCAGCACCGATCTGGTGGCACGTGTCGTCGCCCAGAAAATGTCGTCCACGACAGGCCAGCAGGTTGTGGTCGACAACCGCCCAGGCGCCAACGGCATGATCGGTGCCGAACTGGTCGCGAAAGCCACGCCCGACGGTCATACGCTGTTGCTGTCGAGCATCGGACCTATGGCGATCAATGCCAGCCTCTATAAAATGCCTTACGACATCGTCGGGGATTTTGCACCGGTCACCTACACCGGCAACGTCACCAACCTCCTGGTCGTGCATCCAAGTGTGGCTGCCGCAAACATCAGGGAACTGATCGCGCTCGCCAAAGCACAACCGGGCAAACTGGCATTCGGTTCCAGCGGCACCGGCGGCGCGCCACATATGGCGGTTGAACTGTTCAAGATTCTCGCCAAAGTGGATGTGGTGCATGTGCCATACAAAGGCGGCGGGCCGGCGATGGCGGATCTGGTCGGTGGACAAATTTCCGGCAGCTTTGCCAGCATGCCGTCATCAATCCCGTTCGTGCGCAACGGCAAACTCCGCGCACTGGCGGTCACAGCCCCCAAACGTTCGCCTGCTGCTCCGGAAGTGCCTACGGTTTCCGAATCCGGCATTCCGGGATTCTCGGTGCTCGACTGGCAGGGCATGTTCACCACAGCAAAAACACCGCCCGCCGTAATCACTAAACTGAACGCCGAAATCAAGCGCGCACTCAGCCTGCCGGACGTCGTTGAAAAACTGGCGACCGCAGGCGTCGAGATCCAGACGACATCACCGGAGGAATGGGGCCGCTTCGTCAAATCCGAAATCGAGAAATGGGCCAAGGTCGTCAAGACCGCCGGCATCAAGCTGGAATAGGCTGGCGCCTGTGTCGCGGCATACAGTCTGGCCGGAGGCGGGTCGCGCGCGGCCCCACCCTGTAAAATATCAATAAAATCAAATATTTATATAAAGCTCGGATCAGGCCCCACCCGTAGCACCGGGCTGCGCAAGGAGCCGATGTCTTTCTGGATAATCTCGCAGACCTCACCCCTCTTCAGATCCGCCCCGGCGTCCGTGCCCGACCAACCGTCTTGCAGCTCAAGGGGACCATCCAGGGAATTCAAAAAAACAAAACCCCGCCGCAGCGGGGTTTGTTCCAGATGCGGCCCAGAATCAGGCGGCTTGCTGTTTCCTGCGCCGGCTGATCCAGCCCATCAGGCCAAGTCCGAGACCCATCATGGCGTAGATTTCCGGTTCCGGAACAGCAGCAACGGTTGTCAGCTGAAACGTTGCACTGCCTTGGGTAAAGTTGAATACATCAGGCGTGTAATCGTAAGAAATCAGAATGCTGTTGGAGGTGAAGCTCAGCGTGGGAATCACTAAATCGTCGAGCAGATTGTCGCTTATCAGCGAAATGCCCGTGATGACTTCGCCTGCGCTGAACGACATATTGGAAATGCCGGCAACAAAAGTCTGAAAATCCCAGGTGTCCTGCGAAGCCAGTGTCAGGATATTGGTAAAGGGATTCAGATCCATGAACACGACACCACCGCCCCAGCCGCTGGGATTGGCAACAAAGTGCGATGAATTCAGTTCATAACCGGCACCTACGCTTGCACCGAGGTTCTGATAGACCAATGGCCCGGCAGCACTATAGTTCGGCAAATCGGATTCGGTGCGGAAATCGCCGCTGGATATGGCCGCATGCGCAGAAATGCCCCACAACCCGAACACGAGAATCGCAACATTCATCAACATGCGCCGCATCATTTTTATCCCCTTCAGTTATGGGACATCTCGTTTTTGTTTGGTAGCGCCGATCAAACAAACGATCCAATCAGCCGCGGCCAATACATCCATTTACGCCAATCAAGATATTCCTTGCCGGATACCCGCGCCATAGGTCGAAGCGCCAAATCTTTATGGGAGGAATGTCCTGCGCGGGGCAGGAGGATCGCGCAGTGAGGAGTCTCAGGTTGAGGTGGCACTATCCATATTAAATTAAAATAATCAATAAAATCAATGCTTTAAATTATTTTCCTGCTCTTACTGCCGGGCTGCGCAAGGAGCCGATGTCTTTCTGGATGATCTCGCAGACGTCACCCTGCTGCAGGTTCGGCTGGGTGGCATCGTCGGTGCCCGGCCAGTCACCTCGTCGGGAACAACATCTTGCCGGTGTTGCAACCCGCGAGGTGTTTGCGCCTTGAGATGGATCCCGGCGTCGTTGCTCATCGGACCGGGGCCAGTGGTGATGAACGGCCCCATCGGCTTCCGGCTGTCGCTGCTCTCCGCGCGGCACCGCGCCCGACCTCCGGCCGTGCCGGGAAAATAATCCGCCCCAAACTGATGCGCCGCCTGCGCGTAGTTGCTTTTGACTATATAACCACCACCTGAAGTACGGTTAGCATGTCAATCAAATAATTCTTCGAGGAGAGGATCTGATGTCCAAAAGGTGGGCCGGCATGTTGGTCACGGTCGCCCCGGGCGCCAGTTTCGTCACCCACGCTGAATATGCGGCACTGCGCTGATCCGCCTGCCACAACAACCGACAATGCCTGCGGCTTCAAGTAATCATGCGCTGAATAAAGGAAGCTGCAAGGTGGATCTGATCCAGTCACACAACAAGGTGTTCCCCGCTCACTGCGGCAGCCGAGGCGATTATTGGGCCATCCGGTACCGGGAGGGGCGGCAGTTTCGGGCGGCCAAGCAGGCATTTAGCGCGTGCTTTGTGTCTTTCCGCACAGACCTTAAGGCGAAATTTCCTTAGACTTCACATGGAACCTCACCGGCATCAGCGTTTGTTGACCATGGACCCGCACCAGCCTCTGGAGAGTGCAGACATCCGTAACGCGAATGCCAATGTTGCCGCAATCGCCGGCTGCGCGGTGAATGGTCAGGAATTTGATCATGCATGATATGGAATCCATCAAGGCACTCAAGCAAGGCGGAACCTTACCGCCGCAAAAGCTCATGGAGTTGCGCTCTGCAGGCATGCAGGCCGTGCGGCTGGAATTCATCACGCGCCTGCTGCGGCTCAACATCCAGATCACGACGCTGTCGATTTACTGGGAAGATGGGCGTGAATTCGTACAAATCCCGACAGTGCAGGACACCCAGCGCAAGCTGGTCTGCGCAACCGACCCGCGGGTTGCCGGCAAGTTCGACGATATGACTTTGCTGTGCTACACCTATTACCCGGAAGCCAAAACGACCATTGATACCGAAATCGACCGCATGGTTGCGGCAATCAAGGATTTTTGGCTGAAAAAGTTGTAAGCCACCGGGTACCCGGCATCGGCTCTCCGGCATCGGTTCTCCGGCATCGACCCATCCCTGGCACCGGGTTGATTACCGCGATTATAAATATTAAATAAAATCAAATACTTGCGCTATTTTTCCCGCACTACCGGGCTGTGCAGGGTGCCGATGTCTTTCTGGATGATCTCGCAGACGTCGCCGTGCTGCAGGTTTGGCTCGGTGGCGTCGTCGGTGCCCAGCCAGATCACGTCACCAGGATGCAGTGTCATGTACCGCGTGATCTCGGCGATGTAGCGCTGCGCCGAGAACAGCATCTTGCTGGTGTTGTAACCGGCGACGCGTTTGCCGTTCATATGGATCTCGACATCGAGGTTCATCGGATCAAGACCAGTGGTGATGAACGGTCCCATCGGCTTCCAGGTGTCGCAGTTCTTCGCGCGCCACAATGTGCGGTCGGATTTCTGCCAGTTGCGTTCGCTGACGTCGTTGCCCAAGGTATAACCGAGAATGCACGACAGCGCGTTTTCTTCGGTCAGGTTCTTCGCAGCCTTGCCAACCACGGCGACCAGCTCACCCTCGAACTGCACCATATCGGAGGCATCGGCGGGAATCACGATGGCCTCATCGGTCGCGCACAAAGCGTTGAATGATCGATAACCGACGTCGGCCTTCTCTGGATACTTGGGCGCCACACCCTTGCGCTTGGCGCCCCACTCGATGTGCGCGGCGTAATTCAGGCCGGCACAGTAGAAGTTGCGCGGCTCGCAGGGGATCAGGGTTTTCAGCGACGACAGCAGATACGCATTGCTGGTGGGCTTGTAGCTGGTGAACGGTGAACCGTCGAGTTCGATGACCTGCTCGCCTTCGACGAGGCCGAAGAAGCTGCGGGATTGGTGCTGGAAACGGCCGAATTTCATGACAAACTTTCTTTATCAAGCGCCCGTCACACGGGCCAGCCCTCAGGATACCAAACCCTTACTGCACCACCCCGAGTTCAATAAGTGCTTCCTTGTATTCAACATACTGCTCATCCAGAAATATCTTCATTTCCTTGCTGTTGAGATAGTTGTCCATCTGTTGCGAGGTTTCGAGTTCCTTTTTCCATGCCGCAGTTTTCACAAGTGCCGCAAAAGCCTGATCCCAGAACGCAATCTGCGCAGCGGTCATTGCGGGCGGCCCGATGAATCCGCGCCAGCTGTCGATCTGCGCATTCACGCCCGACTCCTTCATGGTTGGAACATTGGCGATAGGCCCGGACAGCCGGTGCGGCGACGTGACACCAAGCACACGCAACCTGCCCGCCTGAACATGTCCGAGAACATTACCGACCGTGCTGGTCGACACATCAATATGCCCACCCAGCACTGCAGTAATCGCATCGGTAGAGGAATTAAACACCACCACCTTGGCCTTCTTGGCATCAACACCCGCGGCCTTGGCCACGGCGGCCACCGCCACATGCTGATGATTGCCGCGTGACGTGGCAATGCCAAACGACAATGCGGTCGGATCAGCCTGCAGCTTTGTCAGCAAGAACTTGACGTTCTTGAGCGGCGATTCCGGCTTCACAACAAAAACCAGATATTCGCTCGACACATTCGCAATTGGCGTGAAATCTGTATGGCGAAACTGGCTGGTGCCGTTAATGCTGTTGGTGATCAGCGATGTCGATGCCATGTCCAGATATTCACCTGCACCGGCGCGCTGCTTCAAATACGCCTGCGCCACAGCACCCCCGCCACCGGACTTATTCAGCACCGTCATCGGCATGCTGATCAGTTTTTCTTCCTGGAATACTTTCTGCACGGCGCGCACCGTACGATCCAGACCGCCGCCCGCAGTGCCCGGAACAATCAATTCGATGGAGCGCTGCGGCTGCCAGCCTTGGGCCTGTGCAGCAGTTGCGCAAAATGACGCCGCGATCACGCCGGCAATCAACACTTTACGAATAAAATCCATGATGCTCCTGAAAATGAATAGCCAAATGGCTTAATGTTTGTTCTGGGAGGGCTTGTCGCCACGCACCTGCGTGCGAAACATCACCCTGCGGGAATTTGAATCGAAGGGATCACGGCGGTGCATCACGCAACGGTTGTCCCAGATGATCAGGTCGCCCAGCATCCAGACATGGTGCCAACTAAATTCCTCGCGAGTCGCATGTGCCCATAACTCGTTCAGCAACGCCTCGGATTCCGGAATCGGCAGGCCGTTCACGTAGGCATACTCCCTGCGGCCGAGAAACAGCGCGTCACGGCCGGTTTCCGGATGCGTGCGCACGATGGGATGGGACGGCCCCGGACTGGTCGTAATGTCGGTGACAGGTGCCATGCCTTTGCGCAGGATGCCCGCGGCGTTATGCGACGCATCATGTTTGATCGTAAGGTTCTCGATCCGCTCACGAGTTGCCTTGGGCAGCGTTTCCAGTGCCAGGTACATATTCGCAAACCCGGTGTTTCCGCCTGTCGGCGGTATTTCCACGGAATACAGCAGGCTCGCCTTCGGTGGCGATTCGACATACGACATGTCGGTATGCCAATAGGCCTCCGCGCTGTTCAGCCCGCCTTCCGGAGACGCGCCGTTGAACACCGTGTTGGTCACCACCAGAATTTGCGGAAAACCGGGCGGATAACGGCCGGCTTTCAGCGCGGTGGGCGACTCATCCAGCACGCCGAAACGCTGGCTGAACGCCACCAGATCGCCCGCCTCCATCGATTGTCCGCGAATAATCGCGATGCCGTTGTCCAGCCAGACCTGATGAATCTCCGTAAAGGTTTCATCGGTGACCTTTCTGAGATCACCGCATTTGATTTCTGCGCCAATGGCGCTGGAGAGCGGATTTGTTGCGATGTGTTGGTATGGATGCTGTGCATTCGAAGGGGTGATACGCATGAAATTTCTCCTGGAACCCGAGGCGAAGCGCACTTGATTTTCTGATCAGGCATTTTTTCTTGTTTTTGTTTTACCAGAATCCTACATCCCGCGCCGGATACAATACATTCAATGTTTAGAGCCACACATTGACTGGCTTAATGATGCGATGCACTACCCATCATGTGGGATTCGACAGCAAATATGTGGAACAGAACTGCGTTTCAGATGCCACGCGGTTCGCAGGGGATCATGCTATGCCCCCCTGCGCCCGCGCCACATGGCGCAGCGCCATCATCAGCGCCAGTTGATCGCCTTCTTCGATAGCAGCTTCAACGTGGGCTGCTGCCGCTACGGAATTTTTCAGGCGCTCGACCAGCCACGGTTCATAGGCGACCGCTGGTGCCACGACTTTTTTTGCGCGACTCTTGTCGTCCTGAAAGCTGTCCTGGTCATGGGCAATATCCTGACTACACCAGCGCCTTCAAATCCTTGCGCTCGACAATATTCAGCAGCTTCAGCGCCGGTCCGCTCGGCTTTTTGTCACCGACTTCCCACTTCTGCACGGTTGATACGCTGGTATTGAGGTATGCAGCGAACACGGCCTGACTGGCTTTGGCTTTCAGGCGCAGGCGCTTGATCTCGACCGCGGCATAGGGCTTCAGCGGGGGCAGGCGCGCAGCGTCGAACTCGCGCAGGGTCTGCGCGCCCATCACGCCGAGGTCATAGAACTCGCTCGCGGTTTCAAACATCTCTTCACGCAATCGCTTATTTGCCATGGTTGATCTCCATCAGTTCGCCCGCTGTCAGTGCATCCCGAAGCTTTGCTTCATTCATTTCCAGCAAGGCCGGGGCAATCCGCTTCATCAAGCGCAAGAAGTAAATAGGGTCAGTGTAACTTTTCTTTCCCGCCGAACCGGTCTATACCACGGAAAACTTGCACTGCCCTGATTAACGGCTGATCACGCCGCCACACGCACACCCACTGAAATGCCCGCCTTTGCGCACAGTCCGACGAGGTAATCCAGCGACAGCAACTCGACTTTGCCGCGGACGATTTCCGAGACGCGCGGCTGGGTCACGCCAAGACGCTTTGCGGTTTGCGCCTGGGTCAATTCTTCGCGCTCCATCCAGACGCGCAGGGCTTCCGCAAGCTTCGCGCGTAACAGCATCACTTCCGCCTCATGCGGCGGAAAGCCGAGATCGCGGAAAATGTTTCCGCTGGATTCAGCCATCTTTGTGGCCATGTTTAGCTCCTTTTTCAAACACCTGTACTCACGGTAACGCTGTTTCGCCAGATCGAGATCGGTGCGCGCGGTCTTCTGCGATTTTTTCTGGGACGCGTGCAGCACTTACACCGCATCTTCAAAACGGGCGACGTAGATCACGCGATACGCGCCAGACTCTTCCCGCACCCTTATCTCACACGCGCCTGCGCCCACCGCCGGTATCGGCTTCCAGTCCGCGAGTTGCCGGCCCACCTGAACCATGAATAACTCGTGCCCGGCGCGGTTTCGAACAGATGACGGGAATGCCGAAAGATCGTCCCTGGACGTTCCGATGAACCGTATCAGCTTCATGGAAAGATTATACGAATATTCGTATGTTCATCAAGCCGGAATGTAAGCACCGCTGCAATCCCGCGAGCGCCTCATATAACTACATGTTTTTATTGTTATTTTTAAATTTGTCGCAGCTATGGCTTCAAAGCAAGAGCACTGCGATACAGGAAATCCCGCGCTGCTAGTTACTCAGACCTCAACCGTAACCCGGTTCCGCCCGCATTCCTTGGCCCGGTAAAGCGCCCGATCGGCACGCGTCAACGCGTCGTCGGCACTGACATCGAGAGGTTTGATTTCGGTGACGCCGATGCTGATGGTCAGCGAAATGATCCGGTCTTCGTGCGCCACCGGTGTTTCCGCCACCTGCTTGCGCAGGCGTTCGGCAAAGATCTCGGCCGCGGAGGCATCTGCGCCCGGGAGGATGACGGCGAACTCTTCGCCGCCGAGCCGTCCCAGAGTGTCGATCTTGCGCAGTTCTTCGCGCATCAGGGTGGCGAGGTGGCGCAGCACATGGTCGCCGGTGGCATGGCCGAAAGTGTCGTTGACCATCTTGAAGTTGTCGATGTCGATCATCAGCACGGCGGCGGATTTTTCTTCGGAGCGGCTGACGCGGGCTTTTTCCTGTTCGAGCTGGGCGAGGAAGTGCCGCCGGTTCGGCAGGCCGGTCAGCATGTCGGTGGCGGCCATTTCGCGCAGTTCGGCTTCGAGGCGTTTTTGTTCGGTGATGTCGCGCGAAACCACCACCACTTTGACCACCTTGCCGCCGGCATCGCGGATGGCGCGCCCGTCGGACTCCATGAAACGGATGCTGCCGTCCTTCAGCACAAAGCGGAATTCGGAGCACTCGCCAACACCTGTCGCGACTGTCCGCAGGAACAATTCCTTGATCCGCTCGCGGTCGTCAGCATGGATCTCGAGGAAGGAATTGGATCCCTGGCGGATGTCCCTCTCGTGGAACAGCGGCCGGTACGAAGGGCTGTTGTAGACACGACGGCCCTCGGTGTCGAGCACGGCGACGAGGTCACCGACGTTCTCGACGATGGCGCGGAACAGTCCCTCGGTTTCGTGCAACTTGCTCTCGGTCGCTTTCTGGCGGCGCTGCCATTCGGTATTGCGCAATTCGCGATCGATTACCGAACCGAGACGCGTCAGTTCGTTTTTTTGCACGTAGTCCTGCGCACCGAGCTTGATCAGTGCCACGGCGAGGTTAAGGTCGTTTTCACCCGAAACGATGATGAACGGCACCTCCGGGCGAACTTCCTTCGCCATCGCCAGCGCCGCAGCAGCAGAGAAATCGGGGATGGGCTGACCGCAGACGATCAGGTCCCACTCCTGCGATTCCAGCGCGGCACGCATGACTGTCGGTGTGTAGACAACAGACAACGCAACCCGGTAGCCCTGGCTGTCGAGCACGTGCAAAAGCGACGCCAGGTCGGCGTTCGAGTTCTCGACAATCAGCAATCGCAACGGCTGTTTCATGCCACTCCCGGGATATGACACCGTGCTGGGCAACTAAGCTAACTTTGATTGTGATAAAGGGCAATCACCCTGAGCAAGACAATGCAAATAAAGATCGCCGGGACTGGGATCGGCAGAGTAAGCTGCACCCAGTCTGGCGTCGTTTAACGACGCAAATCCTGAATTAATTTTTCAGTATAAACACGGGCTTGTACTGTGCACATAGTAGGTTTTGACTATGCCGCCACGCCCTCCGCTTGCGACCAGCCCATTCCACTCATCACCCTTCCCGTTCAAAACGCCCTGCTCTCGGCCCTGCGCGCCGGCGCTTCCACGGCCGAGTGTTCGCTCGACTTGGACCGCAGCCGGACGACGGTCACGGTGAGCACCGCAGGCTGGACCTGGCAGGACCGGGAATATCCCTGGCTCGACATTTGTCGCGAGCGAACGATCTACCACTGGACGGCAGACGGCTTTGCGCCGGTGTCGCGCTTCAATACTGCACTGATCAAACTGGTGCCCACCGAATGGGGCGCGCCGACCTTCGAAATCGACGGCATCAAGATGTTGCCCACAGCACTGGTGTCGCCCTATGCCGATGCCGAACGCAAGGTGGGCCTGATTCAACCGCGCGGCAAGGTGATCCTCGATACCTGCGGCGGCCTGGGTTACTTTGCGGCGTGGTGCCTGCAGGGGCAGGCGCAGCAGATCATTTCCTTTGAAAAAAATCCTGACGTGATCTGGCTGCGCACACTCAACCCGTGGTCGCCACTGGTTGGCCCAGTGCTGACGCTGACGCAGGGCGACATCACGCAGGAGATCGCGCTGCTGCCCGCGGCTTCAGTCGATGCAATCCTGCACGACCCGCCGCGTTTCGGCATCGCCGGCGAACTCTATTCGCAGGTTTTTTACGACCAGCTCGCCCGCGTCATCAAGCGCCGCGGCAAACTGTTTCATTACACCGGTTCACCGAACAAGCTCACTTCGGGACGCGATGTGCCGGATGAAGTCGCCAAACGCCTGCAGCGCGCCGGGTTTGTGGTGGCGGTGAATGGTGACGGCTTGCTGGCGGTGAAGCAATGACCGCAGTAACGGCGTCAGGACATATCAACTGAAACTGCCTGTCCGGCCTAAATCACGAACAGCGCCATGAACTCGTTGACCGGCATGCGTTCGAGTTTCTGCTGATCGTCGCAGGCGCCGAGAATCGCCTGCTGCTGCTTCGGCGCATAGCGACGCGCAAGGTTCAGGCGGAATTTTTCCAGCAGCAGCGGGATGCCTTCCTTGCGCCGACGCGGGTGACCGAGCGGGTATTCCACTTCGACCTTTGGCAAACAGCTGCCGTCCTTGAAACAGATCTCGATGGCGTGGGCGTTGGTACGCTTTTTCGGGTCACGCAAATCCTGCGTGTACTGATCGCTGATGGTCACCTGCATTTTGCTGCGCAGCTTGTCGATGCGCGGATCAGCCGCGATGTCGTCTTCGTAATCCGACGCCACCAGGCGCCCGAAGATGAGTCCAACCGCAGCGATGTACTGGATGCAGTGGTCGCGATCAGCCGGGTTGTTCAGCGGCCCGTTCTTGATCAGGTGCCGGGCGGAATCGTGGGTCCATTGCTGCACGCCGGCAATGTCATCAAGCCGGTCTTTCACCAGCGGATGGAGTTGCAGCGCGCATTCGGCGGCGCTCTGACCATGAAACCCGGCCGGAAACGCGATCTTGAACAGCACGTTTTCCATCACGTAAGAGCCGTACGAACGCTGGAACTTGAATTTTTGCCCCTGGAACAGCGTGTCGTAGAAGCCCCATTTTTTTGCGCTGAGTGCCGAGGGATAACCCATCTCGCCTTTCAAAGCCATCAGCGCGAGTCGCACGCCGCGCGCGGTGGCGTCGGCCGCCGCCCAGGACTTGCGCGAACCGGTGTTGGGCGAGTTGCGGTAGGTACGCAGCGAGTGGCCGTCGACCCAGGCGTTGGATATCGCGTTGATGATTTCATCGCGGTTACCGCCGAGCATCTGCGTCACCACTGCGGTCGAGGCGAGTTTGACCAGGATGACGTGGTCGATGCCGAGTCCGTTGAAATTGTTTTCCAGCGCCATGATGCCCTGGATCTCGTGCGCCTTGATCATTGCAGTGAGAACGTCACGCATCAGCAACGGCGCCTTGCCCTTTGCGACATTGCGGCGGGAGAGGTAGTCGGCAGTAGCGAGGATGCCGCCGAGGTTGTCAGAGGGATGCGCGCCGTTGCGGCCAAACCACGCGTCGTTGAAGTCGAGCCAGCGGTTCATGGTGCCGATGTTAAAGGCCGCCGTGATCGGATCGAGTTCATACGATGTACCCGGCACACGCGCGCCGCCAGGCATCACCGCTTCAGGCACCACAGGCCCCATCAGCTTGGTACACGCCGGATAGGACAACGCTTCGAGCCCGCAGCCGATAGTGTCCATCAGGCAGTAACGCGCAGTGGTATAGGCCAGCTTGCTCTTGATCGCATAGCCGGTGACGTAATCGGCGATGTCGGCCATTTCGCGGTCGACTGCAGGGCGAGAGTTTTTGCGTGCACGTGTCATTTCAATCTCGGTGTGGTGTTGCCGGTTGGATTCATTCGACTTTGATCTTTGCTTCGCGCCCCACTTTGGTCCAGCGCGCGACTTCCTCTTTCATGAAAACCGTGAACGCTGCCGGCGTACTGCCGACGGGCTCTGCTGCTTCGATCTGCAGCCGACGGGCTATCTCCGGCAGGCGCAAGGCCAGCACCGATTCGTTGTACAGACGATCAACGATGGCTCGTGGCGTGCCGGCAGGCG
>Ga0163153_10004160_pt1 | contig 18453 bp, 12 predicted proteins | sample OliLakLV19MP6IB1_FD_148629 | JGI IMG/M metagenome (GOLD analysis project Ga0163153, IMG submission 148629) | Freshwater microbial mat bacterial communities from Lake Vanda, McMurdo Dry Valleys, Antarctica - Oligotrophic Lake LV.19.MP6.IB-1 | ecosystem: Environmental > Aquatic > Freshwater >... | reverse complement strand
GAAGTATGCAGAGAAAACGCCGCATCGTTCGGCTCCCGAGTTCCGTTTCGCCAGATCTCTGTTTTGGCAGATCCGGGTCTTAATCACGCCGTTCACGCCGGGGTAGGTACCCCATGTTTCGGCGGCACTCACGACCTTACGCGCCGCGCCGACGCCTCGCAAGCCGTCGGGCGCCTCGAGTCGCCGTCATTTTTGTCGACAGGGGGAGTATACTGGGGTTTCCCGAGATTCGCGCGGCCGATGCGCCGCGCGACATGCCGCGGGACCTTGACCAGCTGCGCTATGCGCTGTCGGCGGCCGTTTTTCCCAACCGTTCAAGAATCGTTCTATGCTCGACGTTGCGCCGCATATTCGCATTCCACTCGATGAGTTCGAGTTTACCTACGCCCGCAGCTCGGGTCCGGGGGGGCAGAACGTCAACAAGGTCAACTCTAAGGCTCTCCTGCGCTGGAACCCGACGACGAGCCCCAGCCTCCCGGACGACGTCCGGGCCCGGTTCCTCACGCGATTCTCGTCGCGGGTGACGACGCTCGGCGAGATTCTGATCAGCTCGGAGAAGACCCGCGATCAGCGGAAGAACGTCGAAGACTGCCTCGAGCGGCTCCGAGGGATGCTCTTGGAGATTGCCAAGGCCCCGAAAAAACGGCGGCCCACTAAGCCGAGCCGGGCTTCGAAAGAACGGCGACTGGACAGCAAGCGCCGCGACGGCGCGAAGAAATCGAACCGAAAAAACTTCGGCGACTAGTCGCACGGGGCGCGGGTCGGCGGAGGAGGAGCATGGCACGATTTACGGCCGTGAACTAAAATATCGCCGTTCCTCCACTCTGAGACGGCGTCTATGTCGCGAGAGCTTTCCCGGCGTTTCGTCACGCTCCGACGCAATCACCCGGCGTGGTTGCTGCTGGCGTCGCGCACCGGTCCGTTGGTTCTCGCCGGCATGAAAACGTTGCTGAATACTCATCCCGGCGGCATTGAATTCGAGGTCGCCGTAGAACAACTGGCCGCCACCCTGGCCGAATATGCCGACGATGTGGAGTTGGACGTCGGCGACGATCCGGCGCTCGCCGCGCGAAGAGAACTCCGAGGGTGGATCAAGCGAGGCCTGATCGTCGAGCGAGACGGACGATTGCTGGCGACTGACGCGCTGCAACGCGCGCTGCTTTTTCTCGAATCGCTCGACGTCCAAACGATGACCTCGACTGCTTCACGCCTGGCCACCGTACAACGGGCCATCGAAGACTTGGAGGCAAGGCTCAGTCCTAACCAGGCGGAGCGGGCACGCTCGCTGAATGCACGGATCGAAGCGCTGCGAAGCGAACTGGAAGCCGTGAACGCCGGCCGTTTCGAAGTACTCGACGGACAACCGGCCGAGGAAGGAATTCGCGAGGTCTATCAGCTGGCGATTAGCTTGCAGGCGGATTTCAGAAGGGTCGAGGATTCGTATCGCGAGGCGGACCGATTGCTGCGGCAACGCATCATCAGCGAGAAGCAGAACCGGGGAGAGATCGTCGACGAGCTGCTGAGCGGCTACGACACCCTCATTCAAACGGCCGAGGGGCAGGTGTTCGAGAGTTTTCATCAGCAATTGGTAAAGCCACTCGAGCTCGAGGAGATGAAAACCCGACTCCGCGCGATTCTTGGAAACAAGAACACCGACACGGCGCTCCACCGAAGACAAAAATCGGACCTCCACCAACTGGTGTCGCGATTGGTGCAAGATTCAGAACGCGTGATCCAAGCTCGAGCGAGAAGCGAACGTGACGTTCGAAGTTTTCTCAAGTCGGGCCTGGCCGATGAGCAGATACGCGTCGGGGCGCTGTTGCAGGACATCTTTCAGGTCGCGCTGGAAGTCGACTGGCAATCGCAAAACGTACGGCGCTTGCCCGGCCCCTTGCCGCCGATCGCCATCGCGACGCCCAATCTGCCGCTCGTCGAGCGACTACTGATTAAACAAGCCGATCAGGAGGGTGCCGAAAGCCTTGACTTGACGGTTTGTGCGGCCGACCCGGCCGCGATGGACGACGAGTTTCGAGAAGCCTTCCACGCACTCGACCGGGCGCAACTGTTCGATTCGACTTTGGCGCAGCTTCAAGCCGCGGGAAGGCCGCTCACGATCGGCGAGTTGGCCGCGGCGCTGCCTCCGACGCACGATCTCGAGACGCTGGCTTACTGGCTGGCGATGGCCCGCCAAGCGGGTGTTGAGTTAGGAGATATCGAGGAAACCATCGATTTGTTTGATGATGCAACCGGAATGACTCGGTTTCACGTTCCGAGAGTAGAGATTGCACACGAATCGATTTCGGTCCTCGAGTCGGGGAACTTGGAATGAGCGACGTCTTCGATCGGATGATTCGCGGGAACAAGGGGCCGGCAGCCTCGGAAGAACATTCCGCGAGAGAGCATCCATTGCGAAATCAGCCGGGCGGCCACTCGGCGGGCGCCTCGGCCGAGGACAGGCCGCAGACAACGCCCGAGGTTAGAAAGGCGACCCAGGAACTTCTAAAGAACGGTTATCTGGAAGAATCTGAGAAGCCCGAGCTGTTTCGTAGCGTGATCGTTCATGAAAGTAAGATCGCGGCGACCCTCGAACCGCTCGATCTGGAACTGCGGTCGGACACGCACCGAGGCGTCGCCTTTTTGGTCGTGGCGAAGACGGCCTACCCGGCAGCCGGTGACGACGATGCGTGGAATCATCCGCTGGTGAGGCGACAGCGGCTGACGCTGGAGCAATCGCTGCTGGTCGCCATTTTGCGGCAGACGTTCATCATGCACGAACAAGAGTCGGGCGTCGGCCAAAGTGCCGCGAAAACGGCCGTCGACGACCTGCTGCCGCAGTTCATGACCTATTTCGGCGACTCCGGCAGCGACGCAAAGAACGAATCGCGACTTCTCAATCTGCTCGATCAGCTCAAACCCCACGGCATCGTTTCGGAAGTCGACAAGAACCAAGAGGTGACCGTTCGTCCGCTGATCGCCTACCTGGCCAACCCCGATTCCCTGGCGGCCCTGTTGAAGGCGCTCAAGGCGCAGATGCAAGCAGGCGGGGAGCGAGGCGACTGATGCTCGATCGACAGTCGGAATTGTTTCACACGAACGATGGGCCGGCCGCTAACGGCGCTGCGGCAAAAGAACCGGCGGCAAAAGAACCGGCGGCGAACGAAGCCGCGGCGAACGAAGCGGGCATGAGCGAGACGACCTTTCGGCTAACGGTGCTTGAGGTTTACAACTGGGGGCCGTTTCGCGGACTACATCGCGCGGAGTTCGATCCGTACGGCACGGCCATCATCGGGCCTACGGGGAGCGGCAAGACGACGCTCATCGACGGATTGATGACGCTCTTGGTCGCGCAGCCGCGATATAACTTGGCTTCGACGGGGGGGCATGAAAGCGATCGCACGCTGCTCTCTTACGTTCGCGGCGTTCTGGCGGGCGACGGATCGGACGGTCGCGAGGAAGTGACTCGCCCGGAGAAGACGATCACCGGGATTTGTGCAACCTATTTGGCGGGGAGTGAAACTCTGCGGCTGGCAGGTTTGCTTTGGACGGAAGGTCCGAGCAACGCCGCGGAAGACCTAAAGCGACGGTGGCTTTTTGCGCGCGGAGACGACCACTGCTTGGAGCCGTGGCTGCGGCAATTGCATGAGGAAGGCGTTCGCGAATTGATGCGAACCGGGCGCGAGACGGCCGGCCTTCGCATCTTCGACAGTAAGACGGCCTATCTCGCGCATGTGCGTAAGTTTTTCGACGTCGGCGAGAACGCGTTCACCTTATTGAACCGGGCCGCGGGTCTCAAGCAGCTGAACAGCATCGACGAAATCTTTCGCGACCTGGTGCTGGACGATCGCTCGGCGTTCGATCGAGCGTTGGAGGTCGCCGGCGAGTTCGACAACCTGGTGGGCATTCATAACGAACTGGAAACTGCCCGGCGACAGCTAGAATCCCTGGCACCCGTGGCCGAGGAACATCAGAAGCTGTTGAAGGCGAGTAAGAAGGCCGACTTGTGGCGAACGCTCAAACGGATCGCACCGGTTTGGTTTGCGCAAGTGAGCCGCGACAAATGGACCCGAGTGCTCGAGCAAACTGCAAGCGATCGTGAAAAGCGGCTTGCGCGATTGCAACGGGCCCAGGAGGAAGCGGCCGATGTTCGATCGCGGGTCGACACGCTGCGCGAACGCTATCTGATGCTCGGCGGGAACGCGATCGGCGACTTGGAGAAGACGATCGAGGCCCAAGAGAAGCTCGTCGTCGCGAGGAAGAAAGACGCCGAGGAATACCGGCGGATTGCCGCCGCGTTCCGATTGAGCGACGAACTCAGCCCGGAAGCACTTGCGCGGAATCAAGGGGCGATGCGTGAAACGGAGGTCGGCACCCGAAAGCTACGAGGCGAACAGTGGGAGAAAATGCTGGCCGCCCATTCGCAACTGCAAGAGCACGAACGGTTACGAGATGAGACTGCGGGTGAACTCGCCAGGGTGAAAGAGCGACCGGGTTCGAACATTCCGCCACGGTTCCAAGACTTCCGAGCCGAGTTGGCCGAACGGCTTTCGCTGGGCGAAGCCGACTTGCCGTTTCTCGCCGAGTTAGTCGAGGTACGAGCGGATGAATCGGCGTGGCGAGGGGCCATCGAGCGGGCGATGGGGTCGGAGCGATTGCGGATTCTGATTTCGACAAGCCGTATCGACGACGCCTTGCGATGGGTGAACCACCGCGACAATCGACTGCACGTTCGCTTGCAAGAAGCCCGACGGGACGAGCCGCCGAAAACGTTCTTCGCGGACGGCTTTACGCACAAGCTGAATTTTAAGGCTCATCCGCTACTGGATGCCGCAAAGCGGCTACTCGCCGGCCACGACCGGCATTGTGTCGCGTCGCCGGAGGCGTTGAAGACGACGGAGCACGGGCTGACGATCGAAGGGATGATGTCGGGGCGGCAGGGCAAATTCGAAAAGCAGGATCAAAAACGGCTCGACGAAGATTGGATGACCGGCTTCGACAACAAGGACCAGATTGAAGCTCTGGCAGGCCGGCTCCAGGCGGCGCACGCCTCGGTTAGGCATTGGAAGGCCGAAGCGCAAAAGAATCGCGACGAACTGACAAGGCTCGACAATCAACTGACGATGATCAGGGCGCTGGCCACGATCGAGTTCGCCGCGATTGATTTGCCGGGCGCGGAAGCGGATTTGGCGCGTTCCCGCGAGCGACTCCAGGAATTGCTCGATCCCCGCTCGGATGCCGGCCAAGCCAAGGCGGAATACGACCGGGAGTCGGCCCGACTCAAGTCGCTGGAAGAGCAGGTGGGAAAATCGGAACGCGAGATTGCGGTGTTGGATGCCGAACGAAATCGAGCCGAGGAGGAACTGCAGAAAGCCGTAGTTCGATTCGCCCGAGGACTCACCGAGGAAGAAACGGCTTTGGCCGAAAAGCACCTGGAAGTGGCGGCGGATATCAAGGCGCAAGACGTCGGCGACGCCGAACGGGACAGCGAGCACCTGATCGACCGAAGGCTGGACGAACTGCGAAGCCAGGTCGAGGCGATCGAACAAGGACTTGTCAGGCTGATGGAAACGGCAAGGCGCGTCGATACCGGTGCGCTGGCGGATGTCGGATCGGATCTGGACGACGTTTCGCATTACTTGGATAGGCTTCGAGTTCTCAACGAGGAGGCCTTGCCGGAGAAACGGAGTCGCTTTCTCGAATACCTCAATCGCTCGTCGGACCAGGGGGTGACGCAACTGCTGGCGGGAATCGACGAGGAAGTCGACGCGATCGAACAGCGGATCAAGGAACTGAACCAAACGTTGGTCAAAGTCGATTTCCGCTCGCAGCGGTATCTGCAGTTGCAGCCGCAGCGTATCAAGCATGAACGACTCCGATCGCTGGAAACGGCGATGCGGAAAGTGCGCAGCGCGGCGCTCAAGGACGACGAAGGGGAGAGCCACTACAAGGCCCTGCGCGACCTGGTCGAGATTCTGCGGGAAGCCGGCGGGAACCGACGGCAACTCGGGTCGCGAGCGTTGTTGGATCCGCGCTACCGGCTGCAGTTTTTCGTGGTCGAGGCGGACCGGCAAACCGGCAATCAATCGCCGCCCCGAACGGGATCGCAGAGCGGCAGCGGGGGCGAGAAGGAGCTCATGGCCAGCCACATTCTGACCGCATCGCTGAGTTACGCCTTGTGCCCCGCAGGATCGAGCCGGCCGCTGTACGGGACGGTGATTCTGGACGAGGCGTTCTCCAAGAGTTCTCCCTCGGCGGCGGGGCGGATTATCGAGGCGCTGCGAATTTTCCGATTGAATCCCATCTTCGTAACGCCGAACAAGGAGATCGGATTGCTCAAGCGTCACACGCGGAAGGTTATTTGCGTGCAGCGTCCCGGCAAAGAAGCCAGCCTGGCGTCGATTTCGTGGGAGAAGCTGGAAGAGATCGCCGCCAAGTCATGAAATCACCCGCGGAACTGCAAACGGCGCTGCGACGGCAGTGGGAGAACCGGGCGCTTCGAGAAGCTCGCTTGCTGGGGGCCGAAAACGCCTGGCCGTTGGTGGTTTCCATCGGCCGACCTTCGGCGAAACGCCTCCGCACCGATCTCGACGGCGTCAAACGCCATGTCGAAGCATGGCGACGCGTCAAGATCGGCGAAGTGATCCGGGAGGCCGTTCCCTATCGGGCGATCGACTCAGCCGTCGAGATTCCGACCGGTTGGAAGCTTCGCAAACCGAGCGAATGGATCGACGCTTGCAACGACGGGTCGATCAGGCGCGAGTTCGAGACCTTGGCTACTCTCGTCGAAGGGACGGACTCCGTGTTCCATTCGCCTTTGGTTCGGCGACGCTCGTTGTGGCGAGGCACGGCGCCGGACGAGGTCGTGCGGGCGGCGCGGGTGGCCCTGGCGTTGGAGCCCGGTTGTGCCGCGGGCAGGCCGCTACGAACGCTGTCGATCGAAGGGATCGATACGAAGTTTTTCGAACGCCACGAGCGACTCGTCACGGCGCTGCTCGACGTTCGATTCGACGGCGAAGTCAGCGAGATGGGGCTGGCGACGTTTCTGGGCGCGTTGGCGGAAGGGGAACACTGGCTCTTGGTCGTGGATCTTGACGGATCGCTGCTTCCCTTCCGAAAACAGCGAGTACGCAGCTCCGAATTGCGGGATGCGATGCTGCCGGGGGAGCGATTATTGATCGTCGAGAACGAGAGCTGCCAACATCACCTTCCGAACGTCCCTAACACGGTCGCGGTGCTTGGCTCCGGATTTGATCTCGATTGGGTCGCGGCCATTAGGCCGGCGAACAAGCGCATCGCCTATTGGGGGGACATCGACACCTGGGGCCTACACCTCCTGGCCAAGGCAAGATTCGCGATCACGGATTTGGAGGCGTTGATGATGAACGAGGAAGTGTTCAAGAGATTTGCGGAATTTGCCGTTTCCGAGCCCGTGATTGCCGGCACCGAACTGCCGCCGGCCCTCAGCCCGTCGGAGCAAGGGCTCTACCAGCGGCTTTTTCATGAACCGCGAGGGAGGCTGGAGCAAGAGTTTCTCCCGGAAGCATTCGTCCGTGAGACGATCTTGAACTGGGCCAACGGCTCCGGGGCGACGGGGTAAATTGGCCGGCCGCTACTACGCCAGATCGTTGTGATGGGGAGACGGATTGGCGGGGTCGGCAACGGCCGGGTTTGCGGTTCCGAGTTTGAGAAGGACGGAATCGGCAGATGACAATTGGTCTCCGGGTCGCCTGTCCGCAGCGCAAGAAGCTCGGATTTCATCGTCCACATCGTCCACATCGTCCGATGCGTCCGATGCGTCTGACTGTGTCCTACGAGTCCGAAAAAAGGACTACCCCCGAGAAGAACTCCCACGCCTTTGGCGAGACTACCGCGCTTGGCCAGTCTCCTCCCTAAACGCTCGGCGCGTCTGCGCTATTCCGTCCCTAGTCGGTTGGCGTCCGCGGTTGGTCCTGCCGTTGCCCGGCTGCCCCTTCCCTCTCCGGCTCGGTACCCAAGCCCTTTGACCCTACCAACTCTTGCACCCTCCCGTCGCTGACGCTCAGGGCTCGCGAAATTTCTGGTCGGCGGCCTCGGTTGCTTAGACGGGCCGTGGTCGAATTGTCAAAGCTGAATTATCAAGGAACGCGCGGAATGAATGCGAGGGCATCCGATTATTAATTGGATGCTAGTTGCACTACAGTTGTATTATCGCGGGCGGGTGGCCGGCGACCAGAGGAAAAACGGACCCGCCGGTCGGGGTCGGGTGTAGCAGTGGGAGCGGAAGTCGAGACTGTTACGGCGGATGCAGCGGGCGAACGGGTTTGAGAATTTTTTTTGAGGACGGAATTCGCGGGGTTTCAGCGCGCAGGATGCTGCTACGCTCGCAGCGGCGCGCGAGATCGCTATGTTTTGTTCAGGCGTTGATTTGCGTTTTCCGCGAGTAGGAGCGAGTTTTGAATGCTCGCCAGATGCCGCGGGCGACTCGTGGCATTACCAGCCAAGGCAAGAGAACGGCTGAACGCCTCTTGAAGCAACCACAACCGGCTGAGCGTCGCTTGGTTCGACTTTTGTCGGGAGCCATTTCGGTGATAATGACCGTTTTCGGTTTTGGATGACCAGGGGAGACTCATCTCCCCAACGATACCTGGTGAACGGCGAAATCCAGGTCGTCCCTCACGACTACTGTCCCCAGTGTTGGGGTACGTGGGACTTCAAGTTCGTGCATCGCACCTGTAAGCATTGCAGCACGACGCTGGGACAGAACTGCAAAGTGCTGCTGGATTCGGACGTTTGCCCGCACTGCGAAAAGGGGACCGTCTCGATGGCGCAGCCGGTTTGCGACCACTGCGGCTACCAGGTCGATCTGGGCATGGTCGCTTGGGGATGAACGGGCGCAACGAACGAGCGGCTTATCCAAGCCCTGGCGTTCTCCGCTCCGATCCGCGCCGTTGGCGCGAATCTGGTTGTTCGTGCCGAAGGCCGGCGTTGGGGGAGCCTGCAATCGACGCGTGCACGGCACGCCCGAGCAAAAGCGACTGCCGGCCGAGGGGCCGTTATCTCTTGCGAAGGGCCGGCCCCAGGCCGTCAATCGACCTCAGAGCGAAGGTGAGCTGCAGGCCCTGCGCCGGAGCGTCCTACGCGGACAACCCGACGACGGCCCGCGGTGGGTGAAATCCACCGCCGAGCGACTCGGACTCGAATCCTCTCTCCGCCCCCACGGCCGTCCCAAGGGAAGCTGGGCGCCGCTCGTTCCAGAACAATGATACCTGCCCGCGTTTAATGCCCGCGTTTAATGCCCGCGTTTAATGCCCGCGTTTAATGCCCGCAATGTAAGCATGGTCGCTCCTTAAGTCCTCAGAGACTTTTCGCGAGGCCTCCGTCGGCATGCGATGCGGCTTGAGTCGGTGGAGCGGCCGGACTAAGCCTCTTCCTCCGCGGCATCGTCGGCCGGGTCGACCTTGAGCGCCACGTAGTCGGGCATTGCGGCGTAGGCCCGCCGCATCAACATGTGCGGATCGTCGAAGTGCAGCGACTTCAGTTCCTCAGGCGGTTTCGCGTCCGCGGTCGTTTCCAACGGATGCGGCTGAATCCCGTTAATCCCCTTCCGATTCAAAGCCGTTCGCCATTCCCACTCCACCCACTCCGACTCGGATGCATGTCGCGACCAAAACAGCAGGAACAGTTCCCGGTTGTGAATCTCTCGTTCCAGCCGCGGCTTCCAATCTTCACCGGGAGTGAGCGACAGGCAGTCGGTAAATATGTCGACGCCGGCTCGTTCGATTTCGGCAATACGGTCCAGTACGCGAAGTCGATCCTTCGATGCATAGGAAGCAAAAGCGGTTTGTGCGGCCATCGTATTCACGGTCGTTTCCCCTGCCGCTTCTTCGTCTCGATCGATTGCGATATCGATTCGCAACTTGGCGACGATGAAGCCGCCGACCAAAACGTCAAACCCCAACACGGTCCCGAGTTGTCGGACGTCGGCCGGCACGCTCACGTCAAAGTCCAGCAGTTGGCGTTCGCCATTCCACACGAACGATTCTTGAGCCGTCTCAATCGCGAGATCGGGGCTATGCAGTCGGACGGTCACGTTCAATCCGGTAGCCCAGCGGCACGTTTGGAGATTCAGGATCGGCTCGTTACCGGGACTGACCTTTTTGAGAAGGCCCTTCACGCTTCTCTCTTGCGATTTGATGTAAGCGGCAAACCGGGCCGTAAACGCACGCCCCGGCTGAACCCGCTGCGGACACGAAGCACCGAGCAGAACGGCTTCCGGCGCTGCGGGCCGGCCCGGCTCGTCAGAACCTTCGGGCGGCCGCCCATCGCCCTTTGAGCCTTCGCCGCTTTTGCCCGGCAGCTCAATCCAGCCCGACTTAGATCGCGCTGGAAATGTTACATCGATATGCCTCAGATTCGCATGAGCCGGCGGGGCGGCGTCTTTTTCCGAGATCTTGCTGAGAATGTTCTTTGCTTCCTCGATCCGCGAACGCACCTTCCTTTCGGGAATTCCGAGCTCGCGGGCAATTTCGTGAATTGAAGCTCCTTGGAGACGACGCTCCACAGCTTCTCGTAGTTCGGAAGCGAACAATACCCGGAGTCTTTTCGATTCCTCCTTTACTTCCGCGGACTCATGATTCCCCGGCGTGCCTGCCGCATCCGTTTCGCCGAGAAACGCAACGCGATATCCGGCGCGCTCCACCATCTCGGGAAAATGTCGCACCGAGTTGCGGTCCTTGTTCTTGTCGACCTCGGAAAGTTTGGCGTAAGCGACGAGGGCTGGATGGAACTTGCGGGCGTCGTCGCGAACTTTGTCGTAGCGCCAGCCGTTGCGCAGTCGATGCGCCATCCAACCGTCGTGTTCGGCTTCGGCCAGCGACTCGATATGGTGAGCGAGATGGGCCGCAATTTCATCCGTCAGCGACGTTCGTTTTCTTCCAGCCGTCTGGGCTGGTTCGACGACGAGGCCGACAAGACCCAAGATTTCCGGTATCCGACGAGCGGCGGCTCGGTTTTCTTCCTTCTCGACCGGACCGAGATCAGCGTACGGCATGCTGTAGAGCGGATGCAACGTCCAACCTTCCTTCTCGGAAAGGTCTCGCCACGTGTCATGAATTTCTTGAGCCATCGGTTCGACGACGTCGGCGAGTCGAAACGGATGGTTTCTGGCGAGCAACCCGGCAAAATCGGCGGCGTCGACGTGCATGGCTAGTTGATTCGACGCCGGCAAGGCCGACCGACGAATTGGGCCGCCGCCGGCACGCAGGCCCGAGACGAGTTTTTCGAGCGATCTAGCGCCGTGGTTGTAGTCCGAAACTTCCAGCAAAGCATCGACCAGGTCGGGGTCGAAATCCATTCGCTCGGCGGGCGAACACTTCAGCTGCCCGCGAAGCATGATGGCTCGTCGCAGCGGAGTGCAGACGTCGTTCACGTCGCGTATAGATTCCGGCGGCGGCAAAACCTCGCGGTCGATGATCCGTCGCTGGTTCGGTCCCAGCACGTCGTAGTAGGCATCCAAGCGACTGTGAAAATCAGGGCCTTTGCGCAGGCGAAAGTTTTGCCGTCCCTCAAGATCGTGCTTCGACGGACCGAAGTCGGCGTAGGTGTGACTGGTACCTCCGGCAAACACGAAGACGCACTTCCCGACGGCATGGTTTAGCTGCCCCTCTTGGAAGCGACCGTCTTGCATCGGCGCTAGTAGGTATTGCAACCACCTGTATTCTTGCGAGTCAAACTCGTCCCAAAACACCACCGGCGTAACGCCGGACAGCACCAGGTCGCGCACCTGATGGAAGGCGCCGATCAGATCCTTCGAGTCGGCAAACTGAGAGAGATTGAATTCGAGCCACGCATCTTTTCCTCCAAAATCGTTCAGGGCGATTTGCTTCACTCCGAACGACTTGCCGGCCCCCGGGGGCCCGAACACGCCGAACGACAGGGGTTTTTTTGTTTTTTTCGCATCACGATAATCTCGCATCAGCCGGCGGATGCTGCGTAACGCCTCCATCTCGAGGCGGTCGGCGGTGAACAGGTCGCCGAACCTGGCATGGGGCACGCGCTTCAGAACATCGGTTCCGTTAAGTGCCACCTGGCGAGCCAACCCGAGCAAAGACGGCCGGCGTGAAGAACCGAGGGCAGATTGCGTCGTTTCGACGATGCGCCAGGTTGGACCCGATCCTAGGCTGCGACGCGGCCACGCCACGGGGATGCGCGCGAAGGTGCCGTTGGGCCCGTCGAGCGTCCCCGCCAATCGCCATGCCGGGTAGCCGCCTGGCGCGTCCTTTCCGACTTCGCCGTGACCGTTCTCTCTCAAATCGCGCATTGCCGTCAGTCCCGACGCCAGCGCCTTTTGCAGGTCGGGCCGAGGCGGTGGGCTCTTTGCTTCCAAATGTTCGACCAATGCTCGCGTCACGGCCATCACGAACGACGAATGGTAGCCGAACGATTCACCTTCCAGGTCGGCGGCGAATTCCCCTTCGGTTCCGCCGGCATCGCAGACCAGCCAGGCTTGCGGATCCGCCATTTCGGTGCGATCCAGCCAAAAGGCGCCGTCCAAGCCGAAGGTGACAATGAGGTGCCGAAACGCCGTCAGTCGTTCTAAGATGGGATTACTTTGCAGACACGCACTGAGATCCTCGATGGTCTGCTCCCACGAAAGGCTCCGGCTCAGGCCGATGCACTCGTGGCGTAACTCCTGGGCCGACACGATACAAACGACCCGATCGGCGAATCGCGTATGCAGTTCCGTGAATAGATCGCCTTGCGCCACCGGGGACGACATCTTCAAGACGATCCATTCGGGCGCCGGTTCTCCTGCTTTTGGCAGTAGCCAGCAGTTGCGATACTCGCGATGGCGAAAAACATAGCCCGCGTCGTCGAGAAGAAGAATCGTCGGCCGCGGGACGTCGGCGATTGGGTCAGGACGGTGCGTAGCTTGGCACGGCGCCGTCGATTTAATCGGTTCGTCGTTTTCGTCCTTGTTGCCGTAGCCCATCACCAGATTCGCGCGCCATACCAGGTTCTTCGCCTTGGGACCTTTTGGAACGGGTTTCCAAACTGCGAACGCATGATGCGGGCAGACGACGCCGTCGGTCGGCGGGGTGGTGATCCCGAGCGCGATCTGGTACGCCTCCTCCGGCAATATGCGAGCCTTGCGTTTCGTAGGTTTCGGGGGTTGCTTGCCCGCCGCCAAGTCTCGTTCGTATTGTTCGTTTTCTTGTCGGTAGAGTGATTCTGCGTCGGCCCGCTCCTTCTCGATGCGGCGTCGCGCGGCTTCGAACAGAGCCACGATCGTGGCGGCTCCGCCGAGTTGGACGTGCTCGAATACGCCGCGTTTTTCGTCCATGGTCGGCGTGCTTCGTTCACCTTCGTAAAGGTGATGATCGACCATCACATCTCCGGCAACAACGATGCTTTTCATGGAGGTGACTCAGGGAGCGGAAGAGGAGGAGCATTAGGTTAAACGTCGACGGCAGCGCAGCACGCACACTCAATGCAAAGTAATCAGCGAGCAATCACTTTTCGTGAACAGCGTCCCAGTACAGGGCCATCGCACCAAAACAGCCTGGTTTTTCAGGCATTATGCGAGTTCTCGAACTCGGAAACACTACGAATCATATAGTGGCGTGAGGAACGGCCTGTTTTTCCTCGGGAATGCGTACGTTTTTTGATGCGTCGGCCCTGCGTCCCAGTATAGTCCCCAGCTTTGAGGCACTCTACTAAGCTGTTCATCGTTGCCCAGAGATGCGGCGCCGTCGGATCACGGGAAGCCGCGTCCAAACGGTTTCTAATTACCGATATCCGGCTATCTACCCGGAGCACGGCGAGCGATATCTGCCGAGCGCAGGCGCGGCCATCGGCATACTCACTGCCCGCGAGCCGCCGCCATGTCGATCGACTTACCATCGACGCCCAATCGCACCCGACGTCGACGCAACCGCGCCGCGCCGAGACGATCGGAAAGTCGATCGCTCCCATGGTCGGCTTATGGCGGCCGACTGCGGCGTCGCCTGGAGGTGAGCGGATTCTCCCCGAATGATCGTCTATACGAAGCCGCCGCAACGGCGTATGAGGGACTGTTCACGCTGAACGTGCTGCCGCACCATGACGCGTGCGAACGGAATTCGACGGTCGAGCCGGCGGCGGATCGGCAGATTTGAAGCCGCCCATCGGCTAGGATGCGGGGATGCTCGCTCACGACGTAATAAGGTTTTCCAATCGTTCGCTCGGCTAGGCTAGCCACGGGCATTGCCGCCGAGTGCAGGGATCGGCCGGCGTTTCCGGACGGCCTTCTAATTCCGTCAGCGTTCGCTCGAGTAACGCTATCGCCTGGTCGAGCGACGTTTCGGCGGTACAAGGCTCTGGGTTCGTCGCCGGCCCAGGCGCCTCGGCGGAACCGTCAGGCGGGTTGCGGTCTTCGGTCGGATTCCACGCCTGGTGCATCCATCGCTTAAAAGCGGCCACCCGGCCGGCCATGCTCGGGGCGTGCGTCGTGAGAACCGTTTAACGATAACGGGCCAGGGACTCGTCGCTATAAAACCCCAGCAAGGAATTCAGCGTTTCCCTCCGCAGCCGAACTTTCCACGCGTCATCCGTTTCGTCGGCGAGCATGACGGCCTGCAGCGACGCAATCATTTCCTGGGGAGGAATCTGGCCGATCGAGATCGGCACGATCGGGATGTTCATCGAGATCGCATAGCCGATCTCCTGGTGAATCCATCCCTTGGCGTGCGAAACGACCGTGATGATCGGCAGGAAGAGATGGGAATGAGCGATGCCGGTGCGGATCAGTTCGCCGAATTCCCGGCCGGGGCAGAATTGCTGGTCCCAGATCACGCGGATATCGGCGTTCTCCGTCTCCAAGAAATCGGCGACTTGTCGAGCGAAGTCGCGATCTTCGCCGGCGTAACAGAGAAACACCCGCAGGGGCATACAATCGTCCGCGGGAGCATCGACGGACGTTGTCATGGGAATCCCAAGTGCTGAAGTCAGGTTGGTTCCGACAAATACCGCAGGGTCAAAATAGTCCACCCCGCCGTGCATCGCAACGAGAAAGAAGTTGAACGAAAGCTCTTTGGCTAAGTTAAAATCCGCTCCCGGTTCGTCTCATGGGAGGCGAGCAACTAAGCTTTTCCGTAAGGCGGTGTGAACCATGAAGCCATTGGTCGTAATCTTTCTGATTTGCCCGTTCTTACTCATGTGCCCGTCGGTACATGCCGGCGAAACGCTCGTTCCCCTCAAGGCCGGAAAGTCGGGAGCTTTATCGTGCGGCCTTTCTTGTCTTGTCGGCGATTCGAACACCGCCGCGAACCGACCCATCGGCAGTGATTTGGTTCTCGTCTTGCGTAATGTCGGTGCAAAGTGGATGGGTCTGGATCGTTTAACGGTTGACGACTTCAAGCTTCAGGATGCCCATGGGCATGAGATCAAGGTTTATCCGCTGCCCCCTCCCCAAGGGATTGGTTACGGAGATGCCGAAATCATTCGTCTCGACATTGCGAAAGCCGGAGATGCCCCGTCACCGTGGACTTTGAAATTGAAGAAGACGGAGACGTTTCTTTCCATCGACCTGACCATCGTCGATATTCAGCTGCCCAAAAAATAGGGGTGAGTAGGAGCCGAGTGGTCGGGAGGCGTCGGAGGTTTCGCGTCGTTACGCGGACGACCGCGGGGATGAATGCCGGTTTCCAATCCCAGTCGGACCGCGGTGGATCGAATCCAGTGCTCGCTCCCGTGCGGAGAGGCCGCGCCGCACAGAACGACGGACGGCTCGAGTTCGGCAATCCGCAAGGGCCGATTCACGCGCCGCACTCCATCGGCCGGCGGCGGCACGGGCCAAGGGTGCAGAAATCGCTCCGCCCAGGCCGCGTCTCGCCGGCGACGGCAAGAGACTGCCCCACCGCCAGGCTTCGGCGCGTTCGACGAGCTTTTCAATGCCCGCGTTCCAGAAGGAATGAGACCTGTCCCGTTTAACTGCCCCAGAGGGAAGGTGAGCTGCAGGCCCTGCCCCGGAGCGCCCTACGCGGACAACCCGACGGCGGCAAGCGGCGGGTGAAATCCAGCGCCAAGCGACTCGGACTCGAATCCTCTCTCCGCCCCCGCGGCCGTCCCTAGGGGAGTTAGGCGCAGCTCGTTCCAGAAGAATGAGACCTGTCCCGTTTAATTGCCCCGGCCAGTCGCTCAGCGATCATGGCGGGGTATCGCAAGACACGCTTGCAGCGCGGTGCGGTTGCTTATTGCCAACCCGCGCTGCAAGCAAATGCGTACTATTCGACATAACCCTTCGATGCACTCAATAGTCTTTTTAACTCGCCATTCTTATTCATAACGCCGACTGCGCCATCGAGGTCCCGACTAGCCTGGAGGTCGACGACTCGCTTGCCTTGGGAATTGTGGACTTGAAATGACCCACCCGCCGACGTAGTCATCATTGAGACAACGGGGCCATTAGAGCCGCTTAGAATTGCAACAGGGAGGTGTCCTGCGTCGTGCCCGCACACGAAGAACTCTTTACCTGATTTATCTAATAAGTGGAGCGCGCCATCGGCGAGATTATTGCTGCCGAGAATCGCCGTCGGCTTTCCTAAATTGTTATAAATATCAATTCTTCCGCCGCCTTTATCATTTCCGTCAATCATAATTGTCGGCTTGCCGTTGCCCGCAGTCAGTGCGAGTGCATGCCCGAGGACTAGCATCGCTCCCTTGCCGTTAATATCGCGCACCGTAATATTGCCGCCACTGTCATCCGAACTGACCGAGACCGTTTCAGTTTGATCCCCGCTGTATGTCTTAATGCTTCCCGTGCCGCTCTCGTTCGGCGCGATCACGACAAGCTTATTGCCGTCGTCGTCCACGAGGATAAACTGCTTTGCGCGGACCTCGGTCGCGACGCCGTCCTTGTTAGTATCCGCGCCCACGGTCACGGCGACTACAACGAAAACGCCGCAACTCGCCGCGATGGATCGCCAAAGTCGGCAGTGTCGTTCAAGCCGCTCAATACGCTGTTCAAGTGACATCGGTAATTCCGTGAAGTAAATATTTCTGATCAGCGAGGCGGGATTAGCTTAGCGAGTGGCTGATAGGAAAGCAAAACAGTACTACAGCGCTAAGTTGAGCTTTTGGTGATGAGCGGCGACTGAGTCATATTCTTCGCGAGAGGGTGCAGTCTCCTCCAGGCCTGATTTCAAGCGGCGATTTGCAGCTGGGTTTGTGGTAGCCAAAGATTCCAAAGTCAGGCACAGTTTCGGCTCGCGGTACTCTTTGACCAATCCAAAATTCGGAAAAGTACGGATGTAGTCAAAGTCCGACTGTCTTTCGAGGGGCCGCACTAGTCATCGTTTGACCATTAAATTGATTGAAAACAGGAGTGTTTGCGGCGAATTAAATCTATCGGTGACGGATGGGAGAAGCTTTGTCCATTCGTCCAGCGTCGGTTGCCTCAGATTCCATCTCCGCACGGCAATAAGTCGCGTTAATGCGGAATCCCAAGTCTTCACGATGATGGCGGCGCGAAATGCGTATCGCCTGTTCCGTAAGCGCTGCACGAACCGCAGGGTGCCTTTCGGCTCAGCGGGCGTATTCGCGGCGGGCTTCGGGATGAGCCTGGAGCCAGGCGTCGGGCAGGAGTTCGGCGAGTTCGGCCGGGGTCGGGTCGCGTGATTGGGCCGGATCAGATCAGTCTACCGCCCTCGACCGGCTCCCTCGCTGAACACTCGGCGGTTTCCGTTGCTCGTCGCGAAGATAGGCCCCAGGTTCGATGGAGAGCTTTTTGCAGCTTGCCGTGAAGGTGAACAGAACGGCGGCCGTCTTCCCTCGTCGTGGCTCTTTTGAATGCCGGTAGGGGGGCGTGGTGCGCACCGTCATTCTCCTACTAGATCATGCGGTGGGGCACCTATTTGGGTCGGCCTGACGCGCCGAGAGCGGACAATCACGGGTGGCCGGCCGGCAGTCGACGTTACCTCTTGCCGCTTTGCGGCGGCACGTGAAAGACCTTCTTGGCGTGGAAGTTTTGCGATCCCTGCTGGAAGAAGAAGTGCTTGTTGAAATCGAAGTCCTGGTGAAACGAATGATTGCTCGGAAACTTGAACGATTGTTTGTGATGGAAGCTCGGGCCGCCGGTGCCGCCGAACTGCTTTTTCTGAAAGCTTGAGCCGCCCGTGCCGCCGAACTGCTTGTGGTGATGCGAACCGACGACCGTCCCTTGACCATCGGCGATCCACCCGGCCACGTGCTCCTCGTCATCGACCTTGCCATCGGCGCGGAAAAGCCCCCCGTTTTCGCCCGCCGGCGTCGCCTTGAACTTCAGCGCTTTCTTGTCGGGCCCCGTTAGCGTGCCCGCCACCGCGTCGTTGCCGATTTTAGCCTCCAGCTTGACGCCGTCCGTGGCCGCCTGCAATTCGCCGTCGGCGGCCGCTCCGCGGAACCATCGGCTGTTGGTCGTATTGAAGCTCTCATCTTCACTGCAAGCGTAGGCCAGGACCT
>Ga0163153_10004159_pt1 | contig 18457 bp, 14 predicted proteins | sample OliLakLV19MP6IB1_FD_148629 | JGI IMG/M metagenome (GOLD analysis project Ga0163153, IMG submission 148629) | Freshwater microbial mat bacterial communities from Lake Vanda, McMurdo Dry Valleys, Antarctica - Oligotrophic Lake LV.19.MP6.IB-1 | ecosystem: Environmental > Aquatic > Freshwater >... | reverse complement strand
CGCCCCGCCCGCACCGGAATCCGAGGCCGAAAGTACCCGCGCTGTGTTCATGGGGTCATACTAGAGTTGTCAGGAACCGCCCGGCCCCACGCGACGGAACGCGAGGGGCACGGAACCGGTAAGCTGGGCAAAACCGCGGCACGGGTGGGTCGCACATGACACGGAATTCGGCCATGACATCGCCCAACGGCACCGCCAACTCAGCGTCGATCTCCGCGAGCATCTCCGAGCCCGCGCGCATCGGGGGGCCCCGGCGGCGTCCGGGCGTTCTCATGGGTCTGCTCATCGACGTCGGCTGGCTGCTGCTCGTCAGCCTCATCCTGATCGTCACCGGCACCGGGGCTTTCGGCGCCGTTCCCGACATCGCCTCGGCCAACCGCGAGCTTGCCGGCTACGTCGCGCTCGTGCTCGTCTTCGCGATCGGGCCGGTCACGGTCCGCCTCCGCCGCCAGTCGCGCTCGGCGAGCTCGCTCGCGTCGCGCATCGAGATGCTCACGGCGTCGATGCGCACGATCGCCGACCAGGCCGGCCTGAGCGACGACGCCCGGCGCGTGCTCAACCGCTCGACCGAGCGTGAGCTGCTCTGCCGCTCGATCGAGCAGGACATCGGCAACCAGGACTGGGACGCGGGGCTGGTGCTGTGCAGCGAGTTGGCCGACCGGTTCGGGTACCGCGCCGAGGCCGAGTCGTTCCGGGCACGGATCGAGGCCGCGCGGGCCCAGGTGCAGGACCGGCGGATCTTCGAGGCGATCGGCGGGCTGGACAGCCTGATCGTGCAGCGCCGCTGGGACGACGCGATGCGCGAGGCGGGGCGGATCCGGCGGCTCTTCCCCGATTCGCCGCGGACCGAGACGCTGCGGATCCGCGTGGATCAGGCGCGGATGATCTACAAGCAGGACATCGCCAAGCGGTTCCGCGAGGCGGCCGAGGCGAACCGTCACGACGAGGCGATGGAGCTGCTCAAGGAGCTGGACCTGAACCTCTCGCCCGACGAGGCCGAGCCGCTGAAGGAGGTTGCCAAGAGCGTCATCGCGAAGACTCGCGAGCGGCTCGGCGAGCAGTTCAAGCAGGCCGTCCACGACCGCCAGTGGCCCCTCGCCCAGGCGATCGGGCGCCGAATCATGTCCGAGTTCCCCAACACGCGGATGGCCCAGGAAGTCCGGCAGGTGCTCGACGGCATCGCGCACCGCGGGTCGGCGCCGGCGACGGCCGAGAGCAACGCGTAGCTTGGCGTTCAGCCCGAAGGGCTGACAGAACGTAGCCGGGGGTGAAGCGAGGCTCTGCGAGCGCCACCCCCGGGAAACCGGCCATTATTCCTCGGTGCTTTTGACGGCCGACCTCGAAGGGGTCGCGGAGCGTTCGATCGCGCCTTGAGAGTGCAGGGCGTACCGACTGGCCACTTCTGTCTCACATAATCTTCGTCAATTGGCATACGTCACTCGGTGGCAAGGAGTCTTCAGGCCCGGATCTGACAGGCGTATCGAGGCAGCGCCAGATACTTCACACCGCCGGCTGAAACAACGCCGTCGACAAATACCGCTCCCCAAACGAGCACGCCACCGTCACGACCCGCTTCCCCTTGAACTCCGGCCGCATCGCGATCCGCGCCGCGGCGCACACGTTCGCCCCCGTCGAAATCCCGCCCAGGATCCCCTCCTCGCGGGCCACGCGCCGCGACCACTCGAACGACTCGTCGTTGCTCACCTTCTCGATGCCGCTCAGCAGGCTCGTATCGAGGTTCCGCGGAATGAACCCCGCCCCGATCCCCTGGATCTTGTGCAGCCCCGGCGCGCCGCCCGAGATCACCGGCGACGCCTCGGGCTCGACCGCGATCGCCTTGAACTGCGGGTTCCTCGGGCGGATGAAGCGCGTCACGCCCGTGATCGTCCCGCCCGTTCCCACGCCCGCCACGAGCGCGTCCACCTTGCCGCCGGTGTCCGCCCAGATCTCCGGGCCCGTGGTGGCCTCGTGGATCGCCGGGTTCGCCGGGTTGTCGAACTGCTGGGGCATCCACGAGTCGGGCGTGCCCGCCACGAGCTCCTCGGCCCTCGCCACCGCGCCGCGCATCCCCTTCTCCGCGGGCGTGAGCACCAGCCCCGCGCCCAGGTGCCTGAGCAGAGCGCGGCGTTCAAGGCTCATCGATTCGGGCATCGTGAGCGTGAGGCGGTAGCCGCGGGCCGCGCACACGAACGCGAGCGCGATCCCCGTGTTCCCGCTCGTGGGCTCGATGATGTGCGTGCCCTGGTCATCGGCGCCGTTGCCCCCCTTGGGCCGGATCACCCCCCGCCGTTCGGCGTCCTCGATCATGGCCCGTCCGATGCGGTCCTTGACGCTCCCCAGCGGGTTGTCAAACTCGAGCTTCAGCAGCACCTCGGCCCCGCCGGCCGGTATGACCCGGTTCAGGCGAACGAGCTTGGTGTTGCCCACGCACTCCACGGCGTTCGAAAACGTCCGCTTGAATACGGGCCAGGTCGCGGCGTCGATCGGCGCCATGGGGGTTGGCGGGGGGGTTGGCGTCGGCATGGTCTGGTCCTCCGAATCAACCCACGCCCCGCCCTCGCTCCCGTCAGTTCGGCTTCTTCGGTTCCTCGGGCGCGGCCCCGGCCTCGAGCGTCTCGACGGGCAGCCCGGCGCGCTTCCACGCGTCGAACCCGTCGAAGAACGTCCGCACGTTCTTGTACCCCGTGCTCATCATGTCCAGCGCCAGCGCGCTGTGGGAGCCCGAACCCGGGTTGTCGCCGTACACGACGATCGTGTCGAACGCTTCGAGGGCCGGGTCGGTCTCCCCATACTTGCCGCTGAAGCGGCTGGTGGCGTAGTTGCGAGCCAAGGGGATATGCCCGGCCGCGTACGCCTTGGGCCCGCGGGCGTCGGCCAGGAGCACGACGCCGGGCTCATTGGTCTCGACCAGGGCCCGCACCTCCGCCAGGGTGATCCGCGACCGGTCGACGTCCTTCTGGCTGAACTCCTTCGAGCAGCCGGTCAAAGCGACGGCCAAGCCGAGCGCACCGGTCACGATGGGCAAGAATCGGGTGGAATGCATCGTGCAAGCGTACCCTCGTTGCGCGCACACGGTGTTGGAGTACATCCCCCATGACCAGCCCCTGGCGTCTGGCGTTCACGGCCTTGGCCGCGGGTTTCCTGGGCGCGAGCGCCCAGGCGCACGGCGCGCCCCCCGGTGCCGGCGAACCCGCGAGCGACCCCCCGAGCGACCCCCCGAGCGACGCCGTGGAAACCCCGAAGGTGAAAGCGAAGCTCCTGGCCGAGCGCCCGGTTCTTGTGCCCGGCAAGGCCGCGATGCTGGGGCTGCTCTTCACCATTGAGCGCGACTGGCACATCTACTCGAACGCGATCAGCGATTCGGGGAGCCCGCCGTGGGCCGAGTGGACACTTCCCCCCGGTTTCAAGGTGCAACCGACACTCTGGCCGCCGCCGGTGCGACACCGCCTGCCCGGCGACCTGCTCGACCACGTCTACGAGAAGGAACTCCTCCTGCTCGTGCCCATCCTGGTGCCGGCCGACGCCAAACCGGGCACGACCGTCACGCTGACCGCCGAGCTGAGCTGGATGGTGTGCAAGGACCTGTGCCTGATGGAGGGGCAGTCGGTCTCGATCGAGCTGCCCGTCGAAGGCCAGGACGCGGCGCAGGTAGTTCCGGATCCAAAGTTCTCCGCCGCCCGCGCCAAGCTCCCCAAACCGGTGGCTCTGGGCAAGGGCTCCGAGGGCGAGCGGCTCGGCATCGCCGCGGCGTGGTCCGACGCGACACTCAAGATCCAAGTCAAAGGTGCGAAAGCACTTACGTTCTATCCGCTCGATGATTCCGCACCCCCGGTGAACATCCTGGCCGACGGTACCGCCCCGGGCGAAACGCTCACAATCCGCTTCGACCTGCGGGGCGTCGGACAATCGGCCAAATCCGCGCCTGTTCACGGCGTGCTCGAAATCAAGCGTTCCGTGCCCGGCGCACCCGAAACGGGTGTTGTGTTCTACGAATTGTCGATTCCGTCCCCCGCGGGGCACTAGGATTGTGAATTCTGCAAAGAAGCACAAATCACCGGCTCAAACGAGTCCGGTGGGCGCCGACCTGAAGCGCCGCGCGGTATTGGCCGGTAGAACTGAACGATCCGGGAGTGGGGGCGAAACGAGTTCCTAAGCAGATTGCACCCGAATACCGATGCCGCACGTTCACCGGAGTGTCTCCGGGAGCGAATGGACAAGTCCGAACGGCCGGGACGGGAGCACATGGAGATAGCACATGGGTAAGGGCAAGTCGATCCTGTTGGCCGCGGCTGCTGGTATCTTTGGTCTGGGCGTCGCCACGCTGAACGCCGAGCCTCCGAAGACCACGCCGAACCAGCCCGCGGCGACGCCCGCGGCCAAGCCGACGGGCAACGCGCCGGCCAAGCATGATGAGAAGAAGGGCGAGAAGAAGGACACCGCGGGTCACTCCCACGCCAAGATCGGCGAGGCCGCTCCGGACTTCGCCCTGACGTCCGCCGAGGGCAAGGCCGTCAAGCTCTCTGACTTCAAGGGCAAGATCGTCGTCATCGAGTGGTTCAACCCCGAGTGCCCCGTCATCGTCGGTGCGCACAAGGAAGGCAAGTTCAAGACCCTCACCGACAAGTACGGCAAGGACGTGACCTTCCTCGCCATCAACTCCAGCGCCAAGGGCAACCAGGGCTACGGCAAGGACCTCAACGCCAAGATCGCCAAGGAATGGAACCTCGGCTACCCCATCCTGCTCGATGAGGACGGCAAGATCGGTCACGCCTACGGCGCCAAGACCACCCCGCACATGTTCGTGATCGGCGCCGACGGCAAGCTCGCCTACATGGGCGCCATCGACGACCAGAAGGCCGGCAAGGTCAACTACGTCGCCGCCGCGCTCGACAGCCTCCTCAAGCACGAGACCGTCGCGACCACCGAGACCAAGCCCTACGGCTGCTCGGTCAAGTACGCGAACTGAACTGCATCCGGCCGCCCGGTGACGGGCGATTGGAAGCCAGCGAAGTGACGTTCCGAGCCCGCCCACGCCTGCCGTGGGCGGGTTTTTCGTTGGACGCAGCGCGGGCCGAGCGCGGACGCACCTCCGGCGTCGGGCGCGTGCCGCCGAGGCGCTCAGCGGCCGGTGGCGGGCGACTTCTTTGAACCCGCCGTGTCCGGCTCAATCCGGTGCAGCGCGAACTTCGAAAGCGGATCTTCCTGATACTCGCCGCGAAGCTCGCCGGCGATCGTGCGGATCTTGGTGCGCAGCGCCTCGGCCCTTTCCGGGGGCGCGCCGGCGGTGTCGCCGGTGAACTCGGCGAGGGCCTCGATCAGCGAGAGCTTCTTGAACAGCGGGTCGGTCGTTGGCCAGCCCCGTTCGGTCCACAGCCGCGCCGTCGACAGCGCAAGCTCGCGCCCGCCGGCGGGGTCGTTCAACCGGACCTTCCAGTACGCGACGCACGCCCGCCACGCGGCCGACTCGACCGTCATGCCGCCGGACCGGGCCTCGAGCTTCTCGATGAGCCGGCCGCCCACGGCCACCCGCTCGCTCCAGACGTTCGCCGCCTCGCCGCCGGGAGCGACCAGGATGGTGGGGCCGATGAGGGTCTCCAGAGCCGTCATCATCGGCAGCCACTGCTCGGAGACATCTCCGACCATCGCCTTGAGCATGATCCGGGCCGCGTTCACCGATTGCGTCTGCCCGGTGGCCCTGGCTTCGTTGGCTCTGGCCTCGGCCTCGGCGATCCGCTTGTCCGCGATGGCCCGATCGGTCGCGACCTGGGCGGTGGCCGTCTGGGCCGTCGCTTCGACGCGCCGTCGCTCCGCGCGGGCGACGAGCAGCCCGCCGACGATCCCGGTCCCCAGGACGACCAGCACGGCCACGCCGGCGACGGCGGTCAGCATGGGCTCGCGCCGGGCGAACAATCGGCCGCGCCGCCACAGCGACACCGATCGCCACGGCAGGGGTTCGTGCTCGAGCCATCGCTCGAGGTCGGCCGCGAGAGCATCGGCGGAGGCGTATCGGTCGGCGGTCTTATCGGCGAGGGCGCGGCGTGCAATCGCCCGCAGGTCATCGTCGACGATCCCGGCGAGGTCGGCCTCGATCGCCTTGGAGTCGCCCCGGGTGAGTCGCGCGGCGACTTCCGACCCGGTGGCTCCGTTCGGGCCCCGCCCGGTCAGCACCCACAGCAGGAGCCCGCCCAGGGCGTAGACGTCGCCGGGCGGAGCGGGCGGGCGGTCGGGGTGGCGGAACTGCTCGGGCGACATGAACGCGAGGTTGCCGCCGGCCAGGGCGGGCTCGCTCACCGCCGAGGCGCTCCAGCGACGGACCGAGAGGCCGAAGTCGGCGACCTTGGGGACACCGTGGCCGGTCAAGAGGACGTTGGTGGGCTTGAGGTCGCAGTGTACGAGCCCCTGCGAGTGGATCGCCTGCACGCCGCGGCACACGCTCGCCAGCGCCTCGACGGCGGTGTTGACCGCTTGGCGGTCCGAGGCCCCGCACCGCAGGCGTTCGAGCGTGCCGCCCTCGATGTATTCCGTGACGAGGTGGGTGTGGTTGGCGCCGGTGACGTCGGCGTCGAGGACGCGCACGACGTTGTGGTGCTCGACGCGCCTGGCCTTCGCCGCTTCATCGATGAGCCGCTGTGCCGCGGCCGCGCTCGAGACGCGGGCGAGCTTGACGGCGACCCAGGCCGGGCGGTCCTGGTCGGAGAGCACGCGATCGACCGCGAGGTAGACGCGTCCCTGCGAGCCGCGTCCCAGGAGCTGACGCAGCTCGTAGCGCCGGCCGCCGCTGGTGAGCGGGGGGCCGATCTCCGCGGGCAGCGTGAGGACGTCGTCCTTGGGCTGGGCCGCGGTGGAACACGAGACGCCGATGGCGTCGCTGAGCACGCGGCACAATTCGAGCTGGGCCGACAGGCCGGGGTTGGCGTCGCGGAGCCTGCGCAGGGCGTCGTCGCGGTCGACGCCGCGTTCTCGCACGAACCATTCGACGGCGACGTCCAGGACGGTGTCCAGCAGTGCGGGTTCGCCCAGGACCTCGGGCCAGCGGTCAAACAGGCTTGAGAGCGAGGCCGAGCCGGTGGCTTCGAGGTGGCCGACGGTTTCGGCTTCCAGGCTGTCGGCGGCGGCGGCGAGGTCCTCGGCGGTCGGATCGCCCAGGCGGGACCGGAGCCAGCGGACGGCGCTGTCGCTGGAGGAGGACGTGAGCGCATCGCGGGTGGAGATCATCGCGCACCCTCCCGGGTCAGATGGTCACGCAGGTGCTCGCGCAAGCGCTGCCAGCGTTTGCGGACGGCGTCGCCCGAGAGCATCAGCTGCTCGGCGATCTCCGTGTGCGACGAGCCGCGGACCCACAGTTGAAGGATCCGTTCGTCGGTCGGGTCGAGCAGCAGACTCCCCAGCCGCTCGAGCAGCTCGGCCCGTTCCACGACGTCGCCCGCGGGGGAGAGCCTTGAGCCCAGGGTTGAAAGAAGGGCGTCCTCCTTCCCCGAGACGGCCGACCGCGCGGCGACACGCACGCCGTCGGCGAGGGCGCCGTCGGCGATGCGGAAGACCAGGGCCCAGAGCTGGGCGGGGCTGTCGGCCTGCAGCGCGTGGCGGGCGACCACCCTGTCCAGGCGGCGGGTGAGGGTCGACATGATGTCGAGCGAGTCGCACAGACGCCGCGTATTAGCACTGAGGCGTCGGCGGTAGCGCAAGCGAACCATTGCCCCGAAGCAGTGCATGAACTCGCCGACGGCGGTCCGGTCGCCGGCCCGCATCCGCAGCAGCAGCTCCTCGGCGCTCTTGGCGTCGTCGGTGGAATGCACCGCTCCCAAGGCGACGGTGTGGCGGCTCACTCCCGGGGAGGGCGGGGTTCCGACGGTAAGTTCGTAGTCGGGCACCATGGTTAAAGAATATCTCTCATTCTGGTCACGAACCCAGCTGGTCCGGGGCTGCTTCGGCAGCCCCCGTCCTGATTCAGCCGGCGCGGGCTCGGAGAAGCCCACATGCGTTGCACGTCACGTCCAAACTGTAACCGATTTTCGTCGTTTTTGTCGAGCGGATTCCGTCGTTTTCACGTTGGGCAAGCCGCGATCGCGGCGGCCCTGGCCCTGAGCGTCCCAGCGGCGGCCGTCGCCTCGACCCCGGTGGCGTCCGAATGGTCGAACACGGATTCTTCGCCGCGTCCCGAGCCAAGACCGCTCGGGACGGCGGCGATGGATTCCTGGCCCGAAACCTTGCTGCTCCTGCTGGACATCCTGTGCGCCCTGATGGGGTGTGCCGCGGACCAGCCGGCTGCGAGTGACGCCGACGTTTCAGCGGCCATCCAGCGGCTCGCGACCACCGTTATCGGGTCGGGCGTCGCCCCTCTTTCGGGCAGCGACCGCGCCATCGCCCTCGACGCGGCGATCGACGCCGCCATCATCGCCGACGCGAATCAGGCGTCGTTGGGCGCGGAGAACTACCAGACCCTCACCCGCACCCTCGACTCGGTTATCGGTGCATTAGCGAGCGGACCCGACCGGTGACCCGAGCGCACGCCAGCGCGCCGATCGTTCATGATGGTTCGTGTCACGCCGACGCGATCCGCTGGCGTGTCCTTCGTCTTTTGCAGAACCTCGACGTGCCGGCGCTGTGCGACGAGGCCGGGATCGATCCGCACCGGCTGAAGGAGCTGCTCGCCGATCCGAGGCCCAGCGCCGAACTCGTCGCCTGGGTTGCCCGGTTCGCGGGGATTCCGGTCGCGGAGGTGATCTTCGGACCCTCTGCCGAAGCCGGGGCCGACGCCCAGCTCTCGGTGCTCACCGCGACGCCCAGCACCGACCTGATGCTGCTGCTGGCCGGGCGTCTGCAGACGCTCGAAGCCCGCATCGAGCGGGCGATGCTGGCGCTGCTTGAGGTCGAGACGCGGATGTCGGCGGCGGGTCTCAAGCCGTCGGACCTCATCCCACCCGAGCTCATCCCGCTGTACGCGGCGTTCTCGTCCGAACGTGGCCCGGCGGGCGCGCCGGCGTGAGGCCGGGCCGGGGCATTCGCCGCCGTGCGGTCATCGTCCGGCGCGGGGCGAGAGTCGGTGCGTCCAGGCGACCAGGCCGGTGATGAGCTTTCGGATGTGCTCGCGGGTGTCGTCGTCGGTGAGGGCGCCGTCGGCGTCGAACCGCGCGGCGGCGTTGGCGATCATCACCTCGGGGCGGTTCATCACCGGGACGTTGAGGAACACGCAGATCTGGCGGAGGTGGTACTGGGCACGTGCGGTGCCCATGGCCCCGACCGAAGCGCCCATGATGGCCGCGGGCTTGCCGTCCCACGCGTTGTCGCCGTAGGGGCGCGAGGCCCAGTCGATGGCGTTCTTGAGCACGCCCGGGATGGAGTAGTTGTATTCGGGGGTGACGAACAGCAGAGCGTCGGCGGCGCGGACGGCGGCCTTGAGTTCGACGATCCGGGCGGGCGGGTTCTTCTCGTCATCCTCGTTGAAGCCGGGAAGGCCGTCGAGGTCGAACGTCTCGAGAGTGACACCGTCGGGAACGAGCGTGCCGACGGCCCGCAGCGCACTGCGGTTGTAGGACTGACGCCGGAGGCTTCCGGCGATCCCAAGGATGGTGAGGGGTTTCATCGGTGCGATCCTCGCTGGTTGTGCCGGGCGGCCGTCGCAAGGCTAGCCGTGGTTCGCGCCAACGGGGCCGGCGTTCCGCCGGTCGGCGGCGCTGTCGCTCGTAGAGACTGCTTCAGAATCCTCCCCACCTCGTGGGGCAGGCGTCCCCGCCTGCCTCTACTTCCTTCTACTTCCTGCTTCTGAAACAGTCCCTTCCCTGAGCGGGCTGGTCTCTATGCTGCGGGCGCCGGCGCCGGTCGCTCGCGGAGTGGCGCGTGTGACGCGGCGCGGGCCGGCGTCCCGGAGAGAGACCTCATGAACAAGGCCGTCCGCCCGATCGTCGAAGTCGTGATCACCGCCCTGTCCGGGTTCGGGGCCTTCATCGCCCCGATCGTGCTCGACCCGCCCGCGGCGTGGCCGCAGGCGCCCCTGTTCCCGATCGTCCGCGAGGCCGTCGAGAACGTGCGCCCCGGCAGCTTTATCGCGCTGGCCATCGTCGGGCTGCTGGCCGGCGTGCTGGCGAGTGCGCACTGGGTGTTGCTGGGCCTGGCCGCCGTCGTCCTCTTCCCGCTGTGCACGATCGCGGAGATGATCGCCGACCCCACGTCTCACAACCTGTTTCCGTTCGAGTTCGTGATGTACGCCGTGTTCTCGATCCCGGCCGTTGTGGCGGCGGGCCTGGGGCGCGTGGCGCGCACGGTCGTTCTCGCCCGGGGCCGCCCACAGGCGTAGTCGCCGGCGCACAAACAAGCACGGCGGGGTCCTGACGACCCCGCCGTGCTCGCCCGCGTAAACGACGATCCGAGCTCTGGAGAGATCATCCGCACCCGAACGTCGTCGTCTCGAACCAGGCGTTGATGTAGTCGGAAACGTCGGTCGAGTTGCTCACCCCGCTCCTGTTGAAGTCGGCGTTGAGCGTGCCGAAGGCCTGGTCGGCGAACCAGAGGTTGATGAACTCGGAGACGTCGGTGGAGTTCACGACGCCGTTGCCGTCGATGTCGGCCTCGCACAGCGGGTGGCACAGGTCGGTCCGCCCGTCGGCGTCGCGGTCCTCGTAGGCCCACGCGATGTCGCCGACGGCCCAGTTCAGCTCGGCGCTGACGCCGTCGTGGAGGAGGTGCCCCCCGCCCTCGTCAAAGGAGTAGTGAACGTCGAGGTTGGGATAGAGGCTCGGGTTGAAGAAGCGGGTGGTCATCGTGGCGCGGACCTGCGCAGGGTTGCGCCCGATCGTCCAGGCGCGGAATTCGTCGATCTGACCGTTGAAGTCGCCGTAGTCACCAAACGTCGCGGGGTATTCGCTCCACTGGCCGTAGCCGATGACGTACCAGTAGTTGATGCTGTAGTCGACGACCGTGATCTCGATCTGATCCACGACCTCGCCGTCGACGGCGATCGACATCATCGGTCCGTCGTGAGTGAGGGCGACGTGGTGCCACTGGCCATCCCCCACGAAGGCGCCGTGAACCACCGACGCCTCCACGCTCCCGGCCCACGCGGCCCCGCGGATCGTGCCGTCGACACCGACATACAGCACCGGCACGAACGAGCCCTCCGAGCCCATCTGCGAGAGGATCACCCCCGGAGCCTGCGTGCGGATCCAGCACTCGATCGTTGAATAGCCCGACGGCCACTGCACCTGCGAGCTGTTCAGCGCGATGGAGCTCGAGTCCCCCGACAGGTCGAGGCAGCCGCGGATGACGCCGCCGACGTTTGTCGTGAGCGGAACGCGGGCGACCCCGTACGCCCCCGAGTTGCGGTGCTCGTCGCGCCACTCGCCGTCGTCGGTCGACATCACGGCGTAGTCCTGGATGCCGAAGGCGTTGTCGGGCTGGGCGTCGGCCCAGTTCGTGTACGCGGGGAGCAAGCCGTCGATCCACGCGAACTCGCCCTCCGCATCGCGGTCGGTCAGGCCGAGCCAGATTTGCTGGCTCCCCTTCGCGGGGATGTTCGCCGCGGCGAACGCCCGGACGCGTTCATTGGTCGCGTCGTCCGCGATGGAGACGAGGTCCAGGCCATACGCCCTGGCGACATCCTCGCACCGCGACCAGTCGGTGTTGTCGATGAGCATGTACCGGGCGCACTCGTCACTCTCCACGGCGCCATGGGCGATGACGGCGGGCAGCGTCGGGGCAGACTGCTGCGCCGTCACGGTGTACACCCCGTCCGCGCTCGAGGCCGACACGAGGATCAGGTAGTTCCGTCCGCTCTCGGCGTAGAACGTCAGCTGGGTCGCCTCGCCCTGCGCCTCGTTGTCCGCGGCCCCGGCCAGGCACGTCTTGTCCGTGCACGTGCCCTCGAACAGCCGGATCGTCGCGCCGAGCCCCACCCCGGGGCCGCTCGGCCAAACGCCGATGGTTACGTTCGTCCCCAAGCCCTCGAACCGGTACCACGTGCCGCCGCCGACCACGTCGCCGCACGGCGTCTCGATCGGCTGCTGCGTGCCGTAGTTGTTCATCTGGGGGACGCTCACCGCGATGTCCAGTGGCACGGCGTGCTCGCAGAAATCGTTGCGGAACTCGATCACCGCCGGCGCCTCGGCGGCGCTGGCCGCGCTGAACCAGGTCCCGTCTCCATCCAGGAACGCGGCCATCGCCTCTGGCCCCTCGAACGGCTCCCCGGGCGCCCAGTTGGTGTACGTGACCGGGTCGCCGCTGAGCCAGGCGAACTCGCTCCCGCCGCACGAGCTCAAGCCGAGGATCGCCGGCGGCTTGATGAACTCAGCGAGGGCCGCCCGCAACTCGTCGTTCATCGGCGGCGACGAGATGGTCGCGAGCTCGGCCCCGACACTGTGGGCAAACTCCTGCGCCTCGAACGGATGCACCGGAGAGGTGACGAAGAACACGCCGCCCCCCGACGGCAGGCTGAAGATCGCCGGCGTCAGCCAGGCGCCCGACGAGACCGTCTCCACCGTCAGCACGAACGGTCCGCTCTCGTAACCCCCGCCGTCGTGCTGGTAGGTCTTCACCGCGACGAAGTACTCGACGGCGCACTCGGTGACGAACTCGACCGACGATGTGCTGGGGTTATCGAGGCCGCACGGATCGTCGTCGCTCGTATCGATGCACTCGAGCGCGCCGCACGGGCCTTTGAAGACATAGAGAACGGTGTCGCTCGTCGTCGCGGGCGAGCACATCGTCACGTTGACCACCCGCCCATCCCCGGTGAAGCGGTACCAAAGCGCGGGGCCGGCGTAGCCGTCGGTCCCCATGTCGCACATCACACGCTCATTGAGGTCAAGCGACGCCTGGGCCGTCGTGCCCGGCACCGGCCGGTCGAAGACCAGCGGCGTCGCCGACCTGCACACCTCGCTCGCGCTGAGCTCCGCGATCGCGTGGCTCCACTGGCCGTTGGACGCCAGCAGCCACGAGCCGCCGAGCTCGGGGATGAGGCTCATGAACCCGAAGTCGTCGGGCTCGGGATCGCCGAACGCGAGTTCGTCCCAGAAGGTGAAGCCCACCGGCGCGCCCGACGACCACGCGAACGTGCCCTCGGCCGTGCTGTCGTTGATGCCGATGTACGCGTACCCCTCGCCGACATTGGCGTGCAGCCACGCCTGCTCGGCGGCGTCGTCGATCGTGACGAGATCGCCGCCGATCGAGCGGGCGAACGTCTGGAAGCGGAACCAGTCGCTGGTGCCGTGCAGCAGGTAATAGCTGTTGCCGTTGGTCGGGTTGACCAGCGGGCCGACCTGCACGGACTGGGCGTGCGCGGCGCCGCCGAACCCGGCGACGCACGCGATGCCCGCGACGGTTATCAGGGCGAGGTGGTGCCGCGCGCCGCCGCACCGAACGAGATCAGCAGTTGAACGGGTGAACATGGGTGAGCTCCTCGTGAAGCAGCCGGTCGCACTATCGCGCCGGGTTCTCGAGGACCTCTACCCGCCGGGCCGGAACTCCTGACACACCCGTCAGCGGTTTTCTTGACGGGGGCCGCCCGAGCCCGGGCGGACGAGAGCAGCCCTGGCCTGCCCGAGCAGCCACGTCGTCGACGTGTCGCGCTGGCGCTCGTCCGCCCGCATGATCTCCTCGGCCTGCGCCAGCGCCCCGTCCCCGCCCGCCAGGTCGCCCTTGCGTGCCCGCGCCATCGCCATGATCAGGAGCGTCTCGGCGAACGGTCGCTCGCCCCTGGCTTCGAGCAGCCGCATCGACCGCTCGCCCTGGGCGATCGCGTCGTCGAGCTTCGAGGCGTTGAGGCACGCCCACGCGTGCGTGCTCGCCACGCTCGCCGAGCCGGGCGAGACTTCGACCAGCCCCGCCGTCACCCCCAGGATTTCCTCGGCGCGGCGCTCGCGCTTGGGGTCGCTCAGGGCGACGAGCGCGTCGCTGTTCAGCCGCCGGATGTGGTCGCCGACGCCCGCGTTGTACCGGATCGCGCCGCCAAGCTCCGCACCGACCAGGCCCGGCGTCGCGTTCAGCCGGCGAGTCCGATCCGCGGCGGTGTGGAACGTCCCCGCGTCCATGTACCGCCAGTGCGCCCGCACCGCGCCCGCCCGCGATCGTTGCGACTGGGCGCTCGCACGGGCCTCGAGCCGCAGGACGCCGGTCATGACGGACGACACGATCACCGTCTCGGCGTCGTCGGCCGTCGCGATCATCCGCGGGCGCGACGCCGCGTCATGCTGCTCCATCACCACTTCGCCCGTGAGCGCGTCGAGGCAGGCGAGCGTACCCCCCAGCGACACCGCGAGCACGCGAGCGTTGGTGTGCGCGCCTCCCCAGCCCGGGAACGCGAACATGCGGATCGCGTCGGCCCGGAGCGTGCGCGCCCGCCAGCGGGCGGACCCCGCCCCACCGTCTGCCGAGACGTCCCACGCGATGACGCCGCCGTCTGCGGTGCCCACGAGCACCGTCTCCCCGATCGGGGGCGCCCCGATCCCGGTGACGCCCCGCGGCAATCCCTCAAGCAGCCGGGCCGACTCCATCCCGCCGTCGAGCAGTGCGACGCGTCCGTTCGTGACGGCGTCCGGGGCGCCGGCGCCCGCCAGCAGCGCCGCCATCGAGCCCGACGCGAGCCTCACGAGCTGCTGAACGCCCTCGCCGGGCGCCTCGGCGCACCGAACGCGCCGTTCGATCGCCCATCCGCTCTCGTTGAGCACGACGATCTCGCCCTCGCCCAGCCCCAGCGCGAGCCGCCGATCGTCCAGCCGCAGCACGCACCGCACGCCCCCCGGAAGATCCGCCAGCGCCGCGCCCGGCGTCCAGGCCCGCTCGAGCGCTCCGGTGGCCGCGTCGAGCAGGTACGGCCCCACGCCCGAGCGGGAGAACGCCAGCAGCTGCTTTCCGTCTTCGACCTCGACGGCGATCTCGATGGTGTCGGGCAGGTTCGTCATCCAGACCGGCCAGCCCTCGCGGGCGTCGTACGCCGTGACGTCGCACCACGACGCGGTGTACACCCTGGCACCGTCCCCCGACAGCGTGGCCACGCCCGACCGCGCCCGCAGCGCGGGCATCTCGAGCTGGCCCGAGCCGTTGCCCACGTCCCACTCCCGCACCGACCCGTCGTGGTCGCGCGCGATCACCCGCGTGCCGTCGGGTGTCCATGCGAGCGAGAGCGCCCAGCGCGCCCCGAAGTACACCGAGGGAGGCTGCTCGAACTCGGCGACGTTCGCCTCCCAGCGCAGCGGGTGTACCTTGACGGCCCCCGAGCTGAACGCCATCGCGATGAAGCGCCCGTCCGGGGAAACGCAGGCCGCCGTGACCGAGCTGCTGTGGGCGTCGGCGACGAGCGTTTCGACGCGGGTGTCCTCGCGCCCGATCCACATCGAGTCCGCCCCCGCACGCAGCCGCACCATCCCCGAGCCCGGGCCGTTCACGAGCCCCCCAAAAATGCCGGGAATGTCCGAAGGCTCGGCCGCGCCCACCGCAAGCCGCTCGTATTCCTCCAGAGCCGCCAGGCCCTCCGCGCTGGGCGTCGATGAACCGTCGCGGCTCGCCGCATCCAGAAACCGCCACTCCCATCCGCGAAGATCCTCCGGCGCCCGCTCGAGAAGCGTCGCCAGCCCCACACCGTCCCCCGCCGCGTACATCTGGAACGCGGCCTGCATCACGGCTCCGTACTGCTGCCGGTGCGAGACCGCCGCCGCCTCGCCCGCGCGCCACTCCGAGATCCGCGACTTGTCCAGGGCCGTCGAGAGGTCGTCGCGGGCGCGGCTCGCCGACGCAAACCCCCACGCCGCGGCGATGAGCAGGCCGATCAGGGCCGCTCCGCCCAGGCACCCGGCGAGCACCGGCCCGCGGTGGCGGTTCACGAACTTGCGGACGATGTACACGCGGCTCGGGTGCCGTGCCTGCACGGGCATGCCGTCGAGCACGCGCCCGATGTCGGCCACGAACGCCGCGGGCGTCTCGTAGCGGCGCGACCTGTCCTTGTCGATCGCCTTCATCACGACCCAGTCGAGGTCGCCGGCGATCGAGGGGACGAGGCCCTGGGCGCCCGTGGCCCGGGCCGCGCCGGCGACTTCCCGCTCCGCGTCCGGCAGCGCCGCCGCCCGCGCGCTGGGGCGGGGCGGATCGACGTCGCGGATGATCCGCTCGAGCTCCGCGACCGACGCCGACGCGAGTGTGTCGGCATCGAACGGTGGGCGTGACACCACCAATTCGTACAGCAGCACGCCTAGCGCGTACACGTCCGCCCGCGTGTCCACGTCGCCCCCGGGCGTCACCTGCTCGGGGCTCATGTACGCCGGCGTGCCGATGAGCTGGTGCGCCTCGGTGTACAGCGTGCGGTCGCTGAGCGTCCCGTGCAGGGCTTTGGCGACGCCGAAATCAATAACCTTCGGTCCCGCCCCTCCCTGCCCGCTGCTCTCGGTCACGAGCACGTTCCCCGGCTTGATGTCCCGGTGGACGACGCCCTTGTGGTGGGCGTGCTGCACGGCGTCGCAGATCGGCAGCATCAGCCGAAGCCGGTCACCGACGCTCAGCCGCGCCCGGTCGGCGTACGCCGTCACCGGCACGCCCTCGACGAGCTCCATCACGAAGTAGGGCCGGCCCAGCGCGGTCGTCCCGGCATCGAGCACGCGCGCGATGTTCGGATGATCCATGCGGGCGAGCGCCTGGCGCTCGGCCTCGAACCGGGCCACCACGCGCCGCGTATCCATCCCCGCCTTGATGAGCTTGATCGCCACCGCCCGCCGGATGGGGTGTTCCTGCTCGGCCGCGTACACCACGCCGAACCCGCCCTCGCCGAGCAGCCCGGTGATGCGGTACGCCCCGACCCGCGAGCCCACGAGGTCCGGCCCCGCCGCACCGGGAGCGTCGCCCGACGACGGCACGGCCTCGTCGGGGCGCGCCCCGAGCAGGTCGCGGATCTGCGTCTCGAGCGACCGCTGGCCCGAATCGGAAATGGCCGAGAGCAGTCGGTCGAGCGACGCCGGGTTCGACTTGCAAAGGTCCCGCGCAATGGTCTCGCGCCGCCCGCTCGGCAGCACGCTCAGCCCGTCGGCGAGATCCCCCAGCGAGCTGTCCGGGCCCTCCGCCATCTCGTCCTTCCGCAACCCCAACCTCAACCCACACCGACCCCCATCCGTTACTATGACGGCGCCCGGCGGGCCTGACACCGACCGGCACGAATCTCCCCACCAACCCCCACATGACCGACATCGGCGAGCAAACCCGGGCCACGCTCCTCATGCGCCTCAGCGCCGCGGGGCCGGAGCGCGAAGTCGCGTGGCAGGCGTTTTATACCCGATACGAGCCGATCATCGCCGGCTTCGCCCGGGCGATGGGCACGCCCCCGGGCGCGATCCCCGAGATCATCCAGGATGTTCTGAGCGGGTTTTTCGCCGTCCAGCCGCGGTTCGTCTACGACCCGAGCAAAGGCCGATTCCGCGGCTACCTGCGGACGTGCGTGGTGAACGCGCTGCGGTCGCGGGCGAAGGCCGCGGCCGTCCGCGGGGCGACGCCGCTGGGCGAATTCGACCCCGCCGATGCCCGCGTCGAGCAGGCCTGGGACCTGGCGTGGGAGCGCCAGCGCCTCGCCACCGCGATCGAGATCGTGCGAACCCGCTACGAGGACGGCGTCACCTTCCAGGCGTTCGAGGCCGTCGTCGTCCACGGGCGCACGCCCGCGGAAGTGGGCGCGGCCCTGGGGATCAGCATCGACTCCGTGTATCAGGCGAAGACGCGCGTGCTTGCGCGCCTGCGGATTCAGTTGGATGCGATGGGCGATGATCTCGAGACCGGCGACGATCCGGGCCCGAGCGGAAGTTGAGCACGCCGCGAATCGTGGCGGCCCTGACTATTTCCTCCTCACCACCGTGTACTGCGCGAAGACCTCCTTCGCCGCTTCCTCCTTCGGCTTTCCCTGGTCGTACCCCAGCGCCTTCCAGCAGCCCAACACCCACGCCTGGTCGTCCTCGTCGAGCTTCACGACCTCGAACCCCGCGGCCGCGTACTGCTCGCGCGTGAACGGGCTCCGCCCGTCCGCCATGGGGAGGTACGGCTTGGTGAGGTCCTCCGCGGGGGACTGGGCCGGGCAGATGTTGTAGATGATGAACACCCCGCCGGGCTTGAGGGCCGCGTGCACCGCGGCGAGGAGCGCGCCGTCGTCCACCCCGAGCCTGACGAGCTGCTTCTCGTCCACCGTCTTGCCCTCGGGCGGCTCGGGGTTGACATATCCCTTCTTGAGCGTGTTCTTGCTCGTGATGACGTCGAACACGCCACGCGCGGCCACCTTCTTTGCAAGCTCCGCGTTCGCGGGCCACTGGCCGGTGTGCAGGAACACGAGTTGCTCGCTCGCTGCGTCACGCAGGTCGCTCGCGTTCGAATACAGCGCCTCGAAGAGCGGCTCGATCTCCACGCCGTGGGCTTGCGCATCGCACTGCGCCATCAGCCGCAGGTGGCCGATGGTGCCGTATCCGAAATCCAGCACTCGCTTGCCCGCGAGCGATTTGACGCC
>Ga0163153_10004158_pt1 | contig 18460 bp, 13 predicted proteins | sample OliLakLV19MP6IB1_FD_148629 | JGI IMG/M metagenome (GOLD analysis project Ga0163153, IMG submission 148629) | Freshwater microbial mat bacterial communities from Lake Vanda, McMurdo Dry Valleys, Antarctica - Oligotrophic Lake LV.19.MP6.IB-1 | ecosystem: Environmental > Aquatic > Freshwater >... | reverse complement strand
TGCTCCCGCCGCCGATGTCGTGCAGCCCTGGCTCCGGTGTCGGCCCGTCCATCGGCACGTAGCTCGTCGGCACGTTTTCCCAGGGGACGTCGGGGTACAACTTACGGGCGAGACCGTCGCCGACGTGGCCACGCACGGCGTCGAACGTGAGCTCGTGCTCGATGCAGGTCAGGGTCACCACGAACGCGCACGTACGCCCGTTGAGTAAAGCATCGGCGGGTTGCCAGGGCCGGACCCGCCCGAAGAAGAGGTACTCGTCGGGGTAGACGCCGCGCATCGCGCGCAAAGCGGCGTTGACGCCCTCGGCGAAACGTTCGAGGCAGACGCGCGGCCGCGGCGCGAGGCGAGCGAAGTCGGCTTCGCTCCGGCGTTCGAGATCGAGCGGGCGAACGAACTGGTCGACGTCGCGCACCTGCTTGCCACCGACGATGTCGACGCTCTTGGGCGCACGCAGGTTGCCGAAGAGTTCGCAGAAGCGACCGCCGCCCAGGTGCCGCAGTAGGTCGAGCAGCACGAAACGATCAGCCGCCTGGAGAAAGCCGAGGGCGGCGTAGGCGTCGGCTTCGTGCTCGGCGTAGATGTGCGGCACGCCGTGGCGATCGCGGACGATCTCGAGACGACCGGAAACCCCCGGCAGGTTCGCGGCCGTCGGTGCCGGAGCGGTCCCGGCCAGCCTCGTACTGTGCGCGCCGACGAGTCGGGCGAGGAAACGCCGCATCATCGCCAGGCGCTGTTTACCCGGCAGGTCGGTCCCCAGATTGCGCATGGCGCGACCGTATGAAGGAGTCGTTGGTAGGTCAATCGACGCTAACGGCGGCGGCGGCGCCGAGTTTGCCGTCGGACGGATTCCACGAACGTCCGGCGAACTCGCAACACTGCGGGAATCGCGCTACATATGAGCGAATTCTGCATTCGAGGAGAGATTGATGGGTTCTGCCGACTCCAGTTCGACCGCGCAGCGACAGCTGCGTGCTGCCAGTGCTACCGAGGCCAGCGCCACACCGGGGACGCATCCCCAGGCGGGGCGCGAGATGTCGAATGCCGACATCATCATGCAGGTACTGGCGGACGAGGGGGTAGACACCGTCTTCGGCTACAGCGGCGGGGCGATCCTGCCGACGTACGACGCGATCTTCCGCTACAACGAAACCCACCCGCGCGAGAACGGCATCCGCCTGGTCGTGCCTGCAACCGAGCAGGGCGCGGGCTTCATGGCTGCGGGTTATGCCCGTGCCAGCGGGCGGGTCGGGGTCTTCATCGTCACCTCGGGACCCGGCGCGACGAACGCAGTGACGCCGATTCGCGACTGTCAGGCCGACTCGACGCCGGTCGTCTTGATCACCGGTCAGGTGCCGCGCGTCGCGATGGGCACCGACGCCTTCCAGGAGGCGCCCGTCTTCAACATCATGGCGGCGTGCGCCAAACAGATCTACCTCGTGACCGACGAGACCAAGGTCGAGCAGACGATCCGCAGCGCCTTCGAAATTGCGCGCAGCGGCCGTCCTGGCCCGGTCGTGGTCGACATTCCGCGCGATGTCCAACTCGCGCAGCAGAGCTTCGTCGGCGAGGGGCTGTTGCCGATGCGCGGCTACGCGGAGCGGCAGGCCGCCCTCGGACGGGTGAAGCTTTCCGACGACGACGCGCAGCGGTTCTACGACCTGCTGGGTAAATCGAGCCGGCCATTGCTGTACGCGGGCGGCGGCGTCATCAACGCCGAAGCCGGCGTTGAACTCACTGCCTTTGCGCGTCACCTCGGCATCCCGGTGGTGACCACTCTGCTCGGCATCGGCGGCTTCGACACGACCGACAATCTGTCGCTGCGCATGCTCGGCATGCACGGCGCCGCGTTCGCCAACTACGCCGTCGAAGACTGCGACTTGCTGATCGCGATCGGTTCACGTTTCGACGACCGCGTCGCCGGCAAGGTGAAGGAATTCGCGCCGAACGCCAAGATCGCCCATCTCGACATCGACGCCTCGGAAATCGGCAAGGTCAAGGTCGTTGATTGGTCGCACATCGCCGACGCCAAGCGCGGCCTGGCGCAGCTACTCAAAGCCGGCAAGGAGATGGGCTTCAAGCGTGATTTCTCGGCTTGGCAGAAGCACGTCGAAGAGCTGCGGCAAAGCCACCCGATGAACTGGAATCGCGAATCGCCGCATATCCAGGCCGAGTACGTGCTCGCCCAGCTCAACGAGATCACCAAGGGCGAGGCGTTCGTTTCCACCGGCGTCGGCCAGCATCAGATGTGGGCGGCGCAGTACATCGACTTCAAGCGTCCGCGCACCTGGCTCACCTCGGGCAGCATGGGCACTATGGGCTTCGGGCTGCCGGCAGCGATCGGCGCGCAACTCGCCAACCCGGGGGCGCTGGTGATCGACGTCGACGGCGACGGCAGCATCCGGATGAATCTCGGCGAACTCGAGACGCTGACGACCTACGACATTCCGGTCAAGGTGCTGCTGCTCAACAACCAGGGCGACGGCATGGTCCGCCAGTGGCAGGACCTGTTCTACGCCAACCGCTACTCCGGCTCCGACAAGGCGCTGCACACCAAGGACTTCGTCAAGGCGGTCGAGGCTGACGGCTTCAAATTCGCCAAGCGGGTCACCGCGGTCGACGACGTCCGGGGCAAGCTCGAGGAGTTCGTCAGCTTCAGCGGCCCGGCGTTCCTCGAGGTGATGATCGACCCGCACGAGCACGTCTATCCGATGGTCGGCCCCGGCGCCGGCTACAAGGAAATGATCACCGGCGAGTACATCAAGAGCCGCAACGACAAGCCGGTCGAAGCGGAAATGCCGGAGGGGTATTTCTAGGCGCGAACCGCTTCCCAGGTGAAGGGCGAAAGGCGTAATGCTGAAGGCGCAAGGAATTGCCGTAGCGAATCCTCCGCCCTCCGCCTTCCTACATAGCGTTTCCCGGCCGCCGGTCGGCCCAGGGCTGGGCCTGCTCCAGTTGCGCGGCGACCTGCAGCAACAGCTCTTCTCTTCCATAGGCGGCCACGAGTTGTACGCCGATCGGTAGGCCCTGTTCGTTCCAGTGCAGTGGTAGCGAGATTGCCGGCTGGCCGGTGATGTTGAAGGTCGGCGTGAACGGCATCACGCTCAGCGTGCGTGCCAGACCCGCGATCGGATTGTCGCGCGGCGGCACCAGCTCGCCGATCCGCGGCGGCGGCTCGCCGAGCGTCGGCGTCACCAGGATATCGAATCCGTCCTCCCACCACGCCGCCATCCGCCGGGTGAACCCGGAGAGTTCCTGCACCGTGCGGATGTATTGCTCTGCGCTCACCGCGCGGCCGAGTTCCGCGAACAACCAGGTCGCCGGCTCGACATCGCGCTCGCTGATCTCGCGGCCGAGCACCGCACCCCACTGGGCCAGGGTGGCTGCCACCCAACTGCAGACGACGGTGGTGAAATGCGTCCCGGTCGGTTCGATCTCCTCCATCGCGGCAGGGTGCGACTCTTCAACCCGATGCCCGAGGCCGCCGAGAAGTCGGGCTGCGACATCGACTGCTGCAATGCAGTCCGCGTGCAGCACCACGGTACCGTTGGGCACGCGGCGAACGATTCCGACCCGCAGCGCCCCAGGGGCGGTGCTCGGTGCCTGCTTGAACGGGCGCGACGGCGCCGGCGCGGCGTAAGGGTCGCCCGGCATCGATCCGGCGACACAGTCGAGCGCAATTGCCGTATCACGCACGGAGCGGCTGACCACGTGGCTGGTGACGAACCCGCTCCACGACTCGCCGATATCCGGCCCCATCGAGATACGGCCGCGGCTGGGCTTGAGCCCGACGAGACCGCATTCGCTCGCGGGGATCCGGATCGAGCCGCCCCCGTCGCTGGCATGGGCCATCGGCACCATTCCGGCAGCTACCGCCGCGGCCGAGCCGCCACTCGAGCCTCCCGTCGAATGGTCGAGGTTCCAAGGGTTGCGGCTGGGACCGTAGGACTCCGGCTCGGTCGTGATGTTGAGGCCGAACTCGGGCGTATTCGTCTTCCCAACCGTGATCAGTCCCGCCGCCTTGAACTTACTCACGATGTACGAGTCGTGGTCGGCGACGTAGCCCGCCTCCTTGAGGAACCGCGTGCCGGCGAACATCGGGTCGCCGACCGACAGCACGTCGAGATCCTTGAGTAGGAATGGCACGCCGCGAAACGGGCCGTCTGGGAGCGGCGAGCGGGCGCGTTCGCGGGCACTCTCGAAGAGCGGATGAATGACGGCATTGATCTTGGGATCGAGCGCCTCGATGCGGGCAATTGCCGCGTCGATGAGTTCGAGTGGACGGGCGTCGCCGCTTCGGACCAGGTCGGCCTGCGCGGTCGCATCGAGAGTGGCAAAAGGATCGCTCATGGGCGCACCCTACTGCCGTGGCGGCGCGCGAGTCCAGGTCCGCGGCGTCAATCGAGGAGGCCGGCGAAGCGACTCGCGGCGAGGGTGCCTACCGCGTCGATGCGGCGGAGGATGGCGCGGACGTCCGTCGCGAACGCACGGCGACGTTCGGCGAGCTGCTCGGTGTCCGGACGGAGCAACTCGCGATTTCCAGCGAGGCGCAGCGCCGACTCGAAGAGCACGCGTGAAACCGATTCGGTGCTGCGGATGCGGCGTTGGAGGCGGTACTGGCGGCCGCGCGAGACGCAGCGCGCGAGCAGCGCCTTTTCGTCGATCGCCGCGTCGGTCGTCTCCTGCACGAGCGCATCGGCGACGACGCTATAGGCTTCGAGAAAGGGGCGCAGGATACGGTGCGCGTTGAACGGGCGGACCTTGCGCAGCACGGACATTGCGCCCGGCGCACCTGCGCCGACCTCCGCCTCCCACTCGGGCTCGTGGAGCGCGATCTCCGCGCGAATCTCGCGCCGGAAGCTCTCCTTGTCGGCGAAGAAGAACTCGAACTTCAGCAGGTCGCGTAAGCGAAACGCCTCGTCCCAGAAGAGTTCGAGAGCAGCGATCGCGGGCGCATCGGTCGCGTTCCGGGCGTCGCCGACACGCAGCAGCGCCAGCTCGACGATCGCCCCGTTGACGAAGAAGTGAATGATCGTGTTGCGGTAGTAGGCGGCGGTGAGGTGTTGGTCCGGCCCGATCGCGTAAACCGCCTGTGGACCTTCCGCGAAGCAGGTGACGACACCGTTCTCGACGAGTCCGTCGAGCGTGCGTTGGACGCTCTCGGTCTGATCGAGGTCGAGCGCCTCGGTCGTCGGCAGGCCGCGCCGTCGCACGTAGGCGACGATGTTCTCGAGCGCCGCGACGATCTCATCGACGGTCAGCGCCTGGTCGAGGGTGCCGAGCAGCGCCAGGGTGACGAGCGAGGTAGGCGTGATCGGCGTCGCGCGATTGATGCGCACGGCCACCTCGAACGCGAGCTTCTGCAGATCGACGCTGTTCTCGTCGGTATCGCCCTCGATCTCGCCCGTAGGCGGCCCGATGGTTTCGGCGAGCGACAGGGGCTCGCCGAAGTTCAGGTGGATTTGGCCGTAGCGGCGGCGCAGGGCGCTGACCACGCCGAGGAACCAGCCGAAGCTCTCGCGCTGTTTGGCCGCGCCGCGCTGTTCGGCGACGTAGTCGGAGACGTCCTGAATCTGGTCATAGCCGATCGACACGGGGATCAGCAGCACGTCCTCGCTCTTGCCGCGGCGGAAGGCGTCGACCACGTAGGCGAGCATACCGAAGCGCGGCGGCAGGAGTTTGCCCGAGCGCGAGCGGCCGCCTTCGATGTACCACTCGAGCGGAAAGCGCTTTTCGATCAGGTAGTCGACGTATTGGCGCAAGACGAACTTGTAGACCGGGTTGTCCTTGAAGGTGCGGCGGATGAAGAACACGCCGCTGCGGCGCACCAGTGGGCCGACGGGAAAGAAGTTCATGTTGATGCCGCCGGCGGTATGGTTCGGCGGGTGACCGTTCTCGTGCAGCGCGTACTGCAGCACGAGGTGGTCGAGGTTGGATTTGTGCGACGGCAGGAAGACGACCGGATGGCGTTGGGCGAGCGTGTAGATGCGCTCGAGCCGTTCGCGGTCGTAGTGCAGCCCCTCTTCGTAGCCCTGGCGGTAGAGGTAGTGGATGAAGTGGGCGAGCAGGTCGATGACGTAGGTACTGTGGGTTGCAGCGATCTCGCGCAGGTAGCGTGACGCCTGGTGGGCGACTCGATCCTCCGGTTGCCCCGCATGCCGGGCGAGCCGGGCGACGCCGCCGCGGAAGGCGGGCCGGGCGAGGATATCCTCATGGACCAGTCGCGGAACCTTGTAGCGCGCGCCACGCTGGCGGCGCTCGGCGCGCTCGAGTGCGAGGGCTGCCTGACGGGCGACGAATTCGGGAAGGCCGGTGGTCAGCTCCGCATCGGCGCCGCCGGCCGCGCGCCAGCGGCGCCGCAGGTCGGCGAGCGTCGCGGGCTCGCCAGCGACGACGGTGCAGCGATCGGGATGGCGGCGCAGGATCCAGGCTTGCTGCATTCGTCCGGGATCGCGCGGATCGGTGAGCGTGAGGATGTCGGAGAGCAGCACCGCCCGGCGTCCATCGCGGGTGGGCGGATGCCAAGCGACGCGCAGCGGCGCCAGGAGCGGATCCTCATCGGTAGCGAGGCAGGCCTCCAGGCGCGGATCGAGGCGCCGCACCCGCGAGCGCCGCGACGGCGGCAGCGCGATGATCTCATGCGACTCGCCGTCGGCAGGCGGCGGCGCGTTCGCGCCGATCCAGGTTCGCAGCAGCCGTTCCTCGAGCGGGCTCGACGCGTCGAGGAGGAAGACGATCGGCCGGTCCGCGGGAAGATCGCAGCGCGTCGGGTTTACATCGGCGATGGGCACCCGAACGTCATAGAGGGATGGCCGACACCGGTTCAAGCCCCAGCGCTCCCGTGCTCTGGAATCCCTCTGCCGGATGCCCGATACTCGGCGCCATGCCGTTGCACGCCGAACTGATCCGCGAGATCGAACAGGGTCCCGCCGGTCCGCAGGTCGGGGCGATGTTCGACCTCGATCACACCCTGATCGCGACGTTCTCCGCGTTCGAGTTCCTCCGCGAAGCGCTCGCCACCGGGCTGATGGACCGCAACGACTTGGCGGCGGCGGCGGCGACCGCACTGCGTTTTCAGATCGGGCAACTGACCTTCTCGGGATTCGTCAGCGGCATGACCCTGGTCTTGAAGGGGCGCGCCGAGGCGGACTTCGTGGAGACGGCAGAACGCATCTTTCGCGAGCGACTGGCGCCGGCGATCTATCCGGAGGCGCGCGCGCTGGTCGACGCGCATCGGCGCAAGGGGCACACGCTCGCAGTGGTGTCGGCGGCAACACCATACCAGGCGGCGCTGACCGCGGCGGACCTGGAGATCCCGCACGTGCTTTGCACCCATCTCGAAGTCGTTGACGGAAACTTCACCGGCAGGTTGGTCAAGCCATCGTGCTACGGCGAGGGCAAGGCGGTGCACGCAAGGCGGCTTGCCGCGGAGCACTCACTCGACTTGGAGCAGAGCTACTTCTACACCGACAGCGACGAGGACCTGCCGCTGCTCGACATCGTCGGCAAGCCGCGGCCGCTCAACCCGAACCGACGACTCGCCAACATCGCCCTGCGCCGCGGCTGGCCCGTGCGTCGCTTCACCAGCCGCGGCATGCCGAGCGTCGGCGACGTCGTGCGCACGGGGCTCGCCGTCGGCAGCCTGGTGCCCTCGTTTCTACTCGCCCTGCCGGGGGCACTGCGTGACGGCAACATGCGGCGCGCCATCAACACGGCCACTTCCACCTGGGGCGAGTTGGGAACAGCGCTTTCCGGCATCGATCTCCAAGTCAAAGGCGAGCAGAACCTTTGGGCCGTTCGGCCTGCAGTCTTCATCTTCAACCATCAGAGCGGCATCGACACGCTGCTGCTGTGCAAATTGTTGCGCCGCGACATGGTCGGCGTCGCCAAAGAGGAACTGCGCAACAATCCGATCTGGGGCCCTGCGTTTGCACTGGCAGGAACGGTCTTCATCGATCGCTTCAACCACAGCCGCGCGATGTCGGCGCTCGAGCCAGCGGTGCAGGCATTGCGGGAAGGCAAGTCGATCGTCATTGCGCCCGAGGGCACCCGCAGTCCGACGCCGCGCCTCGGCAAGTTCAAGAAGGGCGCGTTCGTCATTGCCATGGCGGCCGGGGTGCCCATCGTGCCGATCGTCTTTCGCAACGCACTCGATGCGCTGCCGAAGCACGCCTTCTTCGTGCGTCCGGCGACCATCGAGGTCGAGGTCCTGCCGCCGGTGGAAACCGTCGATTGGCAGCCCGACGAGGTCGAGAAGCGAATCGCCGCGATCCACGCCGACTACGACAAGGTGCTGCGCGGATGAGCGGGACGGTAGGGTCTCAGTTTGATTCCGCCGCCACCTGGGGCGTTGCCCCAGGCTGCCATATTGCCGCCCCGTTGGGGCTGAAGAGCATAAAAACCGTGCGCATTCAGCCCCGTAGGGGCGGCAGGACGATAGCCGCGGGCAACGCCTGCGGTGGAGCATGCGGCGCGGCAGGCCGAATCAGACTGAGACAATACCGACCGGACCGCGCGTGTTGATCCGACCGCGGCGCAAGGCTAGTTTCGCGCGATGACGCAACGGGACGACTTCCTCAGGTTCAAGGGCACGTCGGGCTACATCGCCTCCCCTGCCCTCGTCGATGCGGTGAACTGCGCGATCGCGCTCGAGCGCCCGCTGCTGCTCAAGGGCGAGCCGGGCACGGGCAAAACGGTGCTCGCGCGCCACGTCGCCGACGGCCTCGGCATGCCGATGTTGTCGTGGCACATCAAATCGACGACCAAGGCCGGCGACGGCCTGTACGTCTACGACACCGTACAGCGGCTCAACGACAGCCGCTTCGGCAGCGGCGACGTGTCCGACATTCGCAAGTACATCAAACTCGGCCCGCTCGGTCAGTCGTTCTCGTCCTCGGAGCGCCAGGTGCTGTTGATCGACGAAGTCGACAAGGCCGACCTCGAGTTTCCGAACGACCTGCTGCTCGAGCTCGACGAGATGCGCTTTCGCATCAACGAGACCGACGAGGAGATCCGCGCCAGGCACCGCCCGGTCGTACTGATCACCTCGAATAACGAGAAGGAACTGCCGGACGCCTTTCTGCGCCGCTGTATCTTCTACTTCATCGACTTCCCCGAGCCGACGCTGATGCGCCGGATCATCGACGTCCACCACCCGAATCTCGACGCCACCCTGCTCGACCAGGTCTTGATCAAGTTCTATTGGCTGCGCGAGCAGAACGACCTGCGCAAAAAGCCATCAACCTCCGAGCTGATCGACTGGATCAGCGCCCTGCTGCGCGCCGGAGTCAGTCTGGAAAAGCTCGAAAGCCATATCCCGTTCGTCGGAGCGTTGCTGAAGAAAGAACAAGACGTCGACGCCCTGGCCGAGCACAATCGCCGCGATGGACGATACCCGAAGAAGTGGGAAGACCTCGGGCCGCGGTATCATCAATGATCGGAGCGGTCGCCTAGGTCGGATGAGTCGCATAGGTCCCATGGGACGTATGCGACTCATCCGACCCATGCGACCCATGGCGAACCATGTTCCTCGATTTTTTCTACGGCCTGCGTGAAGAAGGTGTTCCCCTGGGGATCCAGGAGTGGCGTTCCTTCTTGGTTGCCCTGGAGAAGGGGCTGCATGGCGCCAGCCTGCTGCGCTTCTATCACCTCGGGCGCGCCTGCCTGATCAAGAGCGAGACCTACTTCGACGCCTACGACAAGGTCTTCGCGCGGGTGTTCCGCGGCGTCGAAGGCGCCTTCGGCGACGACGTCACCGAGAAGGTGATCGACTGGCTCAAGGACCCCAAGAACTTCCCCAACCTCACTCCCGAGGAACTCGCGGAACTCGAGAAGCTGAGTTCCGACGAGCTGATGCGGCGCTTCCTCGAGACCCTCGCCGAGCAAACCGAGCGCCACGACGGCGGTAACAAGTGGGTCGGCACCGGGGGCAAGTCGCCCTACGGCCACGGCGGCCAACACCCCACGGGAATCCGCGTCGGCGGCAAGAGCACCAGCCGCTCGGCCATGAAGGTCGCCGAGGAACGCCTCTTCAAAGACTACCGCACCGACGCGACGCTCGACCTGCGGCAGATGCGCGTCGCTCTGCGGCGACTGCGGCAACTCACGCGCACCGGACGCGCCACCGAACTCGACCTCGACGAGACGATCGACGAGACCTGCCGCAACGCCGGCGAGATCGAAATGGTCTTTCGCGCGCCGCGAAAAAATGACGTCCGCCTGCTACTTCTGATGGATGTCGGCGGCACCATGGATCCCTACTTCCAACCGGTGAGCCAGCTCCTGACCGCGCTGCATGAAGAACGCGGCCTGCGCGACTTTCAGCCGTACTACTTCCACAACTGCGTCTACGACAACGTCTTCACGTCCGCACGGATGTATCGCAGCGATACCGTGCCTACCGCGGATGTGCTGCGTCGCCTCGACAGTCGCTGGAAGGTGGTCTTCGTCGGCGACGCCGCCATGCACCCGGCCGAGCTGTTTCAGCCTTACGGCAACGTCGACCCGCGGCGCGGTGCACCGACACCAGGGATCGACTGGCTCCAGCGCATCGCCCGACACTTCGACCGCACAGTCTGGCTCAACCCGGAGAAGAAGGCGTATTGGGACGCCGACACCACACGCGCGGTCCGCCGCCTGTTCCCCATGTTCCATCTGAGCATCGACGGTCTCGCCGACGCCGTACGCGCCCTCGTCGGCGCCCGCGCTTGAGGCAAACCCCGGCCGCATCTCCGCTTGACCCCGGGAGTCGGCTCCGGCACAAGCCCGACATGCGACGATTCCTGCTCATCGCCATCGCGGTGCTCGTGCTCGCCACGATTGCCGTTTTCGTGTTCGGACCCGCCGCTGTCGATCGGGGGCTGAACCAGGTGCTTCCCGGCGGCGAGAAAGTCACCGTCTCGCCTCGTGCCCGCAACCTGCACGACCTGCTCTTCGTCGCGGACCTGCACGCCGATCCGCTCCTCTGGGACCGCAACCTCCTGGCCGCCGCGAATCACGGCCATGTCGACATCCCGCGATTGATCACGGGCGGCGTCGCCCTGCAGGTCTTTGCTGCACCGACGCAGGTTCCGGCCGGCATCAACTACGAAGCGAACGAGCTCGGCTACGACGTCGTCACCGCCCTTGCCGTTACCCAGGGCTGGCCCCGGCGAACATGGCAGAGCCCGCTCGAACGAGCGCGCTACATGGCGGAGGAGCTGCAACGCACTGCCGACGAATCCGCCGGCAGGTTTCGCATCGTACGCACCGCCGACGAGTTGCAACGCTTCGTCGGCGAGCGTGCGGTGAATACCGATCGCGTCGCCGGCCTACTCGCGATCGAAGGGCTGCATGCCCTCGAGGGAGAACTCGGCAACGTCGACGTGCTCTTCGACGCCGGCTACCGGATGATGGGGCTCAGTCACTTCTTCGACAACCAACTCGGCGGCTCCGCCCACGGCATCTCCAAGGCCGGCCTCAGCGAGTTCGGCAAGCAGGTGATCGAGCGCATGCAGGAACGGCACATCGTCATCGACATTGCCCACGCATCACCCAAGATGGTCGACGACATCCTGGCCATGGCGACGACTCCCGTGGTCGTCTCGCACGGCGGGGTCAAAGGAACCTGCGACGGCGTACGCAACCTCGGCGACGAGCACCTTCGCGGCGTGGCCGCGACCGGCGGCGTTGTCGGGATCGGCTACTGGGACGCCGCGATCTGCGAAGTCAACGTCGCCGGAATCGTTCGTGCCATCCAGTACGCGGTCAGCGTGATTGGTGCCGACCACGTCGGCCTGGGCTCGGATTTCGACGGAGCGACGACCGTGCCGTTCGACACGACGGGCATCCCGTTGATCACCCAAGGCCTGCTCGACGCCGGCGTCAGTGCGCAGGACATCACCAAGATCATGGGCGGCAACGTCCGACGGGTGCTGGCTGCGACTCTGCCGCAAGCCGCCGGTTGACGGTTCTGGGGCCCGCGGATAGCTTGGATTTTCAGTCCAACGAGTGTCCGCCAAGTCTCCATGCAGAGTCCTTTCTCGCCGAAGACGCCCCGCAAACGACCCGTGCTGCACCGGCTTACCCAGCGATCGATTTTTTTCTCCACCGCACTGATCGCGGCTTGCGTGGTGTCGGCCTCGGTCGCCGCGCCCCAAGCGCACGGCGCATCGGCCCTTGCGCTCCGGAGCGCCGTCGAACGCGCGCTCCGAGACGGGCCTGCAGCGCGGATCGCCCGGCTCGAGTCCGAACAAGCCGGCAACGAAGCATCCGCGGCGGAGAGCATCTACTGGCCGCGCGCCGAGGTGAGCAGCCAGGCGGGCTACTCGAACCGACTCAACGAGCGCTTCGAAGCCGTGAACGCGGCAGGCGATGTTCGCCGCTATGGATTGGCGACGATCGGGTCGAGCGAGGGTTGGTTCAATTTCTCGGTCAGCCAGGTTCTCTTCGACTTGGCCCGCTGGACCGATGCGCGACGTGCCGGATTCGAAGCAGAGGTCGCCGCCCTGGCCCGAGCCCAACGCTTCGAGGCGGTGAGCTACGACGTTCTCGAGATGTACGTAGGCATCGTGCGGCTCGAGGCGCTCATTGCGCGGCAGCGCGAGCGGATCAACCGCTTGCAGGGGTTCGACGCCCGCGCCGCGTCGCTGCTCTCCGCGGGGCGTTCGCTCGGCAGCGAACGGGAGGAGGTCGCGCTGTACCTACGCGAGTCGCGCCTCGAGTTGCAGGCGCGCGAGGATGAGTGCGCCGGGGCGCGCCGGGGTCTGGCGTTACTACTAGGCGCTGACGGCGCTGAGACGCTTCCACCGTTGGCGGAGTCGACACTTCCCGATGTCGGCGAAGGCATCGCGCAGCCGCTCGTACAGGTCGAGACGGCGCCGGATGTCCGCCTGTTGGCGGTTCGCCGCAAGATCGAAGAGCTTCGGCTCGAGAGCCTGCAGGCCAGCAAGTACCCGACGGTAGCCCTCGGTGCCGGCTATTCGCACTACGGCGCCAAGCGCTTCGACAACTTCGCCGACGAGCTACGCGTCGGAGTCGACTTCCGCATGCCCGTGTTCGATGGATTCCGCACCGTGCGCTCCGAGGCTGGCGCAACCAATGCCGTCAGCGCCGCGCGCTTGCGCCACGAGTCATTGATCGCCAGCAAACGCGTGCAGCTACAGAATCTCGGCAGTCAACTCGCCGCGGCACAGCGCGGCGTGCATCTCCTCGCCGAGCGCCAGCATCTCGGCGAGGAGCGCATCCGGCTCGCCGAACTCGCGCTGGACACGCAACGCGGATCGCTCGGAGTCGCCATCGTCGCGCGCCGCGAAGTGGATCGCGTGGTTGATGCAATCGTCGCCGCGCGCTTCGAACCAATCCTCCTGTGGGGTGCACTTCTGCGCGAGGCAGGCCAGCTCGCCGCGACTCTCACCCGCGGGGAGTTGCCGCAGCCAGACGAAGCACCAGAGCACGGCTCGTGAAACGCACCCACGCAGCAGCAGCGGAGCATCGATGTCGAGTCGAATCCTGATCGTCGCCGCCGCACTCGTGGCACTGCTCGCCGTTCCGCTGTGGCTGGCACACGATTCCGCGATCCGAGTACGGGTGGCGGAAGTGACCCGCGGCTCGCTGGTCATTCGCGTCGCGACCAACGGCTCGATCGAACCCATCGACGACCACGAGGTGCGCGCACGACTCGACGGACGGGTCATCGAGATTCGCAAGGCTGGAGACGTGGTCGCCGCCGGCGACGTGCTTTTGCGCCTCGACCGGGCGCCGGTCGAAGCGCAACTCAAATCGGCACGATCGCAACAGCTCGAAGCGCAGGAGGCGCTGCGGTCGGCACGCGACACGTTGGTCCGCATCGAGCGAACCTTCGGCACCGACAAGAAGCTTCATGGCGAGCGAGCGCTCGCCAACGAGAGTTTCGTCGAGAGCCAAGCCGCGCGCGACGAAGCGCGCGCCCGCGTCGTTCACCTCGAGTCGGAGGTGCCATTGCGCGTCGAGTCACTCGAGTTGGAGATCCGCGAACTCGAAGATCAACTCGCAGGCACCGAGGTGCTGGCGCCGGAGGCGGGTTCCGTCTACCGCGTCGCTGCGGAGGTCGGTGAAGTCGTGCGCAAGGGGCAGCTACTCCTGGCAGCCGCGAATCTCGGCCGGCTGCAGTTGCGCGCCAACATCGACCAGGTGGATCTCGGCCGGGTGCGGGTCGGCAATCCGGTCGAGATTTTCGCCAACGCCTTTCCCGATGCGGTGTGGCGGGGAACCATCACGGAGATCCTGCCGCGCGTCGAAATGCGCCAGAACCGCGCCGTCTCGGAGGCGGTGGCGGCGGTCGATCCGCCGGTCGAAGGACTCGTGCCAGGGATGAACGTCGACGTCGAAGTCATCGTCCGCACGGCGCCAGACGTGCTCCAGGTCCCGTCGGAGGCGATCTTCGCCGCCGGCGAAGGGCCGTTCATCTATCGCCTCAACGGCGACCGGGTCGAAATGCAGCCAGTGGAATCGGGCCTCTCGAGCTTCACGGCAGTCGAGATCGTACGCGGCGCCGCTGCCGGCGAGGAGGTCGTCCTGGGCCCCGTGGCCGCCGTGCGCGACGGGTCGCGCGTCGACCCACTGCGCAAGGCCGATGGCAACGAGTGACAGCGGCACGCCTGTCATCCGGCTGGCGCGAATCTTCAAGAAGTACACGCGCGACGCGACGCCGGTCGAGGCTCTGCGCGGGATCGATCTGGTCATTCATTCAGGCGAGTTCACCGCGATCATGGGGCGTTCGGGCTCGGGCAAGTCGACGTTGCTGCACGTGCTCGGGCTGCTCGATGCGGAATACGAAGGCGAATACTGGTTCGACGGCGAATTGGTCTCGGGGCGCACCGCGGACCAACTCGCGCCGCTGCGCAACCGGGCGATCGGCTTCGTATTCCAATCGTTTCATCTTCTCGCGCCCCTGACGATTCTCGAGAACGTCGCTCTCCCGGCGCTCTATGCGAGGCGCCTCACCCCGACGCAGTGCCGCGAAGTTGCGCGGCAGCGGCTCGCCCAGATGGGGCTCGCCGATCGCCTCACCCACCGACCGAAGGAACTGTCGATCGGACAGCGCCAGCGCGTCGCCATTGCGCGCGCGCTCGTCAACGAACCGCGCGTCATCCTCGCCGACGAGCCGACCGGCGCACTCGACAGTCGCACGGCCGACGAGATTCTCGGCATCTTCCAGCAGCTCCACCGCGACGGCGTCACGATCGTCATGGTCACCCACGATCAGGTGATCGGCGCGGCGACCGAGCGCATCATCCACATCAGAGACGGACGGAGCGACGATGGAGGGTCTTAAGCTGCTGTTGCGCTTTGCTCTCGACGGACTGTCCGGGCAGCCCGGGCGTACGGCGCTGACGATGCTCGGCATGGCGATCGGGACCGCCAGCGTCGTCGCGGTCGTATCGATCGGACTCGTCGGTCGCGCCTATGTGTTGCACCTGATCGAAGGCGTCGGCTCGAACCTGGTGTTCGCCCACGGCAACCAGGAGGGGCTCAACCCGGAAGAGGTCGACTTCGCCGACGTCGACCTCTTCGTCAGCCAGGTGCGCGGAATCGAGGCGATCGCACCGGTTCTGCGCCGGGGCGACACCCTGACCATCGACGGCGAGTCGCGGCCGATCGGGGTCATCGGCGTGCCGCCGGCGTATGAGCGGGTGCGCAACCTGGTGACGGTCAGCGGCCGGTTCTTCACGGAGTACGAGGAGGCGCACGCGGCGAAGGTTTGCGTGCTGTCGGAGGAGTTGGCCGAGGAGATCTACGGGCATACCGACATCGAAGGCGAGTGGCTGCGTCTGTTCAACCTCCGCTTTCGTGTGCTCGGCGTCTATCGCGAGCGGGTTCAAAGCGCGGCCGCAGTCGGCAAGAGCGACTCGGGGGGCTTGGTTGCAGTCGTTCCGTTCACCACGGTGAAGACGCTTTCGGATGCCGGTTTCGTCGACGTCGTGTTCATGGAAGCGGTCAGCCCCGAGGCCGTCGCGGGTGTGGTCGAGGGCGTGAAACAGGTGCTCGCGAGTCGGCACCGCGACATCGACAGCTTCAAGGTCGATTCGCTCGACCAGTACCTGGTCTTGGCGCAGCAGATCTCGGACGCGATCACCCTCGGCCTGATGGGTATCGCCGCCGTCTCGTTGTTGGTTGCGGGCATCGGCATCATGAACATCATGATGGTGACAGTGACGGAGCGGACGTCGGACATCGGCATCCGACTCGCCTTGGGTGCGGGGCGACGCGCCGTCCTGGTGCAATTCCTGATGGAAGCGGCGCTGCTCAGCCTGGCGGGCGGCCTACTCGGCGTCGCACTCGGCGCCGGCCTGCCCCTCTACATCGGACTTCTCTACGACGTGCCCGTACCGGTTTCGCTGGCGAGCGTGGGCGTCGCCTTCACCGTATCGGTCGCGGTCGGGCTGTTCTTCGGGCTCTACCCAGCACGCCGCGCAGCGAACATGAACATCATCGAGGCGCTGGGGTACAACTGAGCCGAGCGGCCATGGCTCGCCAGGAGCCTCGCCCTCTCATGCTCGACGCGCTCGCTGGAAATCACGTCGGGTCGGCGAACTTCGGCGGGCGCTTTTCGAAATTCGCTTGCACCGCCTCGAGTTGGTTCGGCTTGCCCATGATGCGTTTCTGGATCTCTTCTTCGAGTAGCAAACCCTCGGCGAATCCGACGAGTGCCGAGCGATCGAGCAATTGCTTGCCGGCGCGGATCGCGTCCGGGGATTTACCCGCGATCTCGCGGGCGAGCGCCAGTGCGTCGTCGTAGGGGTTCTCGCTGACGTGGGTGACGAGCCCGAGGGCGGCAGCCTCGCGCCCGTCGACGATACGCCCCGTGAAGGTCAGTTCCTTGGCGACATCGAGTCGTACCAAGCGGCGCAGAGTCTGGGTGCCGGTCATGTCGGGGATCAGGCCCCACTTGATTTCCATCACGGACAGCCGTGCGTCCGGATGGGCGAAGCGAATGTCCGCAGCCAGCGCGATCTGCAGTCCGCCGCCGTAGACGTGTCCGTGCAGGGCGGCAATCACCGGAATCGGCATTTCGAGGAAGACCTGGGCCGCGCGCTGGGCCAAGTTCGCGACGGCCCCCTCGGGGCGGTGCAGCAGGCTATTCTCCGGGCCGTCCATGCCTTCGTTCATGAAGCTCATGAAGTCGAGGCCGGCGCAGAAGGCACGGCCGGCGCCAGACAAGACGACGGAGCGAATGCTCTTGTCGGCGGCGATCTGTCCGCCGAGACCGTCGAGCGCGGCGAACATCTCGCGGTCGAGCCCGTTGAGTTTGTCTTCGCGGTTCAAGCGAACATCGGCGACGCCTGCGTCCACGCTGAGCTTGATGCGCTCACTCATTGCCAGTCTCCTGTGGTTCTGTGCCTTGCGCATCTGTGGCCAAGGCGAGCTTCGCTTCGGCCACCAGTTGGCCGACACGCGCGCGCCCTTCTAGCGAGAGACGGCGCACGCGTGTGAGGCGGTTCTCTTGTGTATTCATTGCAATTCCCGCGACCATCTCGACGTCGGTGGCGGCCTGGTCGGCGAGGTCGACGATCTTGTCGATGACGTCCTGGGCGAGGTCGTCGATCCTTTGTTGGGCCGCGCGCTTTGCCGATTCGGAGCCGCGCGCTTCACGCTCGATTTCGCGCAGCGAGCGGCGGAACGGCCCCATCTCGGCGGCGATCGCGGCGGAAAGTGAACGGACGATCATCTCGGAGTTACCCGAGGCGTTGGGCGCGACGTAACGCCAGCCGAGGTAGCCGACGATGGCGATGACGATGACCGCGACTGCGAATATGAACGACGGACTCGTGCGCTGGTTGCTCATCTTGGTCTCGGTCGCGGCTCGGGGCTGTGGGTTCTCTACTTTTCACGATGGGGGGCGAGTCGCAAGGTGGCGGGGGGCATGGACTTCATGGACGCCTCGGGTGTTGACTCTTGGCGGGGATCGGCGAAACTTTTGCCGATGGCGCGTCCTTCGGTTGCTCTTGCTTACATGCCCTTCGTCGTTCCTGATCTCTTCACGGAGGCGATTCGGGTTCGACTCGCCGATGTGGCCGACGTCATTGATCATGAACCCTTGCTTCAGCTCAACGACGAACGCGCGGCGGCGGTGCTCCCCCGAGTCGAGATCTTGCTGACGAGTTGGGGGTGTCCCGCGATCGACGCGGACGTGCTCGCGAAGGCGACCCAGCTCAAAGCCGTCGTCCATGCCGCGGGTACGATCAAGATGCACATCACCGACGCCTGCTGGGATCGGGGGATCGCGGTCACCTCTGCGAACGCTGCCAACGCCATACCGGTCGCCGAGTTCACGTTGGCGACGATTTTGTTGGCGAACAAACGCGTTTTCCCGATGCAGCAGAAATACCGCCAGGAGCGTTCGTTCCGCTGGTGGCCGGCAGAGTTCCCGGGGCTCGGCAACTACCGCAAGACGATTGGCATCGTCGGCGCGTCGACCATCGGCAGGATCGTCATCGATTTGCTG
>Ga0163153_10004153_pt1 | contig 18468 bp, 7 predicted proteins | sample OliLakLV19MP6IB1_FD_148629 | JGI IMG/M metagenome (GOLD analysis project Ga0163153, IMG submission 148629) | Freshwater microbial mat bacterial communities from Lake Vanda, McMurdo Dry Valleys, Antarctica - Oligotrophic Lake LV.19.MP6.IB-1 | ecosystem: Environmental > Aquatic > Freshwater > Lake... | reverse complement strand
GCCACAACCCGCGTCAATACCTCGAAGATGTCCTCAGGCGTCTGCCCTCCACCCTCGACAAAAACATCCACGCACTGCTCCCACATCACTGGACTGCGCCCATCAACCCCTAAGCCACTTCAACAGACCAGGAAGCTATCCGGTAGATGCGCTGTGGCGGACGCTTACCTTGCTGCAGAAATCCGACTATGAAGCACGCAGGGTTTTGTTGGTGCTTGGTGTGGATGGTCATGACGCACATTTTTTTGTCGAGTTGCCCGACGGCGGCGTGTTGCATCTCGATGGCGAAGCTCTGTTTGAGCTTCCAGGCAGTGGACAAAATGATCGATCGCCAGCCTTTCCAAGCACCCGGTTTCGCATTAGCCGCAACAAGGAGAGCGGTCACATAGTCAGCGTGGAGAATCTCGGCGAGGGGATTGATCCGGAATGGATTGAGCAAGTCGCAGATGATGCCCTTGAGCGGCTTGGTTCGCTCGAAGACGGCGCTGTGATCAGCGACCGCACATTGGAGCAGATCAGGTCCAATCTGGACTTTGCCAGTGCTGGTCCGCAAGGATTCGCGGAGCAAAAACCGTGGGTTGCGCAGGTGACCTGGAACGGTTGGAGGTTCGAAGAGCCTCGGGCACCGAGCGATCGTTCGATCGGTCTGGGCGTGCGGATTGTTCTGGCCATTTTCGCCACCCTGTTTGGTGTGGTGATGATCCTGATTGCACCCGGGGCAGAGAATGCGGTCGCCTCCTATGGATTTGGCGGCTTCTGTCTGAGTATTGCAATGGCCTGTGTCCTGCGCGGACGGATGGCGAAATTCTTCGGGAGTCTGGTTGGCACTGCGGTGCTCGTCTTTACGCTGTTCGCTCTTGGGGACGTGCTTTTTGGCGACCCATCCGCCTTCGGCAATGGCGACCGGCCATCCGTATGGAGCGCGGTGATCTGGCTTGTCGTTTTCGGATCGCCGGCCGCGGCGTACGTGTGGCACGCGCGGTTTGGATTTAACAGCGCGCGCGCCAGCTGCTGCTATTCATTCGATCGATCCCCTGGTGCTGGAGGCCCGTCGCAAAGCTCGAACCTCGCTCGACACAATGCGGCAGGTCTTCGAAGCATCGCACTTCGAAGTTGCGGTGAATTTCCCGTTCCAGACGCATGGAAATCCGACCGAACACCTTTGGGGACAGTTGTTGGAGCTGGGCCAGGACGAGATGAAGGTATCTTTGGCAACGCCGCCGCTATGGCAACAAGGCGCGATTCCCGAATCGCATTCGTTGCCGCTGAGCGAGCTTGCGGACTGGCACGTTACACTCGATGACGGTTCGATACGCGGCAGCTTCAGCACGCAGGCGCAAATAGCCAAGCTAAGGCGAGAAGGCGAACCAGTTCCGCGTCACCTCGCCGATCTCGAGCCGCGTTTCGTCGATTCGTAAACCGACGGAACGCTCAAATCCATTGAACACCGCAGCTGTTCAATCTGCGGCGCGCGCCCCGCCTAGCATCGGTCTACTCAAATCCATTGCGGAAGATGTCATCGGATAACGACAAGGTTGCGCGCAACAGGACGTCGAGCGAACTGTTGCTGCGCCAGGTTGCAAACGAGCCGCCGACCAACTCCAGCGAGCGGCGCGAGATGGGCGCTACGCTGTGGGTGCCAAGGCCAATGTTGCCTTCGTCGATCCAGACGACATAGAAACCGTCGCTGTCGACCGCGGTGGGTGTAATCGGCAGGTTCTGCCAGGTGTCCTGAATCACTTGGCCTGCGGGCACGATGACTTCGCGCAGCATTGTGCCGGGCAGCCCACCGGGGCCGTCGTTGTCGACCAGCCGCAACTTGTATCCGGTCGCGACGAAACTATCGATCCAGGCCGAAATCGACGTGGCGACGAGGCCTGAAACGGGCGGCACGAACAACACGGCCATGCCCTCGGTATCAATACCGCCAACGGTGTTGGTCCAATTCTGGCCGCCGTCGGCGCTTGCGCTGCCGACGTAGTCAAACACGATGGCATTGCCGGTGGTAGCCACCGCGGCAATTTCGGTCTGCCGAAGATTGTTGCCGGGATTGATATCACCGCCGCCGCTGACGTCGACCTGGAATGCATAGTGCGCTTCGGGCAGGGTCGCGTCGGGAACAAAGGTGACGGGTGTGCTGGCACCGCCGGCAAGCGCGGGAATGGAAACATTCTGATCGTAGATTGTGGCGGCGGCGCTGGTGATTACCCGGCCGCGTGCGGTGACTGCCGATGTTGTAGAGCTGTCACCGTCGTTGGTCACCGTGGCATTGAGGGTCAACGGCGTGTTGGCGGCCACGAAGATTCCGGCGCTGGCGGCGTTCTGAACCGCATTCGGGGTTGGATCGATTACCGAAATCAACGGCGGGTTGGGGTAGGTAAACTCGATCGCCGAATTGGCCGCAGGCAGTGCGTCCAGAAACAAGCCCAGCCCAAACCCGCCCTGGGGACTCTCGATGCCGCCGACCAGATCATTGCAGGCTGCAGTCAGCGCCGGTGCTGTCAGGTTCATGTACTGATAGGTAATGCGCCGCGTTACCGCATCCAATATGACCTGAAACGTGTTGCTGCCGAAGAACCCCGGTGCAGCCGCCTGCCAGTAAGGCACATTGAGAAAACTCACAATAACGCGCTGGTTGAGCGTGTCGATCAGATAGCGAACTTCGCCAGTGCCTCCCGGCGCATTGAAGATCAGATCGGACATGAACGGTGCGAGGTAGTTGTCACCCGCACCCCCGGCAGTCGGCAGCGCCGGAAAACAACTGGCGATGTTGGACACTGAGGAATCAAAAGCAATCCAGCCGTTGGAGCCAATCTTGATCTGCTGGGCATCGGCCCAGTAAAAGCGAAATGGAAACGGCAAGGGGATTGCTGCCACCGAGTTATCGTCGGTGAGCCCGGTCACCAGCGTGCCGGTTGCAGAAATATCAATCCAGCTGAAGACCGGCCCGCCCGGATCTGCGCTGTTGAGCCAGGTATAGCCAAAACCATCGGGACCGCCGGGCATGCGCAGCAGCGGTAGGGCAGCAGGATCCGGTGACGATGAGCGAGCGGCGATGGCCGGTGAAATCGAAACCGCCAGCACAACGACCACAAGTACGAATTGCAGCACAAGCTTGAAGCGAAAATTGGTCATGATCTAACTCCCAATACGGTTGTCCCCCGGTACGGTTGTTCGATGCCAGGACCAGCGATCTGCTGCAGGCACACACTGAATTTGCAGAACAGACTGCAAGATTCGGCACTTGCCTCAGCCCTGCGCGGCGTATTATGCGCTCAAATTTGCGCACGGAATACTTCGCTTAAAGCGTCCGTCAGTTGCGCAGTATGAGCGGCCCTACACGCGCCGCGCCGCACCTGCATTTCGTGCTGGCCGGGGGTATTGCCGACCCAGTGCGCCGACTGATATTCGCTGGGGCACATTGTAAAAACAGCTGAACGCGCCCCAGTCACGCGGGTTCCAATTCGACAATGGCGCTATGAGTCACCCTCCACTCTTCCCGATTTCGGCGCTGCTGCCCGATGCGATTGCGAGTTTGCAGGCAACGCCGCGCTGGTCCTGGATGCATTGCCGAATGCGGGCAGACCACGCAGCTACCGTTGGTTTTGCTGCAGGCGCCGTGGATGCGGGGTCGCATCCTGATGCTGGAGCCGCGGCAGATCGCGGCGCGATCGGCGGCGATGTTCGTGGTTGCGCAATTGGACTCGGAGGTGAATGGCACTTACTTAAAGTTGTGGGAACGCAGGAAGGCGCGACAAATACCCTGAGAATTTCAATCTTCGCGGTGCCCCGGAAGGCACGGTCGGCCTGACCAGGCCTCCCACACCGGCTCAACAGCCTTAAGTAAGTGCCATTCGACGAAGAGGTCGGTGGGCGTGACCCCTGTTTTCGAAATCGACGCGCACGTCTTGCCGTCGCACATCACTCGACAGTGGTTAAGAGACAGTTCCTGATGGAGCGGGAGCAATGACTGTCCAGGGTTGCGATGGGCCGAGCCCGGCCCCGGAACAAAATCCGATCGCGAAGCGTAGCAGCTTCGTTGACTACGTTTTCGTACTGCACAGCCGCTGACTTCGTGGTAGAAAGCCGCACATTGCCAACCCTGCTGGGAGGCGCAGCGCGCGCCGGGGCCGTGCAATGCCGTATCCACTTGAAGTGTCACTTCGCCGGGGAATTTACATGCTCATGCAGCGTTTCAGCTGTTTTTCGACCGCGCTATCTGCGCGCTCCAGCCTTACCAGGTCGATTCGAACCATCGCGATGACGTTTGGGTTTCTTGGGGCGAGCAGCGCTGCTATTGCTGCTCCCGATGTGATCGGCACTTGCGATACCGTCTCGGCAGTAGAGGTGGAGGCGACGGCCGGGACACTCGGTCCGACTGGCTATACCACGCTGAAACTAGCATTCGACGCAATCAACGCTGGCACCCATCAAGGCGCGATCAACGTTGAAGTCTGTCTAAGCACCACCGAGGGCACGACCCCGGCAACGCTCAACAGCAGTGGCGCGGGCGCGGCGGCGTATACCGCAGTCGGAGTTCGTCCGCTGGTGGATGGCCTGACGATTACCGGCAATCCGGCGACGGGCTTTGGCGTCATTCAGCTCAAGGGTGCGGATAACGTCACCATTGATGGCGACAACCCGAATACCGCAGGCACCAACCGCGACCTGACCATCAACAACACCAACACTACGACGGCGATTGCGGGCTCAGTCATTCGAATTGCGACCTCAACGGTGGCATCCACTGTGATCAGCGCCGACAACAACACCATTCGAAACCTGGTGCTCAATGGCAATGTCACCAACGGCAATGCTGCAGCGATCACCTTAGCGACCAGTTCCTCGAACTCAAGTTTTGTCATCTATGCGGGCGGCAATGGCGGTGCATCGGCAACGGATGCGCCTACCGCCATTACTTCAGTTACGGCAAACACGGCCATCAGCGGCACCACGATCAACAATCTGGTGATCAGCAACAACGCGATTAATCAGGCGGCGCGGGCCATCGTATTCAACGGCGCAGCCGCCTCGGTTGCGACAACTCTGACGATCAGCGACAACCTGATTGGTGCAGCCGGCAGTTTGGTCGGTGCCCCGCCCTTCACGGCCCCGGCGTCCACTGTTTACACCAAGGGCATCTGGATCAATGGTGCCAACGGCATCAGCGTCAGTGGTAACAGCTTGCGCAATATTCTCTCGTTCGTAGCCACCACCATGACCGGCGTGGAATTGGTTGGTGCGATTGGTGCCTCTGTGAACATCAGCAACAACACCATCAACGGTCTGGCGCACAACGGTGGCGCGAGCGCCACCAAGGGCATCCAGATTAGCTCGGCAACCGGCACCTACACGGTGGCCGGAAATACGATCAGCAACGTGCAATCTTTAGGCGGTGCATCGGGTACTGCCGGCATGGATCTTGGTGGCACGGCGACTTCGGCGGTCGTTGAACGCAATCGGATCTCAAACGTATACAACCGCAACACCGTAACCTTTGGCGCGTGGGGCTTGAGCATCGGCGCCGGGACGGCGGTGACGGTGCGCAACAATTTCATCAGTGATGTCAATGGCGTGATGACTGGCGGTGGTGCGTTCAGTACCACCTTTGGTATTCACGGATTGCGCATTGCCGGTGGAACGGGCCACCAGATACATAACAACACCGTCAATCTGAGCGGCGCATTGCTGGCCAACGGGAGCACCGTACTGACTTCGGCATGCACCATTGTCGGGACCGGTCAGACCGGAATCGACATGCGCAACAACATCTGCGCCAATACGCTCTCTGGCGCGGTCGCGAGCACATCGCACGTTTCGTTGTTCCTGCCGTCAGCCGCAACCTCGGCGATGAATCTGACGCTGAACAACAATGATTATTTCAGTGGCCCGGATCCAGCGACCCAAGGTATTGCGCAAGTTGGCACCACTTTTGGCACAACCAATTTCCTGGCCAGCAACTTCAATGCCGCTGCCACGGTGCCGGCTACCAATCTGCGCAGTTACACCGACACCTTGCGCGCAACGACGGGTAATGACAGCGCCACAATCGTGACCGACCCCATTTTGGTATCGGCCAGTGACCTGCATCTCACAGTGGGCTCGCCAGCCCAGAATACAGGCGCAACGATCCCCGCGGTCGCCAACGACATTGACCAGCAACTGCGTCCCGGCGGTGCGGGATACGACATCGGCGCAGATGAGGTTGACGGGATCCCTCCGCCCGCAAATGATTTGCGCGCCACCTCACTGATCGACCCCAGCAACGGGTCATTGAAGCCGGTGAGCGTTGCGTTCACGCCGCAGGCGTCATTCACCAATCTAGGGACCAATACCCAATCCAGTGTGACGGTTCGCTATCGAATTTTGGACGGGGCAATGGTAGAGGTGTACAACCAGACTGCAACCATCGCATCCATTGCCTTCAATGCAAGTCAGACGGTGTCTTTCCCTGCGGCGACGATAAACACTGTCGGCACCTACTCCACCTTTGCGCGTGGCGAACTGGTTGGGGATAGCGTTCCAGCAAACGACGAGATTTCTGGCACCGTGCAGATTCAGGCGCCGTTGTCCGGAGCGTACACGGTGGGCACTGGCGGTAGCTTCACTTCGCTGACAAATGCCGGCGGACTGTTCCAGACCCTGAACGGCCTGGGCGCGAGCACTAACATCACCGTCACCGTCGTGGGCGATTCAACGGCAGAGACAGGTGCGAACGCGCTGAATCAGATTTCTGGCGGTTTCACGCTGTCAATTCAGCCATCCGGCAATCGAATTGTTTCTGGCACGGGGGCGAGCGCCTTGCTGGATTTCAATGGTGCCGATGGGGTCACTATTGACGGTCTGAGCACCACTGGAGGACCCAATTCGCTGCTCATCCGCAATGCGTCCGCGCTTTCAGCAATCCGGTTCATCAATGATGCCTCCAGCAATATCATTCGCAACACCACGATTGAGAGCGGCGGTACCGGGACTGTAGTTGTGATCTCTACCGGCGTTACTACCGGCAACGATGACATCCAGATTGTGAGCAACATCATTCGCGATCGTACCGACGTGGTAGCGGTGCCGTTCAATGCCATGGGCTCGTTTGGAACTTCAGCTGTGATTACCAACACGAATTTGACGATCGCCAATAACAGGATCATCAATTTCGCCAACGCCGGGTTGATTATTCAGCTTGGTTCGGAGAACACCAGCATCACCGGCAATGACTTTTCGCAGACTGCTGTTCGTGCTACTGCGCTGGCCGGAATCAATGTGGTGAGCGCACTCGGAACCAACCTGATTTCGCGCAACAATATCCACGATTTTGTGGCTTCCGGGACCGCAGGTGTCACAGGCTTGGCGATGAGCGACGCGCGCGGCACCACGGTCAGTCGCAATCGGATCTACAATTTTCCGTCGACTGCAGGAGCCACCGGCCCAATAACCGGAATCCTTTTCACCGGCAGTTCGGCTGGCGCTGGCAACACAAATGTGACGGTTGTCAACAACATGATCACGATCGCGCCGACTGTGGCGACGACCCAAGTCATTCGAGGGCTGTTCGATTTTGGGTTCGCAAGTAACGTATTTACTGCTGACTTCAACAGCATTTACGTGGGGGGTGCCGAAACTGGTGCGAGTTCGTCGTGGGGACTGGTTCGTGGCACAGCGGCGCCGACGGCGTACAGTGCCCAGAACAATCTGGTTTTCAACAACCGAACGGGCGGTACCGGCAATCATTTCGCTGGTGGGGACCAATCCGCAAACACCGGAACGTTCGTATCGAACTTCAACTTCTTTGCTGGAACGGGAGCCACTGCCGCCAACTTCATGGATTACGGCGTTGCCGCGGCCGGTACGCCAGTGAGTTTTGCCACCTATCAGGCCGGACCGCCGACGCGTGAAGCAAATTCGATCGCCGGCGTAGCCAGCAGTTTCGTCGCAAGCGACATTTTCGTCGATTTCGCGAATGGCGATCTGCACTTGAAAGTAACATCGCCGCAAGCTGTGAACGTTGGCTCACCCGTCGCGACTACCACTGATTTCGACAATGAAACTCGCTCACTCACCACGCCCGAAATCGGCGCAGACGAACTCTCGCCGCCAAACACGGCACCGGTCATCACGCCAACTGCCGGCGGCATCACGCGCCAACAGGGCACGGCCGCCAGCAACTCGCAGATCGCAGTCGTATCCGATACTGAAACCGCAGCAGGCAGTTTGGTGGTGACGACGCAGGGCGCGCTGCCGACAGGCATCAGCGTCAGCAACATCGTCAACAGCGCTGGCAATATCACGGCCGATGTAGCGGCCAGCTGTTCGGCAGCGACCGGTGCCAACTTGGTCGGGCTGCGCGTGACGGATGCCGGTGCGCTGTTCACCGATGCCAACCTGACGGTCAACGTGGCGGTAAATACGGCGCCGGTGCTCGGCACCTATCCTGCGTCAAATGCGACCACCGGCATCGGCACCACGGTGACGCCGAATGCCGCGCCTACCGACAATGGCAGCATCGCATCGATCACCGCATCGGCACCTGGCTTCACCGGATCGTTCTCGGTGAACACCTCTTCCGGCGTGGTGACGGTTACCAATCCCGGACCGGCCAATGTGTATACGGTTACCGTGACGGCGACCGACGATTGCGGTCAGCCGAGTGTCACCACGTTCCAGTTGACGGTCAGCAATACCAATGCCGCGCCGGTTATTACCCCGGCTGCGACACTGACCCGGCAGCGCGGTTCGGCCGCGAGCAACGGTGCACTGGCAACCGTCACCGACGATACGCCGGCGCAGAACGTAGTGGTGACGGCGCAGACCGTACCCGCCGGCCTCACGGTCACCGGCATTACCAACACCGCAGGTGCGATCACCGGCAATGTGGCGGCGTCCTGCACGGCAACACTCGGCAGCAATATCGTCGTGCTGCGTGCTACCGATCCCGGTACGTTGTTTACCGATGGCAATCTCACCGTGGACGTGACCGCCAACACGACGGTGGTGCAGGGCACCTACCCGGCCACCAGCGTCATCGCCGGTGCCAGCACGACAGTAACGCCAGATGCGGCGCCGACGGACAACGGCAGCATCACCAGCATGACCGCCGCGGCGCCTGGCTTCAGCGGCACGTTCTCGGTGAACACGTCCACTGGCGTGGTAACGGTTACCAACGCAGGTCCGGGCGGGGTGTTCACAGTAACGGTGACAGCCACCGACAACTGCAACACCACCAGTACGAGCACCTTCGCGCTGACTGTCAATGCGCAGCCCACCATTGCGGCGGCAGCCGTCACGCTGACGGCGGGGGATGCGGCAGCGGTGCGCACGATTGCCAATGTGTCGGATAACGAAGACCCGGAAAACACCCTGGCAGTCACCATCAACGGCGGCTCATCATCCACCAACAACGGCGTTACCGTGGGCAGCATCGCGGTCGACGCCGCTGGCATCGTCACCGCCAACGTGGTCGCTACCTGCATTGCCACCAATGCCAGCTTCACCTTGCGCGTCACCGACAGCACCAGTCTGTTCCGCGAGGCCACGCTGAATACGGTCGTCACTGCCAACACGGCGCCGCTGTTGAGCTATGGCACCACCACGTTGCCGGCCGGAGCCGGCGTCGTCATCGGACCGAGTGCCGGCCCGACCGACAGTGGTGCGATCACCAGCATCGCGGTGCAAAGCGTGGGCACGTACACCGGCGGGGTGACCGTTGCGCCAAGTGGCAACGTCACCCTGACCAGTGCCGCGCCTGTCGGAAGCCATACCCTGACCATCCGCGCTACCGACAATTGCGGCACAACCACGGATGCCGGTCTGCTGGTCACCGTCATCGCGGATGAGCTGTTCGCCAATGGTTTCGAGGACATCACGCGGACGCCGGCGAAGATGAAACTGGCGGTCGGTGAGGAAGGCGTAGTTCAAACCCTGGTGCTGCCGATGTTCGAGCTGCAGGACTTGGCGGGTGCGCGCGACATCGTCGACGTGGTCGAGTTCGAGATCGGAACCACACGCTCATTGCTGCAGGTGCGTGGCGTCACCGGCTATCGCGAGATGCGCCTGCTCGACATCGACAGTCAGGGCAGCCTGCGCACGGTCGCGTGGATGGAGATGTCCGGCCAGGCCGTTCTGAAACTGCAGTGGCGTGCCCGGACCGAGGAAGGCGTGCTACATGTGCAGACCGTTTTGACGGCGGTCCCTGACTGACGCTCTACATTGACGATGACGGAAACGGCGCCTAAGGGCGTCGTTTCCACCTTAACGAATTTCCCGCTCAGCTGCAGGCCAGACGACGTCAGACGCACGTCGGCGAAATGCACGACGAACATTCACTTAGCGCCAATTGACTGTGTGGAAATTCGCTGTTAGCTATGCCTGACGACGCGTTGCTGTCGTCGAAACCCTGCTTCTGGAGACTGTCATGCCCCGCATCAGAATTAACTGGAAAGCCTTATCCGTCGGGCTGTTGTTCAGCGCCTGCGCAATCCCCGCCATGGCAGCGCCCGTGCTGCGCGCCAGCAACACGGCAGCGGCAGCGAGCGTCGATGCCGTGGTCACCGCCAACGAGCCTGATGTCGGTCCGGATGGTATGGCCGCGGTTGTCATCGAACTCAGGGGCGAGCCATCGGCGCTGGTCTATGCGCGCGAAATTGCGCGGCGCGGCGATTCGCCGTCGGGCCGTCAGTTCGCCAACAATGCGGCGCGCCAGCAAGTGCTGGCGTTGAAGGCGGCACAGGTGCAGACCATGGATGCGTTGCGCGCGACCGGCCTGCGTTTCGACGAACTCTATCGACTGCAGCGCGTGTACAACGGCGTCGCCGTACGCGTCGAACCTTCGGCAGTCGCCGCATTGCGCGCGCTTCCGGGTGTACGTCGCGTCGATTTCATGCAGCCGGAATATCCGACTAACTCGAGCAGCGTACCCTTCATCAGTGCGCCGCCGGTTTGGGGCAACACCCTCGGCCTCGCCAGTGCCGCTACTGGCACCGGCATCAAGATCGCCATCATCGACACCGGCATCGACTACCAGCATCCGGCATTCGGTGGCACCGGCCTGCTCGCCGACTACCAGGCCAATGACCGCACTGTGATCACCGATGGCTTCTATCCCACTGCCAAGGTCGTAGGCGGCTTCGACTTCGCTGGTGATCTCTACACGGCCTCCAACGCACCCGTGCCGGATCCCGATCCGATGGACTGCCTGGGTCATGGCTCGCATGTTGCCGGCACCGCCGCAGCGTTCGGCGTCAATGCCGACGGCACGCCGTTCACCGGCCCCTTCAATGCCTCCACCGATTTCGCACCGATGCGCATCGGGCCCGGCGTGGCGCCACAGGCACAGCTGTATTCACTGCGTGTGTTCGGCTGCGGCGGCGCCACCAATCTGACCGCGCAGGCGATCGAGTGGGCGACCGATCCGGATGACAACGGCGATTTCAGCGACCGCCTCGATATCATCAACATGTCGCTGGGTTCCAATTACGGCTCGCCGTCGGATGTATCCACTGTGGCCTCGGACAATGCTGCTGCCATCGGCGTGATCGTCGTCGCCTCGGCCGGCAATGCTGGCGACACGTTTTTCATCAGCGGTAGCCCGGGCGTCTCTGGACGCACGGTTTCGGTCGCCAATATCGCCGACAGCGGCATCGCCGGCGCACTGCTCAATGTCAACGCACCGGCTGCGATTGCCGGTGGTTATCCGGCGGCGGCGGCGGCCTACACCAATCCCAGCCTGCCCAATCCGCCGGTACCGGCCGGACAGACCGGCAACGTGGTCCTGGTCAACGATGGCAGCACGGTTGGTCCGGGCACCATCAACGACGGCTGCCAGACGCCGTTTGTCAATGCCGCAGCGATCGCGGGCAACATGGCATTGATGGAGCGCGGCGCTTGCGGCTTCGCCGTCAAGGCGCAGAACGCCCAGGCCAATGGCGCGGTCGGCGTTTTGATCGCCAACAACGTCGCCGGCGATCCGGTGCCCAACATCATGGGCGGGGCCGCGGTCGGCACGCCAATCACCATTCCCGGCATGTCGATTCCCGAACCGACCAGCGCGCTGATCCGCGCCCAGCTCCTGCTCGGCGCCGTCAACGTGACTTTCAGCGCCGCCAATGCTGGCGACACCATCAACGGTTCGTCGTCGCGCGGTCCGCGCGGCGGCGGTGAAGCGGTGCGCCTGAAGCCCGACCTCGCTGCGCCCGGCACCTCGATCACCTCGGTACAGACCGGCGTGGTCTGCACCAACGTGCCACCATCGACCGGCTGCATCGTCGCCAACGCCAGCGGCTTCATCCCCGCTGGCCAGCCGCTGACCATCTCCGGCACCTCGATGGCGGCGCCGCATGTCGCCGGCTACTTGGCGCTGCTTCGCCAGCTCTATCCTTCGCGCACTGTCGAAGAACTCAAGGCGCTGGCGATGAACCGCTCATCGCATCGGGTGACCGTGGGGGCCAATGCGTCGGGCGCGACGATTCCGATCAGCCGCGCCGGCTCGGGCCGTATGGACGTGGCGGCGGGCGCCACTGGCTCGATTACCGCATTCAATGATGAAGACGAAGGACTGGTCTCGGTCAGCTTCGACATCGAACCGGTGGGCGCCAGCACCACTGCGCAGAAAACCGTGCGCGTGGTCAATCGCGGCAACAGCGCGCAGACGCTTCAGCTGAACATCCAGAGCGAGCTGGACGCGCCCGGCGTTTCGTTCTCCATCATCGGCCCGGGCAGCATCACGGTTCCCGCAGGCGGCAGCACCACCTTCAACGTGCGCGCCGATGCTGACGCGACTCAGATCGACCGTCGCCGCGATCCGTCGATGTCGCCGGTGCAGAACGTCACCGCACCCGCCGGTTTGGCCGCGCTCGGCAACGTACCGCGCCACTATCTGGCCGAAGAGGGCGCGCTGATCATCCTCAGTTCGGCTGCGTTGCTGGAAGGCGGCGGCATCGAAGTAGCGCGCGTGCCAGTCTATGCGGCCGTGCGTCCGCAGGCCACGATGAGTGCGGCGCCGGTGATCATCACCGGTGGCGCGCCGTCCGGATCGACGACGATCGCGCTCAGCGGTACGGATGTCTGCACCGGCACACCGGGTGCGGGCACCTGCACCGGCAACTTCGGCACCACCGACGAGGTCTCGCTGGTGGGCGGTTTTGAACTGCAGGTCACGTCGCCGCGCAATGCCAGCCTGCCGGCCTTTGCCGATATCCGCTACGTCGGCGTCGGTCACGATCCGGCCGTCGGCGGCACCGGCGGCACCTACCTGTTCGGCCTGGCGAGCTGGGGTGAGTGGGGCACGCTCGGCAACGTGGCGTACAACATCTGCGTCGACAACAACGAGGACGGCGTCTTCGACCGCGTGCTGTTCAACAGCGACCTCGGCCAGATGGCGCGCGGCGTGTTCGGACAGAACGTCAGTGGCCAGGACACGTTCATCACCGGTGTCTTCACGCTGCCACCCGCTGCCGGATCGGTATCGACCGGTGGCAGCGCCGCGTTCGTTAACCACGTCACCGCGGCCGTGGTCGACACCGCAGCACATGGCAACGAAGTGTTCTCGATGGGCGCGACCGCCACTCAGCTCGGCTTGACCGCCGGCGACACCACGTTCCGCTACGCCGTCGCCACCTGTCCGGGCTTCAACCCGCTGTGCGTGCGCGCCAACACCTGCACGTCAACCGGTAACTTTGACCTCGCCGCCGGCTCGTTCTTCTTCAACTCGGCGGCGCGCGGCGTGACGTTCGGCACACCCGCTGGCTGGCAGCTGGATCTCAATGGCACCACGCTGCCGGTCACCTGGAATACCGCCAACATGACGACCAACGGTTCGGTCGGCGGCCTGCTGCTGCATACCCACAACACCGGTGGCCTGCGCGCGCAGGCGGTCGCCCTCGAGGGAGCGGCGACCACCGATATCGCGGTTACGCTGTCGGCAAGCACCGGTACGCCGACTCTCGGCCAGGCCGTCAACTTCCTGGTTACCGCCACCAACAACGGCGCCACTGCTGCCAGCGCCACGCTGTCGGTGCCGCTCGCCGCTGGTCTGAGCTACGTTTCCGATACGGCAGCGGGCGCCTACAACCCGGCCACCGGCGACTGGACCATCGTCTCAATTGCAGCGGGTGCCTCGGCATCGTTCACGCTCAGCGCCACGGTCAACAGCAGCGCCGCCATCACGCAGACCGCGCTGGTGTCGGCATCGATGCCAGTGATCGACACCGTTAGCGGCAACGATCGTGCGGCGGTGACCATCAATGGCGAGAACTCGGCCGACCTGTCCATCGACGTGACGGCCAATGTCGCCAGCGCGCAGACCGGTGACAGCGTCGTCTTCACGCTGACCTTGCGCAACGCCGGTCCGGACACCGCTTACTCGATCAATGTCAACGAAGCCTTCATCGGCGCTGGTATCGAGCCCTTGGCACCGCTGTCGTCGGTGGCCAGCGAGGGCGTGTATTCGGGAGCTACCGGCCTCTGGCAGGTACCCACGCGCGGCGATGCCGTGGCGGGACCCGCGACCCTCGTGCTGACCTTTACGATGCCGGCGGGCGGTGCGGATCTCACCTTGCAGGCCAGCGCCAGCACGGCAAGCACGGTGGACGTCAACAGTGCCAACAACACCGACAGTGTGACCGTCACAGGTTTCCCCGATGCACTGTTCGCCAACGGTTTCGAATAAGCGGTTGGCAGGTTGAGTCGACGGCGCGAACCATTCGGGGTTCGCGCCGTTTTCTTTTGGCATGCGTGTGATGATCCCGATCGTTCGATTGAACCCGGGCGGGCTCTGGCTCCCGGCGAGGCGTACCTGCACCATGGCGTCGCCGACGAGGCGCCTTGGCTAGCGCATAGTCAGCGCGTGTTGTCGCGGATGCCGACGCCGGCGCTCTGCCACGTCGCCACTCATTACACGCACTTTCAATATCAACTGGTTGTGGATCGGATCGCGCCTCCCGGCGATGCGATCTACCCCAACGGCGCGGTGGTCTATAAGGAGTACGGACGCAACCAGAATGGTTATGTCCACGTCAACAAGTACGGGCAGGAACCGGGTGACTCTGACCTATTTCTCAACGAAGCGCACATGGCCGACTTCAATGGCGATGGACTGACCGACTTGCTGTTCAGTGACTATCGTGCGTCTGCCCCCGATCCCAACAGCACCGTCGTCCAATTCCTCAATCTGGGTACGCGCATGCAAAGTGACAGCGGAGCCGAGCAGCGCGAGGGGGATGATCTGATCGAACGCAAGCACATCCACGTCTTTGACGTGAATGGCGACGGGCGCGACGACCTGGTCCTTCCTGGCGGCACCAACGCACCGGATGTTTTTTGCCGAGGTTTCTTCGTTGAACGCAGAACAGAAAAGGACGGAAGACTGCCCGCGACCGACAATGGTCGCCAAGCGCTTGGCAAGATTCCCACCGGCGAAATAAATAACTGGGCCCGATTCTTCAGCGATTTTGACGGCGACGGCACCACTGACCATGCCGCTTGGCAAATTTTTTCGAGCAACGGCGGCGGCGGCGGCCAGGCCGGGGGCCAAGACGACAATCTCATCACCGCCTCTTCTCAAGACTGCGGCCGCGGCAGCATTTGCACCAACGGTGGCGGCAGCCCCACCGCGCGCGGCACGTGATCCGCTCGATCACCAATGGCTATGGCACCAAAACCCATATCCAGTATGACCCGCTGACCAACGGGGCGGTGTATCGCCGCGCGCAAAACTCGCGCAGCCTGGTCAACACCGGCCGCGGCACCGCGGTGCAGGATCTCGGTGGCGCGATCTATGTTGTCTCCAAAGTCCAAAGCGATGCGCCGACAGCCGATGATCCCAACGCCACATCCAAGCTCTACTACCAGTACGCCGACGCGCGAATCCAGGGCGGCGGTCGCGGCAACCTCGGATTCGCAGAGATTCGCACGATCGATCCAAATTTCAGTGACCAACATGTGGTCAGCATTTCCAAATACAGCCAGGCCTACCCGTTCACCGGCATGCCCAGGGAAACGCGGAAAGTGGGCGTTGCCGGCGCCTATGCCGCGCCTGCGTGCGTCGAAGAGAGCCTCGAAGCCGGCGAGGATTGCTTCAAATCGTTGGGGCAGTCCTCTCCCTATTTTTTCGAGCCCTTGGGAAAGCTGCTCAGCTACGCACGCAATCTTTACGCCGCCAACGAAACCTATCTGGGCGTCGTACATCCGTACATGGCGGCCAGCTTCGAGGTTACCGGCAATCCCGAGGCAGACAGCGTCGGAATCCAAACCTTGACCACGGCCATCAACTATTTCGAGTTCGGCGGCTATGGCAATGCGCCCTCGACAGACTCCTATGTGGCCAAGGGCCGCAGCTATGCCAATTTAACGGCACTGCGCGATGCCGCCGGTAGCGTCTACAACGAGGCCTCCGGTGTTCGCGGCGCTCCCTGCGCCACCGGCTGTGTCAAGCACACGCGTACCGAGGGGCTGACCTACGTCGACGATACGGTCAACTGGCGCATTGGCCGTCTCACTGCTTCCACTGTGTTGCATACTCGCTACAGCGCAGCGGGTGCAGCGCTGCCCACCAAGACACGCAGCACGGCGTTTACCTATTACATGGACGGCGCCAGGACCGGCCTGCTGAAAACGCAGACCTTGCAACCGGGGCGGGGTGGTTCGCAGGAAATGCGCAGCATCAATTTTTATGACGACTACGGCAATTCCATTGGCTCAATGCAATGCAGTTCTGATGTTGCGGCAAATGACTGCGACGATCCCGGCGATTTTGGCAAGGTGCTGCAAAGAACCAAGGGTGCTAATGATGCGCCGCTCTATCGCGTGCATCGCTACAGCCGCAGCACGATGTCTACTACAGGAATAGATACGATCGATGGTCGATACGCGGTGGGTGGCTTCGCTCCGTTTTTCAATGCCAGTGCTTCTTCGGCAAACCAAGTGTCAGAACTAAGCACGGGTCAAGTCCTTGCCAGAGACCGAGATGCGCTCGGCAACGTCAAATACACTACCGACGCCCACGGAGTCTGGGCCTCAGCTACATTCGGGCCAATGGGGCGTGGCCAGACCAGTGCAGATCAGAGCGGCGGTAAGTCCGCGAGCGAATTCCACTGGTGTGCGCCCGCGCCCAACAACAGTGGACCGGTCGCTGCCTGTCCGGGTGGTGCAATATTTCGCCAGACCAGTTACACGCTGGGTGGGGCGCGTAGCATCACGTTCTTCGACAAACTCGGCCGCGCGTATTTCGCAGTAACGGAAGGCTTCAATGCCGATGTCTTGAACAGTGCCAGCAACAGCCACTGGTCTGGCGCCTGCACCGGTTACGACACACGTGGCCGCGTGGTGCGTGTTACCAATCCATTCTACGTCAATATCAATGGAGCGGCCTCACCACCCACGCTGCTGGACAACACCAGTTGCGTGGCAGGTGCGCATGCGGAAACCCGCACTACTTACGATTACCTCGATCGCGTCACCGAGATCTTGATGCCCGAGCACACCACGAGCGAGCCAGCGAGCACCCACAATGTGTTCGCTGGCCTACTGACAACGACGCGTGTTTCGGTATATCGAGATGGCGATGGCAATGGCAGTGAAGAAGCCGTCGAACTGATCAAGGAAGAATGGACCGACGCCAGCGGCTTGAAGGTTACTGTCAAGGATCAGGATATGCTGATCACCAACTACGCCTACGACAGCGTCGATCAGCTCACTGCGCTTAGCCGTCAGGCCAGCGCCGGCAGCAATGTCATCACCTCCGCCATGGTGTACGACGACCTGGGGCGTAAGACTGAGCAATCCGATCCTGACGCCGGCACGGTGCGCTACGCCTACAACGCCGCCGGTGAGATGATCTGTGCCGAGGATGCGCGCGGCATGGCCACCGTCACGGATTACGACGCATTGGGCCGCGCCTGGCGCGTCAGCAGCGGCCGACCCGCGGGCAGCTGCGCGTTGCCGGCGACCGTAGCGCAGACGCTGAGTGCCACAGCGGTGCCAACCGTCGACACGGGCGCATCACGTAGCATCGACCTACACTTTTCGACACCATCCAACGTGGTCTCGTCAGCAAGGTGACGCGCGTGCAAACCACTGGAGACAGCGGTGTGGGCTACGGCAGTGTCGATACCTATGTGCAGTCCTTCGTCTATAACGACGCTTTGGCGCGACTGACCAGCACTGTCACCACAATCAGCCCCGTTGCCGGCGGCACGGCAGAACCACCCTTCATGCAATCGCTGACCTATCTATGTCCCCGTCAACCTCAATTTTGCATTGCGGATAGTTTTTCTTAGGTGTTGTGTAGCGTTTTTTATTGCAGATTGCAGCGCGGGTAATCGCGTCAAGGGCGCGTAGCCGGGGCTTGGGGCGTGGGGGTGCGTTACCGCGTAGCGGCTACGCGGCGTAGCGTACCCTTGACGCGCAGGGTGTCAGGCAGACTGAGCAGGGGTCGCAAGCGCGGCGGTACCGCGCTTGCGGTCCTGCTGACGCCTTGGT
>Ga0163153_10004148_pt1 | contig 18479 bp, 13 predicted proteins | sample OliLakLV19MP6IB1_FD_148629 | JGI IMG/M metagenome (GOLD analysis project Ga0163153, IMG submission 148629) | Freshwater microbial mat bacterial communities from Lake Vanda, McMurdo Dry Valleys, Antarctica - Oligotrophic Lake LV.19.MP6.IB-1 | ecosystem: Environmental > Aquatic > Freshwater >... | reverse complement strand
CGCCCACAACGTTTTCTTCGCGCTCCACGACAAGTCGCCTGCCGCTCGCCAAAAATTGGTCGACGCCTGCCATAAGTACCTGAACGGGCACCCCGGCATCGAGTTCTACGCGGCCGGCATCATCGCCGACGCCTACACGCGGCCGGTGAACGATCGCGACTACGATGTCGGCCTGCACGTGATTTTCACCGATCGGGCGTCCCACGACGCCTACCAGACGGCTCCCCGGCACCTGCAGTTCATCGAAGAAAACAAGCCGACTTGGAAGCAGGTCCGCGTGTTCGATAACGACGCCACCTCGTCGTAGCGGGGGAGGCTATCGGCTCCCGCAACAAGATTGCCCGGACGCATTCGGCTATGGCCGCACTCCCCTCCGACGTCCAAGCCGATTTGCGCCGCGAGTATTCGATCGAAGCATTCGTCCGGTATCTGAACAACGGCTCGTTCGGCCCGCCGCCGCGCTCGGTGGTCGAAGCTCGCCGTCGGTTCCAAAACCGGCTCGATGCCAACCCGATGGAGTTCCTCGTTCGTGAGTTGGAATCGGAACTCGACGAGGCCGCCCGCGCGCTGGCCGACTTCGTCGGTACGAAGTCAGAAAACCTCGTGTTCGTCCCTAATGCCACGACGGCGATGAACGTCGTCGCGGCGAGCCTGCCGCTCGAGACGGGCGACGAAATCCTGCTGAACGACCACGAGTACGGCGCGGTCCGGCGGATTTGGGAGCACCGGGCCGCGGCCGTCGGCGCGATGGTGGTCACGGCGGAACTGCCGTACCCGCTTCGCTCGAAAGACGAGATCGTCGACGCGATCTTCGCGCGCGCGACGCCGCGAACCAGGCTCGTCGTGGTTAGCCACGTAACGAGCCCCACGGCCGTGATTTTTCCGGTCGCCGAGATCGCCCGCCGGGCGAATGAGCGGGGAATCGTCGTGGCCGTCGATGGCCCGCACGCCGTGGCGATGATCGACGTCCGCCTGGATGAACTCGACGTCGACTACTACTGCGCCAGTTGCCACAAGTGGCTCTCGGCCCCGATGGGGAGCGGTTTTCTCTACGTCCATCCGCGCCGACAGTCGAGCGTCGTGCCCCCGGTCCGCAGTTGGGGCCGGCCGGCCGCAGGGGCGCCGCCTTCCTGGCGAGACGAATTCACCTGGGTCGGCACCGACGATCCCTCGAAGTACTTGGCCGTACCGATGGCGATCCGGTTTCTCGCCGGTGTGGGGCTCGAAAAGTTCCGCGCTCACGGCCATGCCCTCTCGAGCCAAGCGCGGCGGTTGGTCGAAGGAATAACGGGCCTTGAGGCGTTCGTTCCCGACGAACCGAGCTGGTACGGCACGATGATCACGCTGCCGCTCCCGCCGGGCGACGCCCCGGCGCTGATGGAAGCGATGTGGCGGCGACACCAGATCGAGATTCCGATAATCGATTGGAACGGCCGTCGCTATATCCGCCCGTCGTTTCACTTGTATAACTCGGGTTTCGATCTCGATCGATTAGGCGACGCCCTTCGCGAGGAACTCCGACGGGAACATCGAAGCGAGTGAGGCTGAGCGCCCGTCCGTCTCGAACCGGTCCGCTGAAAACGGCACCGTAGAACCACATGACCGATCCCCTCAACACCGATCCCCTCAACACCGCTCCCTTCAATACCGCTCCCTTTAATACCGCTCTCTTTAATACCGCAGTCGAACGATTTGCCGAACGTCGCTCGGAGAGCGGCGCTCGCTATCGACTCCTTTCGCCGCCGGCTCCCGCCGAGCGCGACGCGTGGCCGCTCGTCATCTTCCTGCACGGGGCAGGGGAGCGGGGGGACGACAACCGGAACCAACTGCGCTACCTTCCCGAGTTGCTTGCCGGCGACGACGCGCGGCGGCGCTACGCTTGCTTCTGCCTGGCGATGCAGTGCCCCGAAGGCGACAAATGGGTCGACGTCGATTGGAGCCATCCCTCGGCCCCGCCGTCGGCCCTCGACACGCAGGCCATGCAAGCGCTTCGCACCATCACGGCGGAGGTCGTCGCGTCGCAACCAATCGATCCCGGCCGGATCTATCTCACCGGCATTTCGATGGGAGGCTACGGCACCTGGCACTGGGCGACCGCCGAGCCGGAACTATTTGCGGCGGTCGCGCCGATCTGCGGCGGTGGCGATCCGAATCGTGCCGCGGCGCTCAAGAACACGCCGACCTGGGCCGTGCACGGCGACCAGGACGATGCCGTGCCGTACGAGCGCAGTCGCCACATGATCGCGGCGATCGAACGGGCCGGCGGGTTGCCGCTCTATTCGGAGCCGGCCGGCGTCGGCCACCACAGCTGGACGCCCGCCTACGACCCGGCCTTCGGGCTCTTGGATTGGATGCTCCAGCAGCGGCGATAGCCGCTTCGCCACGCGGTCAGTCGGGCTTCGCCCCTAACGGCCTAAGTTCCCGCTTCCCCGCCGACCGCAAGTAACCATCGCGGCGCGATACAAGGAAACGAGGAGCGGGGAGAGCACGCCTGCGCGCTCCCCATTCCCCATTCGATTCCTACCCCAGCGTCGCCAGGGCGGCTGCGGCGGCCTTCTTTTGCGGTTCGTCGACTTCGGCCGCCGCCACGGCTTCAAACACCGTCTTGGCTCCGGCCTTGTCACCGCTCCGCACGAGCGTTTCGCCCAAGCGAACGCGAGCCCGGGCCACGCGGGCCTTGTTGCGGCTCGAAGCCCCCGGATCGACGGCTGCGATCGACGCATCAAGCGCCGCGACCGGCTGCTCGGCCAACGCTTCGGCCGCCGCCAGACGCATCTCGGGCTCGTGATCGTCCTTGGCCACGCCCTTCAGGGCGTCGACCACCGACGACCCCGACTTGCGGGCCAGCGCATTGACCACGCCGACTCGGAACTCCGTGCCGCTCGTGTTCTTGAGCGCCTCGACCAGCGCATCGGTCGCCGCCTGGCAGTTCATCCGCGCCAGGCACCAGCGGGCCGCCTCGCGGAGATCGATATTCGAGAGGCATTTCTTCACGGCCGGCACTTCCATGTCGCCGCCCACCGTCGCCAAGGCCCGGCACAAATCGGCCGCCCCTTCCACAAATCGCATCGAATCGGGGGTCGGCTCGCCCCGGGTGTCTTTGGTCGGCGTGACCGCCGCCAGAGCCGTCGCCAGTTCTTTGGCCAGTGCGGAGCGCTCGGCTCCGCCCCCCGCGCCGGCCTCGCCGGTCGTCGTCGTGAGTTCACGACGGGCCTTATACGCCTTGACCTGCACGCCCGAGCAGAGGTCTTTCGAGAGGTCGGAAATCTTCGCCATATCAGTCTACCTTACGTGGATAGTTTTTTCTTGTGAGTTCGCGCGATGGATCGGCTCGAGCGAGCACCCCTTACGGATGCTCTTTTACAGATGACACGGTCTTACAGATGACACGGTCTTACAGATGCCACGGCGCCCGCAGCGGCTTCGTGACCAGTTGATTGGCTTGCTCGTCGCCGACGAACTCTTCGCGGGCCGGGTCCCACTGGAGCTCGCGCCCCAACTTAATGGCGATGTTTCCCAAGTGGCAAACCGTCGCCGAACGGTGACCGACCTCCACGTCGCAAATCGGCCGGGCCCGACTGGCGATGCAGTTCAAGAAGTTGTCGTGGTGCGGGTGCTTCGATTCGGTCCGCGGCAGCCGCACGTCCGATTCGCCCGCCTGCCAAGTGAGCAGCGCCTTGTCGTGAGCGTCGAAATCCTTCTGGCTGCGGCTGACGAAAACCCAGCCGTCGGTGCCGGTGAACTTAATGCCGTTCTTCCCCTGGCTATGGCAGTGCAGCTCCACGCCGTTGGCGTAGGTGTAAACCACGTCGAAGTCGAGCGCCACGTCGTGCGGCCCCTCGGGGGCGTACACGGCCTGCTCCGAGCGCACCTTCACCGGACCGCTCTTGTCCATCTCGAGCGCCCACTGGGTGATGTCGTTGTGGTGGGCTCCCCAGTCGGTCATCTTGCCGCCGCTGTAGTCGCTGAACCAGCGGAAATGGTAGTGGCAGCGGTTCGGAAAGTACTCGGCGTAGGGGGCCGGGCCGAGCCAAAAGTTCCAATCGAGTTCGGGCGGCGGCGTGGTCGGGGTCTGCCACTTGCCGGCGTCGATGTTGCCGATGTAGGTGTCGACCCGCGTCAACTTGCCGATCTTGCCGTTGCGAATCAGCTCGACCGCCTGGCGGAACGGCCCTTCGCTCCGCTGCTGGCTGCCGGTCTGGAACACGGTGCCGTAGCGGCGGGCCGTCTCGACCATTCGCTTCCCTTCGCCGATCGACAGCGTCAGCGGCTTCTCGCAGTAGACGTCTTTGCCGGACTCCATCGCGTAGATCGAAATCAGGGCGTGCCAGTGATCGGGCACGACGACGAATACGGCGTCGATATCGGTCCGATCGCAGAGGTCGCGGAAATCTTTGTAAGCCCGAACCGTCTTTCCGGTCTTGGCCAACACGTCGGCCGCCGCCAGGTCGCGGTGGTTTCGGTCCACGTCGCACACGGCGGCGACCTGGATTCGCGAGTTGGGAATCAACTTGTTATTCAGGTGATGACGCCGGCCGAGATCGCCCACGCCGATCGAGCCGACCACCACCCGATCGCTGGGCGCCGGGACGTCTCCCTTGGCGAAGATCGACGGCGACACGATCGTCGGCATGGCGACACCCGCCGCGGCCGTTGTCTTCAAGAACGTGCGACGATTCGAACGGGGAAATGGTTTCACGAGTGTCCTCGGGCAAGCGATGAAGAATGGCGGCCGGACGATGGCCGTCGTCGATGGGTCGGTCAGCCGGGCATTGTAATCACGTTCCCCGCAAATGACGAATGACGAATGAATGCCTAATGTCCGAATGCCTAAATGACGAACGCCCTGGTCGCTTCCACGCCGGAAAGTGTATGCACTCTTTGGGCCATTCGGTCATTCGTCATTGGAGCATTCGTCATTCCTTCGTCATTCGTCATTAGGCCTTCGTCATTTCAACGGAACGAGCTGCACGGCGTCGACCACCACGTAGCCGACGGTGCCGGTCGTCAACACGACCACCCGGGCCGGTTTGCCGGCGACGAAATCGTGCACGCCCAGCTTGTGCAGGGCCCCTTCGATGGCGGGCTTGCGCTGCTCGTTCACCAGGTAGCGATGGTTGCCGTCGGCGGCCGTAACCACCACCGGCACGTTCGAGGCCCGGTTCGCCTGGGCCGTATACCCGAACCGCACTTCGTACTTCCCCGATTCCTTGATCGGGAAGTCGAACACGGCCTCCTTCGTCCCTTTCCCCTGATTGCCGTCGTGAGCGTAGCCGCTGCCGATGTAGCCGGAAGTCGTGGCGCTCGTGCTCCATGGGCCGATGTATTTGCCTTGCGTGTCGTCGAGCACCATTCCCGGCAACTTGGCCGGATCAACGCCCGCGCCGCCAGCCGGTGCCGGGCCCGTATACTCGAGCACCTGCCCGTCGGCGACGAGCTTCTCGCGGAGCTTGTCGTAGGGCACTTCCTGAACCGATGAGTCGGCGTTGATCGCCAACACGCCCGCCGTCGCCGCCGATTGGCCGAGAATCATGAACACCGGCTCCATCCGGATCGATCCGAAGGCGATGTGCGAGCTCGAAACGCAGACCGGCACGAGCAAGTTGTTGCAGTGCTCGCGCTTCGGCACGAGCGCCTGGTAAGCAATCTGGTACGGCCCGTGGGTCGGAATGCCGATATCTCCCTCGTTCTGCACCGCCCCCTCGGGCGTGATGTAACGCTGGATATTGTGCGAATCGATCGTGTACGAGCCCATGCCGACCGAGTCGGGCGTGGGGCGAGTTTTCTGCAGCTCGTTTTGCGTCATCACGAACGAGCCGATCATCCGCCGCGCCTCGCGCACGTAAATCTGGTGGGGCCAGTTGCCGTTGTCGGTGAATTCATCCTTCGCCAGGCCCCACTTGGCCATCGCCTCGCGGGCTTCGCTCGGCACGCGCGGATCGTTGGCGATGAAGTAGAGCCATCCTTGCTGGTAGTTGACGTGTTCCTGCAGAATCTCCTTGCGTCGCTCGTACGTAGCTTCGGGATAGTCGTAGTTCATGCCGATGTTGTCGGTGCTCATCGGCCCGTGGTTGTTCGTGTCGGTCTTGAGGTTCGGGATCGGGTCGAACTTTTCGAACGTCTCCTTCCAGCCCGCCTCGTAGATCCTCAGCAGCAACTCGTACTGCTTCGGGTCGTAGCCGGCCGGCTTGGGGAAGGGAACTCGGTTCGGCTCGTGGTCGGTCAGGCACATCCGGTAGCAGTAGGCCTGCACTTTTTTGTCCGCCGCCCCCTTCTCGCCGGGCGGCGCGGTGCTGATGCGCGGCAGCACGCCGCTTGTCGGGTCGCTCGGCACCACGTATGGGCTGATCGGCTTGGGTAATACGGTCGGCCCGAAATGGTGCCGATGGTGCAGCACGCCCGTCTGCACGCCGTTGAACGGCTCGTCGTACGTCGCAGCCGATTCGCGGCCGACGTGGTATGCGACGCCCGCCGCGGCCATCAGGTCGCCTTCGTACGTGGCGTCGATGAACACGCGCCCCTCGTACGTTTGGCCGTCGAGCATCTTGATCGACGTAATCCGGCCGTTCTCCTTCTTCACGCCTTTCTCTCGGTCGAGCCATTGGTCGCGATAAACGGCGATCCCGTTCTCGCGAACCCAATCTTCAAACACCCGCTCGGCCACGTGCGGCTCGAATATCCACATGGTCCGCTGCGCGCCGTCGATGGCCGGTGTTCCTTGCCCCTTGTTGCCGTACTGCTCTTTCTTCTGGTGCGTCCACGCTTTAGCCGTGTCGTAGTGCCTCCAAACGCGATGGTAGAACTCGCGGGCCAACCCGCCGATCACCACCTTGTTGCCCGTGTCGGTGAAGCCGAGGCCCCCCGCGGAGAGTCCCCCCAGGTGCTTATCGGGGCCGACAATGACCACCGTTTTGCCCATTCGCTTGGTCTGAACGGCGGCGGCCACCCCGGCCGACGTGCCGCCGTAAACCACGACATCGAAGCGGCGAACCTCCGCCGCACCGGCTTCCGCAAAAGGGGGCGCGGGCCATGCGGCCAGGGCGAACAGTAGCCGGCCGACGACGAAGGTGCGAGTCATGCTGTACCTCAAAAAGCTGTACCTCAAAAAGCTGTACCTCAAAAAGCCGTACCTCAAAAAGCCGTACCTCAAAAAGCCGTACCTCAAAAAGCTGTACCTCAAGAAATCGAGCGGCGTGCCCGGCGAAGCGTGCGAGCTCGGCCCACGGCAGGTCGGGATGCGCGCCATGGTAACCCGCCGCCAAAACCGCGGCAAACGGCGCGCCATTTCCCGTGCCACTGGCTTGGCCGGCGCTCCGGCGATCGGAGAGCAGGAGTCGGGACCTTCGAGGAATTCCCTGACGCAAAACCGGCCGGCGTGACGGCCTCAAGCTCTAAATCGTTAAGTCTCGGCAGTAAACACCGGGCGGCCCGCGAAGAACGTCGCCACCACGCGCGTCGCCGGGTCGAGCACCGCTTCGTACGGATCATCGGCCGATGATGGAACCGTGAGCGCCACAAAGTCGGCCCGCTTCCCCTCGACCAGCGAGCCGCACTCCCACGCCTGTCCCAGTGCCGCCGCGCCGTCGAGCGTTCCGAGCCGCACAATTCGCTCCGCCGACAGTTCCGGAAACGCGCGGGCGACTTCGCGCATCTCGGCCCGCAGGTCGAGATCGGGGTTCGTGCATCGTCCATCGGTTCCGAGCGCCACCGCCGCGCCGGCCGCCAAAAGTCGCGGCAGCGGATGAGGTTCGTGCCCGAAATAGGCGTGAGTCCGGGGGCAATAGATGGTCGTCATGCGCTCGGCTTGCGCGGCCAAGAACGCAATCTCCGTGTCGTCAAGATAGTTTCCGTGAACCACGAGCGCCCGCCGCAGGGTCGCCAGGCGTCGCAAATAGTCGAGCGGGCGAGTTCCCGGCGCGATCGCATCCGGGTCCCAAGCTCCCATGCCTTGCATCAGATCCGCCAGCGGCCCTTCGCCGCCGGCGAGCAGCTGAAGTTCCTCCCTCGACTCCGCCAAGTGGAACGCGACCGGTAGCGAGTGCTCGGCGGCCGCTCGCACGATCGCATTCAGCAACTCCGGCCGCACGGTGTAAGGAGCGTGCGGACTGAGGCCGCGGACGACGGCGGACGACTCGCCGATGTGGATGGCGTCGGGCGGCTCGTGACGAGCGACCAGGTCGGCCAATCGCGCGGCCTGAGCCTCGGCCCGCACCGCCCCCAACCCGATAAACTCGGTGAACGAAGTTACCTGTGCCGTGCCGGGCGGGCGATCGAAAAGCAACTCGGTCAGCACGGTCGCGATGTCGCCGATCGTCGTGACGCCCGCGGCGGCTGTTTCGGCGAGTCCCGCCAACGTGGCGCCGTGCGGCTGAAACGCCCCCTCGCGACGATAGGCGATCACTTCCCGCAACCAATCGGCGAACGACGATCCGCGCGAGCCGAGCGGCGCGGCCAGGCCGCTGAACTCCAGATGCGTGTGCGCGTTGACGAAGCCGGGCACGAGAACGACGTCGCCCAAATCGACCACGCGGTGCGTCGTGATCGAATCTCGGTTGACGTCGATGATCCGGTCACCCACGACGACCAACTGGCCGTCGTCAATCGGCGGGCCTTCGACCGGCAAGATCGTGCGAGCGCGGTAGGTAACCGGCTCCGTAAGATCGATAGGAAGAAGAGAACCGCTCATCCGCACCAATTCCCGCCCAAACCCCAAACACGAAACAAAAACAGGCCGCCGAGCTCGGTGCTCGGCGGCCTATTGATTCTTACCAAACGACGAGCGATTCGTCGATTAGAGCTTCGGCAGCGTGATACCGCGACCGCGCGGATCGTCGAAATCTTCCCGCAGCTCAATGCCGTAACCGCGACCCAATTCTTCCTTCGCGCGGGCCCCCCAGGGCGTTCCGGCGTATTCCTTCTCGACTTGCTTGAACAGCGCGTCGGCCTTCTCACGCGTGGCCTGCGTCACTTCGGGCTTCAACAGCCGCGGCACCGTGGCGACGTCCCAGCCGTTGGTGGCGCGGGCCGGACCGAGCGGGTTCTTGATCGCCTTCGGGTTCTGAATGAACTCGGCCATGTACCAGCCGTATTCCTGCAGCCGGGCCTGGTAGGAAATGCACTGGGCGTAAATTAGGTCGTAATTGGCTCGCCAGCGCGGGCTCTTCTCGCGGTTCCGGTACTCGGCGACCGATTCAAGCGCCTTCTGAGCTTCCTGCAGGTAGCGAATCAGGTCGGCGGCCTTCTTCATCTGCACGTTGGCTTCGGCGGCGAACTTGGGCCGGTCAATCGGGAACTGATCGGTGCGGACTTCGACCCGCGACCCCTTGCTCCCCGCTTGATACGGATTGAGGTCCGAGATCACCTGGAAGACCATCTTGCGGAACACCGATTTATCGCGATCGGTGATGTAGTCGACCCGGGCGCTCAGATCCGGCAAGTACGGACGCATGGCGTCGGCGTCGTACGCCACGTCGGGCCGGCGGCCCACGAGCGCCACTTCGGGGCTCGGCAGCATGAAGAAAATGCCCCCCGTCTGCCGCGAAATGCGCGACTGTTCGTAGGGGCCGAAGCCGCTCGGGAACGCATCCCAACGGCGATGGAAGCCGTTGATCTGCAACTGCTCGGGCTGCGGCGTTTCCGGACCGCGGTCGATCCGCAGCCAGTGCGTGGTCTTCGTTTCCGGATGCAGGTAACGCATGTGGGCGTACGGATAGCCGAAGATGGCTTCGCGCCCCAGCACGTAAACCTTGCACTTCGCGGCTTGGCAGGCCTGGATGGCCATTTCCGTCTTCTCGATGTTCGAGTCCGAGTGCCCGCTTTCATCGGTCACCATGATGAAAGCCATCTGGCGATGTTGGGCCTGAGCCATCGGGCCGTAGGTGCTCATGGCGGTTAGCACCACTTGGGCCTGCATTTCCAGGCCCGAGGGGTCGACCGGCACGGACTTGAACGCCGCGGCGATTTCGTCCGGCTTGTACGAAGGTTTCGGCGTATGGTTGATCGTCGAGCCGCCGTAGCTGATCACGCCCGTCAGCAGGGCGTCGTCCCGCGCCGCGGCCGACAAGCCGAGTTCGGTGTAAACCCGATCGATACGGGCCATGATCTCGTCGCGGTCGTCCTGCATGCTTTCCGATTGGTCCATGCCCCAGACGACGAGCACCTTCCCCTTCGCAAGCATGTTCAGAATTTCTTGCGTCATCCGGTCCATTGCGTCGCCGTAGCCCTGGGCGGTCGCGAGGCCGTCCCCCATGGTTCCTTCCGGAACGGCGGCGGCAAATGCGGCGCCCGATTGCGTGAACACGTTCACGGCTCCGACATCGACGCGAACCGAGGTCGGCCGATTGACGACCGTGGTGTTCAATTTCGGCGCGGTCACGGCGCTCGAAATCGCGCCTTGCACGCCCACCGTCGCGCTGGCGGCGGAGCTGGGCGTGTTGGCCGGAGACAGGTTGGTCGAGGGCTCGATCTTCTTCTCGAGCTTTTGGGTGATCTCTTCCTGCGGCTTCTCGGGCGCGACCGATGCCTCGAGAACTTTCACTTCGGGCTTCGGCGGCGAGTCGAGAATCATCAGCCCGAGCATGAGCAAGCCGGCCAGGTGCACGACCGTCGAGCTGCCTGCGGCGGTCAGACCCCACACCAGTTCGCGACTGAGGGCCTTTCCTTCCGACGGCAGTTCCGCGTCATCCCCTTCGCCGCCTTGCGTCGCATCCGCGGCATTGCCGCCGGCAGCTTGGGCCTTGGCGTCACTCTTGGGAGGAGCAGCAGGCTTCTTCTCAACCGCGGCGCCCGTCTTGTCAGCCACGATTCACCCCTATCTTGAGACGAGAGAATTTTGGGAAATGGAAAGCCGGCGCAATCCCAAACACGTTTGGCCTAAATACGTTCGGCCAAAACACGTTCGGCCAAAATACAGTCGGAAGCCAAAATACAGTCGGAATGAAATATAATCCGGCCGGCGACCAGCAAAACGACCAGCCCATTCGAGTGGTGCCCCCGGCGACTCACCGCGGAGCGCACGCATCGTGCGGATGCGCCGCAAACGTCGCTCCGCAATTCAATGCCGGCACGTCGCGAAGCTGGAGTTTACGACCACATCGTAACGACCCAAGCCCTTGCAAGTCAATTGTTTAGGGCGTTCGTTAAACCACTTCGGCCGGGCCCCCAATGGCTTCGCCGTGTGGTCCGTCGGGCAGCTATTCGTAGTAAAGCCGTCCGTTTATTCCCCATCGGGAAGGATGGTGCCGAATCGGTTTCTGGCGCCGGAAATCGGGCTGCAAAGCAAAAGACGGTGCTGTATCCGCAGCCAAGCCAAGCTTCCCAAATTACCGCCCGAAGGCATCGCAGCCGACCGTGATGTCGATTTCCAGGGCCTGGCTATCGCAGGTCGCCGGCCCGCCGCAGCGCTGCCTTACTCGGCGCCGGCAGGGGAGACGCGGTCGGCATCAGCCACTCGAGCACCGGCGCGGTCAAAGCCGTGGTCACCAACGCCATCACCACCATCATCGCGAACAAGGTCGGGCTGATCACGCCCAAGTCGAGGCCGATGTTCAAGACAATCAGCTCCATCAGGCCCCGGGTATTCATCAGCGTGCCGAGTACGGCCGAATCGCGCCAGCCGAGTCCGGTCAATCGGCCGGCCACAAGCGTGCCGCCGAACTTGCCCACCGTCGCGATGACGATGATGGCCCCGCACCATAGCCAACTCTCCCACCCGCTAATCAGGCTGATCTGCATTCGCATGCCGGTGTAGGCGAAAAAAGCCGGCAAGAAGAGGATGGTCACAATCTGCGTGAGTTGCTTCGTGAACTCATGAGCAATCCGGCTGTCGTGCGGAATCACGACGCCGATCAGGAACGCGCCGAACACGGCATGCACGCCGATCGCTTCGGTCGCTAGCGCCGAGAGGAGCACGGCCACAAAAATGAAGGCGATGGCCGGTTTCGGCAGGGGGCCGGGCTCTCGGTCCCAAGCGCGGGTCGCCCGCCGCATCAGCGGTTGAACCGTCAAAATCATGAAGGCGATAAAAGCGATCGCCAAGCCGATGACCCGGACTCCGCTCCCCAAATCGGCTTGCGCAACGCCCACCACCAAGGCCAAGAGGCACCAGGCCGACACGTCGTCGGCCGCCGCGCACCCGAGCGCAATGCCGCCGATCTCGGTTTTATCCAAGCCGCGGTCGGTGAGAATGCGGGCCAGCACCGGAAAGGCGGTGATCGCCATGGCCACCCCCATGAACATCGCAAAGCTGGTGAACGGCACGCCATCGTGCGAGTAAACCGGGTACAGCCCCAACGCCAGCGCCGCACCGAGCACGAAGGGGAATACGATGCCGGCGTGCGACACGGCCACGGCCGAGTGGGCCTGCTTGGCCATCCGGGCGGCGTTGAGTTCCAACCCGACCAAGAACATGTAGATGATGACGCCCAGTTGCGACACGGCCTTGAGCGCCGCGGGCACGCGCCCATGCGGATCGCTTTCCGGCGACGGGATGAACCAGTGCAAGGCTTCCGGCGAAATCGCCCCCAACAGCGACGGGCCGAGCAGGATGCCCGCGATCACTTCGCCGATCACCGGCGGTTGGCCGAGATAGCGCAGCACTCGGCCGAGCGCCCCCCCCAGCGCAATGACGGCGGCCAGGGTGGCCGTGACATGCACGACCACGTCGACCTGTCCCGACACCGAGCGACCGACCGGGGGCGTGCCGGCCGGAGCGGGCGCCGTGCTCAACCCTTCGCCCAGCGCGCGAATCAGAAAAAACGCTCCGACACCGCCGGCCAGTAGCGCCAAATAGCCCCCTACGCCGGCCCACGTAAACAGGGCGCCATCGCGAGGCGCGCCGTCGCTCGGCATGTTCGCTTCGCGGGGAGGAGTCGCTCGAGCCATCATGCGTTTTCGCTCACTTCCACGGACTATCTTCGGGTTCGTGCGGCGTGTGAGCCTTCAATGCTACGGCTTCGCGGCCGATCGCTTGAGCACTTGAAGATTAAAACCCGCGCCCGCCGGCGACTCGAATTTCTCGGCGATCTGTTGGCCGTCGGGGTGGAAGCAGCGGACCCACGTCCCCCCCTCGAACTTGCAGATGCCGCGAACTCCCTGCCGGTAGCGGAGTTGGAGGTTTTCGTCCTCGCCGACGTAAGTGACGGTGAAGGTTTTGGGATCGGCCTTCTCGTCGATGACGATCTTCAGGTCGGTCACCAACAGCGTCTGGTCGGAATAGATGCTCATGATGCCGCGGCGAAAGACCCAGCGGTTGGGCGTGCCCGCGGCCACGGGCGGTACGAGCCGGTCGACGCCGCTGGAAATCCAAGACTCGATCCGCCATTCCCCCTCCAAGCGGTCGAGCACCACCGGCTCGCGACCGGTGCTCGGCGAGAAGAAAGCGGCAATCGCCAACACCACGCCCTGCATCGCCGCCTCGCCAAACCCCGAACCCCGAACCCAAACCTATTTCCACAGCTGCCGGTCGAGCAGCCGGTAGTTGACCGCTTCGCCCACGTGCTCCACCTGAATCTTCTCGCTATCCGCCAGGTCGGCGACCGTGCGTGCGACACGTAATATCTTATCGTGGGCTCGCGCCGAGAGCCCCATCTCCCCCATGCAGCCCCGCAGCAGAGCCGCGCCGTCGGCATCCAGTTCGCAGAACGAGCGGATCTGCCGGCTCGACATCTTGCCGTTGTATTTCATCTTCGTCGCGGCAAACCGCTGCTCCTGGCGGTGGCGGGCGCCGACCACCCCCTCGACCATCTCGCGGCTCGACAAGCCGGCCGGCCCCGAAGCGAGTTCCTTGTAAGCCACGCCCGGCACTTCAATCTGGATGTCGATTCGGTCCAACAGCGGACCGCTCAGCTTGCTCATATACCGCTCGACCTGCGGCACGGTGCAGTTGCAGCGCCGCCGCGGATCGTTCCGGTAGCCGCACGGGCAGGGGTTCAGCGCGGTCACCAGCATGAAGTGTGCCGGGAAGGTCGTGCTGTTCAGCGCCCGGCTGATCGTCACCGTCCCTTCTTCGAGCGGCTGCCTGAGCACCTCCAGCGTGCGCCGATCGAACTCCGGCAGCTCGTCCAGGAACAACACGCCGTTATGGCTCAGCGAGATTTCGCCCGGCGTCGGCGTCGACCCGCCCCCCACCAGGCCCGCGTTCGAGATCGTATGGTGGGGATTGCGAAACGGGCGAACCGCCATCAGCGGTTGCCCCATCGGCAACAACCCCATGCAGCTATAGATGCGTGTGGTCTCCACCGATTCGTCGGCCGTGAGCCGCGGCAAAATGCCGGGCAGCCGCTTGGCGAGCATCGTTTTTCCGGAACCGGGTGGGCCCACCATCAGCAGGTTATGGAAGCCGGCGGCGGCGATCATCATCGCCCGCTTGGCCGATTCCTGCCCGCGCACGTCGGAGTAGTCGATGTCGTAGTTGCCGAACGATTCGAACCACTGGTCGAGATTCGAAGGAGTAGGCTCGATCTGGATCTGCCCGCTCAGGAACGCCACGGCCTGAGTCAGGCTCGTCACGGCGAAAACATCGACGCTCGAAACCACGGCCGCCTCCGCCGCACTGGCGGCAGGAACAATCATTCCGCGGAGTCCCTCCAGCCTGCCGGCCGTCATGGCCATCGAGAGCGAGCCCTTGATCGGCCGGGTACCGCCATCCATGGCCAACTCGCCCACGACGGCGTAGCCCGCTAAGTCTTCGGCCGGCACCTGCCCGGAAGCCGCCAACAGCGCCAGGGCAATCGGCAAATCGAACGAGGCGGCGTGCTTGGGAATATCGGCCGGCGCCAGGTTGATGACGATGCGGTCTTCAGGCCGCTGGTAGCCGCAGTTCACCAGCGCCCGCTCGATCCGATGCACGCTCTCCTTAACGACCGCCTCGGGCAAGCCGACGAGCGTCGTGCGGGGCAGGGCCCCGGCCGAAACGTCGACCTCGACTTCGACCGAAACGGCGTCGATCCCGACCAATGTGAACGTATGCAGCTTCGCCAGCATGCGCGCGATTGCCCCTCAAGAAGTACGCCGCCTGCCGAATCATTCGGCGGCCAGCGAGGCGTTATTGTGGAGGGCGGCAAGGGGCGACGCAAGCCGCGGCGGCGGGACTGTAGGGAACGCCCCTGGCCCCCTCTCCTCGCGCAGGACACGGGTGATGCGAGGTCGCAGATCGGGAGAGGGATGGGATGAGGGGACCCGCCGGAATGCGGTAAGCAATACCAACACAAGCCCGCGTCCCTTACATTCCGTGTTCGATGTGCCCGCCGTCTTGGCATGCGAATCGCGTAACAGGCACGCAATGCCGAAACATTCGGCCCCGGCGACATGTATTGTGCAGTGGGAGCGAATGCGATGCTACGCGTACGGATGCTAAAATGGCATCCGCCTCGCTTCGGTTCCCAGAATCAAACCAAATGAGAATGGTCCAAGTTGCTCCACCGCCGGCGCAGTGACAAAAGGAACACTTCGTGACTCACTCCTGCCAACTCTTGGCAATCAGCTTGGCGTGTCTGATCGCGGACGTAGCCGGCTCCGGAGCACAGGACGCCAAACCCGAGAAGGCAACCGCCGCAACTCAGGCGGCCACGCCGGACAGACCGGCGGCCGTGCCCGCAGCCGCGAACACCGTCCCCCCAAAACCGATTACTTTTGAGGTCGGCAAGACGAAGGTCTCCGTTTCCGAGGGGACCGAGGCCGATGGGAGAAACGCGCTGGCGGTCGCGACGAAATTCCTGAAGCTCTGGCACGAGAACGACGTGGAAAACGCCGTTGAATTGGCGGTTCCCCATATGCGGGACGGCTTCCATAATCAAATGACGAAAAACAAGCTCGCCTCCCCGGAAGTGACGGCACTGGGCGTCTTCCGTGGCCGACATGGGACCTTGGTGGGTCGAGTCCATGTCGCGACGATGTCATTCGACATGAAGTTGGATGGCGACACCTGGATGATCGGCAGCGGCTCGCCGCGACCGGACCGAAAGCCGACGCCGCAAGCCGGCGTGCCGAGTGTGCCGAACACGCCCGAACCACCCTTGAGTTACTGGATCGATCAACTCAAGGCCGGCAAAGGAGACCGGCGTTCGGCTTTCAGTGCCTTGCTGCGGGTGGGGCCCGAGGCGGCCCCGGCCGTACCGGTATTGATCGAGGCTTTGGGCGATGCGGACGAATCCGTTCGCGATCAGGCGGCGCTCGTGCTGGGTCTCATCCGACGGGGCGCCAAAGAGGCCGTACCCGCGCTCGCCAAGGCGACGAAAGACAAGAGCCCAACGGTACGGTTGAAAGCGCTGGAGGCCTTGGGAAGAATCGGGCCGGATGCGGCGTCGGCCGTACCGGTGTTGGTCGAAGCGATCCAGGGCTCCGATCCTTCGCTGCGCGTCTTCGCGATTCAAGCGGTCTACGGTATCGGGCCCGATGCCGAGGGGGCGATTCCGGCTTTGATCGCGGCGCTCCGCGATTCGGATAAGATTGTTCGCCTGCATGCGGCACAGGCGCTCGCGAATATGGGGCCCAAGGCAAAGCCGGCGGTACCGGCTCTGATCGAAGCGGTGAGCGATCCGGATTCGGCGGTACGCAGCATGGCAACCGCCGCATTCGTCCGAATGGGCCCCGCGGCCCGCGACGCCATTCCCGCTCTCATCAAGGCGGTCGAAGGGGACGATGCCGAGCTGCGTCGCCAGGCCGCCTACACGCTCAGTACTTTCGGCGCCGGCGCGGAGCCGGCCGTGCCCACCTTGATTGCCGCTTTGAAGAGCGATTTCAAGACGCGGAAGGATGCGATCCGCACCTTGGGCACGATCGGCCCCAGCGCGAAAGCGTCGATTCCGGCTTTACGCCAAATCGTCGAACAAACCTCGGCTTTATATTTGCGAGTGGAGGCCGCCGACGCCCTGGCGCGCATCGACCGCGCCGCGGTACGGGAGGTCGTTCCGCTGCTGATGAAGACCCTCCAAGATCCGGATTCGGGAGTGCGGATGTCGAGTGCAAAGGCGCTGGGGAAGATCGGACCGGACGCCGAATCGGCCTTGCCCGCTTTGCGCGAACTTCTCGACGACCCGACGGTAGACGTGGGCCAAATCGCCGCCGAAGCGATCGGGCGAATCGAGCAGAAATAGGATGGCGCCCGTCTAAGATGCGTCGTCTTGTTCACCCTACTGCTTTTGGCGCCGCTTGGCCCGTTACTGCCGGCCGCGTAAGGCGCCCACTCTGACCGCCCCGTTCCTCTGGCGGGCCGCGGCGGCCACTTCCTTCGTCACGATCGTCTGGCCGATCGGGGCCAAGGAAACCACGGCGAGCTTCAGGTGTTGGAACGCGAACGGAATGCCGATCACGGTCACGAAGTTCGCAACAGCGGCCGTGAGATGCCCCATCGCCAACCAAATGCCCGCCAAGCAAAACCAGATGATGTTTCCCAGCAATCCGAGGCCCCCGGTGCCAAGGTCGGATTGGCCCGTCAGTTCGCTCCGGCTGATCGCTCCCCGACCGAAGGGAAAAAATGAAAACTGCCCGATCACGAAACAGGCCCGCGCCCAAGGAATGCCGACCACGGTGACAAACGCGATCAGGCCGACGAGCCACCAGGCGAGCCCCATGACCACGCCGCCGAGTATGAACCAGAGAAAGTTAAGAATAGCGTTCATCGCGTAAATCCTCGTCGCAGCTCGAAAACGGTCACGTCGAAAGCCTCATCCTTTGACCTTCATAAAGCCGCGCTTTGGTGGTCGCGGTCCGGCGCCTCTCCGCCTCTCCGTCCCTCCGTCGACTTTCTAACTCTAACGTCTAACTCTAACTTCTAGCCCCTCACGCCGTCACCCGTCGGGCCATCTCCAGCGTCATGAACGTAATCAGTTCCAGGGCGCTCGAGCCGTACTGAAACTGAAAATGGATCGCGTGCGTCGAGAAGAGGTAGCGATCCCAGGCCCCTTGCGGGCCGATGTAATCGAACACCCCTTCGTCGCCCGACGACTCCGGCTCGCCGAACTCCCTTCGTAAGGCCTTGCGCAGCGTGCGGAACGAAAACGGCTCCCCCTCGATGACGGCCACATCGCGGTGAACGAACACGGTATCGACCACGCCGGCCCCGTCGACGAGCAGCTCGAACCCGCCGAGCGGATCGACGGCCGATCGCCGGGCCTCGGGATTCTGCGACGGTTCTTCCTGTTCCGGAACAATCAGCTGCGGAAACCGAGCCAAGGCCTCGGCAAGCGGCTTCCCAAGCAGTTCGGCGGCGGGCGACATCGAAACTCCGAAGAAATCGTCGGGTCGGCGCGAAACGCCATTGTCGAAGCCCGCCCCATGCGACGCAAATGCAAAACAACGGGAGCGCTCTCCCACTTTTACATTTCCCATTTTACATTTTACATTTCCCTCAGTCCCTCCGCCGCTCCGCCGCTCCGCCGCTCCGCCGCTCCGCCGCTCCGCCGCTGGCACGAGTTTTCGCCGTAACGCCCGCCGGCGGAATGCGCCATACAAGGGTGAGCGCCGGCATCGGACGACCGGCC
>Ga0163153_10004147_pt1 | contig 18479 bp, 24 predicted proteins | sample OliLakLV19MP6IB1_FD_148629 | JGI IMG/M metagenome (GOLD analysis project Ga0163153, IMG submission 148629) | Freshwater microbial mat bacterial communities from Lake Vanda, McMurdo Dry Valleys, Antarctica - Oligotrophic Lake LV.19.MP6.IB-1 | ecosystem: Environmental > Aquatic > Freshwater >... | reverse complement strand
CCCCCTCACTGTTTCCCAGTTTGACAGGTGTTAGATAGGTGTTAGCCCGACCAGCAAATGACGGCAGAATCCGAGTAAGTGAAACAAAGAGCGACGAACTGGTTTCAAGCTATACTCCGCAGTGGGAGTGGGGATTGCCCACGTCATCAAAGACTTGAGCAACCCCCTCTGATACAATCCCGCCTTCGGCACCTCTCAGATCTCAAATTGAAAATTTATCGTAGGTTCTTTCTTTCGGAGAGAGCCGTCACCAATAGCCTCAAGAGTGAGCCTCCTCAGCACCGTGAACGGTTGTGTGTGTTGGAGAAGAATGTTGCAGATGATTGACGAACTCCTTGATATCGATATGATGCGTAGGTGCCATTCAAGAAAAGCCGGTCGCGAGAATTCGACGGCGGAATGAGAAGATCTTCTAGAAACGTGTCGACAACTGCGGTTTCAGAGGGTGATTGCGTGACGATCTTATTGGAAGCAACCTGGCTCGTCTCACGGGGATTTCCTGTAGACGAAAGTTGTCGTAAGCTCCTGTTCATGCGTGCCGGTACTCTTCTCAGAATGCTCTCCACGAGAAAGGGATCATGCTGAATCTCTCGCTGCACCACGGTCATGTGGCAAGCCAGCAATCAGTCATGCCTCGTATGATACGCGCCCCGTTCCGGATCACTCCTGGTTCGAGGGGGGCAACTGTGACCGATCAGGCGCTCGCCACATGGGTGCGTGGTTCTGAATCTGCGCTGCGTCTGGATGGGAGAGCTGACGTTTCGTTCTGCTTGAAACGCACCATCACAGGGGGAATACGCGAGCCGGCCCATGCTGAATATCCGTCGCGTTGATCATGCCGCCTCAAGTACGCACTGTTGGCGTGTGACCGTGCAGCGCCGCACGCGAATCTTCGTGCGCGACTTTAGCGACGGGCGCCATGCCAGTCCGCAGCACGCACTCGAGGCTGCTCAATGGTATCGGGACACGCTCGTCAAGGCCTATCCTCCCCTGAGCAAGGCGGCCTATTGTGCCATTCGCAAGAAGAACAACCGCTCAGGGATCTCGGGCCTGACGCGAGTGGATACGTGGGCCCTATACAGGGGGCGACGGGTTCGCCGACTCTACTGGGACGCGCAATGGCCGATCGGTCATGGGAAAGCTCAGCACAAGAAGTTTTCGATCACCAAGTATGGAGAAGAGGGCGCCTATCTGAGAGCCTGCACTGCCAGAAAAACTGGTCTCAAGGCCTTATCGACACAAACGTTTTCACCGTTTGAGACATGGGCCCGGCGGCGCGGTCAGGCTGGCTAACCCAGTATTTCGCAGCGGTCCATCCCAGCGGTGCCCCCCCCCTTTTGGCTATTGCGCCATATTTCATCACCCTCCTAGAATAGGCCTCATTGCGAGGTCCTCATGTCCTTTTCGATTCGTCCCGACCGTCGCTTCCCCGTCTGTTGCCCTGTGACGTATCACGCGGGGCTGCGTGAAGGTCGCGGGATGCTCTGGAACCTGTCGACAAACGGATGGCGTCTCTCCGGCGATGTACCACTGCAAGTCGGGCAGACCTGTCCCTTGACGGTCACCGTGCCGAATCAAGAAGGCCTCTTCGTGGCTGGGGTGACCGTGCGTTGGGTCCGGGGCCAAGAATATGGCGTGGAAACATTAGTGATTGAGAAGCAGACGCAGAGTCGGTTGGAACACTGGATCACACGACTCGCACAGGAATCCGTTGAGCACGCCCCATGAGCGACGATCGTCCCAAACGTGACACGATGTCCATCGAGGAAGCGACGGTCTCCAACATGTGGGAGATTGCGGCTCTCGTGGAAGTACTCGAACGGAAGGGCTTGTGCACCAAGCACGACCTCTACGACATCATCGCGGAGTTTCGCCGCAAGAATCCTCGCGCACACATTCCTGAGACGGCCTTTCCTGAGCCATACCTGCTCACCGAGACCGAGAACAAGATCATCGACGACATGCTCGAACTGCTGAACACGAACGGCCTGACTTCGCATCAGTCACTCAGCGTACTCGAACGGTTGGGGCGGATCATTGAGATGGGGCAGCGAGTGGCGAAGGGGACAACGCACTGACGATGTGTGGACGATTTTCGCAGACGGCGACTCCCGCAGTGATCGCTGATCAATTCCATCTCGATGAACCTCCGCTGTTCAAGCCCCGCTATAATATTGCGCCTTCTCAGCAGGTCGCGGCCATTCGATTCAATGCCGAAACAACCAAACGAGAATGTGTCCTGCTGCGCTGGGGGCTGATACCCTCATGGGCCAAAGACCCCAAGATCGGGAATCAGTGCATCAACGCCAAAGCCGAGACCGTGGCGGAGAAACCGTCCTTCCGGTCTGCCTTCAAAAAACGTCGATGTCTGGTGATTGCGACGGGGTTCTATGAATGGCAGGTCCAGGGGCATGCGAAGCAGCCGATGTGGATCGGGTTACGAGACAAGCGACCGTTCGCTTTTGCTGGATTGTGGGAACACTGGACACCTGCCGAAGGAGCACCGATTGAAACGTGTACGATCATCACCACCGAGCCGAACGATCTCATGGCCACGATTCACAACCGGATGCCGGTCATACTCGCTCCCTCGTTCTATGAGCAGTGGCTCGATCCCGCATTCCAGCAAGTCGCGACCCTCAACACATGGCTCCGGCCCTTCCCGGCTGAACACATGACAGCTTTTCCTGTAAGCACCTTGGTCAACAACCCTCGAAATGATGCCCCGCAGTGTCTTGAGCCAGTCGCGGTTTAGGATTAGACTACGCCACGTCTTGGCTGTGAGGGTTTTCATGAACATCGATGCGGTCTACGCGCCCGATCTCTCCACCCGCTATGCGTTGCCCATTTTCCTAGGACGACTGCCTGCTGGATTTCCGTCACCTGCTGACGATTACCTTGAAGGCAAGCTGGATCTCAACCGTCACCTGATCAAGCACCCCGCTGCGACCTTCTTCGTGCGAGTCACAGGGGATTCGATGATTGGTGCGGGTATCCACTCAGGGGACCTGCTCGTGGTGGATCGGTCTCTCGAACCGGCTGACAAACACGTCGTGGTCGCTGTGCTCGATGGAGAACTAACCGTGAAACGACTCTTCAAACAGAACGGGATATTGCGACTCCTTCCAGAGAACCTGAACTACCAACCGATTGAGATTGCTCCGCAACAGACCATCGAGATTTGGGGTGTGGTCACCAGCGTCATTCATTCCCTCTGAGGTCCCCATGCCTCCGATCTTTGCCCTTGTCGATTGCAACAATTTCTACGCCTCCTGCGAGCGGGTCTTTAACCCCAGGCTGGAAGGCCAGCCCATTGTCGTCTTATCTAACAATGACGGGTGTGTGATCGCTCGATCGAATGAAGCGAAGGCGCTGGGTATCGGGATGGGTGTCCCTGAGTTTCAGATCCGTCCGTTGCTCCGTGCCCACAAGGTTCAGGTGTTCTCCTCAAATTACACCCTCTACGGTGATATGTCGCAGCGCGTCATGGAAACCTTGGAACAGTTCTGTCCTGATAACGAAATCTATTCCATCGACGAAGCCTTTTTAAGGCTATCTGGCTTCACCGCTCGAAACCGTACCGACTATGGGCACACGATGCGCTCAACGGTGAAACAGTGGACTGGGATTCCGGTCTCCGTCGGTATCGCAGAAACCAAGACTCTCGCCAAGATCGCCAATCGGGTAGCGAAGCGGACACCAGACACTGGTGGGGTCTTTGATTTACTTGCTTGCCCAGACCGTGACGCCCTGCTGGGTCGGATTGCTGTTCACGATGTGTGGGGCATCGGACCCAACCATGCTCACTTGTTGAAACAGCACGGCATCACCACGGCTGTACAGTTGCAACAAGTTGATGACCAGTGGATACGGAAGCAGATGGGAATCGTCGGTCTTCGGCTTGTCATGGAATTGCGAGGGGTGTCCTGCTTGGACCTTGAACAATGTCCAGCACCCAAACAAAGCCTCACCTGTTCCCGTGCATTTGGCGCGTTCATCTCAACACTGACTGAGATGGAGGAGGCGGTCTCCTCCTATACCTCACGGGTGGCGGAGAAGTTGCGAGGGGAACGACTGGCGGCGACGGTACTCACAGTCTCCCTCACCACAAACGCATTCAAAGACGGACCCCAGTACAATAACGCCCTTACGATCAAACTCCCTGTCGCCACTGACCACACCCCTGAACTCATTCGGTCTGCCTTACAGGGAATCAAGGCTGTCTATCGAGAGGGGTATCAGTACAAAAAGGCGGGGGTGATGTTGATGGGGTTGGTTCCTGTGGGACAGGTGCAAACTGATTTATTCGATCACCACGATCGTGTGCGCTCAACACGGCTGATGTCAGCCCTCGATGGCGTCAATGCACGGTGGGGATTAGGAGCCTTGCAATATGCGTCGAGCGGTATCACCAAGAAATGGAAGACGCAATTTCACCGCCGATCACCGGCCTACACGACACAGTGGGATGAATTGCCCGTGGTCAAGGCGGGATAAGATCACACACTCACTTCAACTGACATCACGATAACGGTTACCTCGCCATCGAGTGACGAGCCTGTTAGGATGCCGCCATGCGCGGTTGCTGGGCTATCCTTCTCACGTGTCTGCTGGCCCATTCTGCTCTCGCCGGTGAGTTCACTGGCCAAGTTGTTGGTGTGCTCGATGGTGACACCCTCGAAGTCCTGAACGGCCACCATACCGAACGCATCCGCCTCAGCGGGATCGACTGCCCTGAGAAGGGTCAAGCGTTCGGGCAGAAAGCTAAACAAGCCGCCTCAGCCTTGGTGTTTGGCAAAGAGGTGACGCTTCAAACCCATCGAAAGGACAAGTACCAGCGCACCCTTGCCGATGTGATTCTACCGGATGGCACCAACGTCAATCAGGCGCTGGTCAGCGACGGCTGGTGCTGGTGGTATCGGAAGTATGTGCCAGGGAATACCGTTCTCGAAGGACTAGAGAGGGAGGCACGGGAACGGAAGCGTGGGTTGTGGGCTGACCCGCACCCCGTGCCGCCGTGGGAGTGGCGGAAGAGAAAGTAATGTTTTTTTACCGAGAGTGTGGCGCTCCAGTTCGCGAGGCTTTTGGCGCTTTGAGAGGTAGGTGAACAATGCGGCGTATCCTTTACGCAGTTATCTTGGTCATGGCGTGTGCGACAGGCGCGGCAGCAGGTTCCTATGAGGATGCGAAATTTATTTATGATCAATATGACTATACAAAGGCGGCACGACTCCTTCCGCCCCCTTGCGGAGCAGGGTGACGCGAAGGCCCAGTTCACTCTGGGTATGATGTATGAGAAAGGGCAGGGAACCCGGCGAAACTACCAAACGGCGATGAAGTATTACCGACAGGCTGCGGAGCAGGGCCATGCGGGCTCGCAGAACAAGCTGGGTCTGCTGTATGAGAAGGGACGTGGTGTCCAAGAGAACGTCCGTCTTGCCTACATGTGGTACTACGTTGCGGCCGAAACCTTGAGTGGCGATGATGGGAAGACAGCCATGAAACGTCGAGACATTGTAGCTTCACGAATGACAGCCGCACAGATTGGGAAAGCGCAGGAGATGGCGCGACGCTGTCAGCAGTCTCAGTTCAAGGAGTGCGATTAGCGGACCGTTTCAGCCGTTGAAGTAGCTGGCTCCGTCATCCCGCCATAGCCGAAGCTAAGGGACCCGGCGGACCTCACCCCGAGTGCTGATAAACCCCGCACGTGCCGACGGCATGACATCATACCTACACGTCAGGTATACCTATCCTGCAATGAGTACACCCAACAAGAAAGGACCCCTACCATGAACGGAAAGGAACGGGCAAAAGAGGAAAAGGCGCTCGCCAAGCAACAGGGGAAAAAGAAAAAAGCATTAGCCAAAGAACAGGGGAAAGAGAAAAAGGCACTAGCGAAGCTGCTAAAAAAGGTAGCACGGCAGATCGCGGACACGCGCAAACTGCAACAGAAATATGAACACTTGCGCGAGCGTTATCCCTCTATGCCCCTGGTTTCATTTTTTGAAAACAAGCCCTCTGTAGTCCAAGCTGGAAAGGCCGCACCTCAAACGAAGAAAGGAAAAGGCAAGCCCATTGCCGGTCTCGTTCGCAGTCCGTTGAAGGCTCCTCATTCCGCCCCAAAATAATGACGGCGACCGCGAAGACTCGCCCCTAACAAGGAACGCTGCGTAGGGAAATGACGAACGTGTTCGATACGCCAAAGAGGAGGGGTAAAGTGATCGGATAGCAATCAGTAGAAAGCCGTCAAAGCCTCGATTCGCAAGATAAAACGGGAAACCGTCGCAAAATCAAGCCGTTGATATTTTGGTCTTTTCGAGCTTTTAAGGCGAGGGTCCTGTGTTCGGGTCCCAACCGGCTCCCCCATTAACAATTAATACTTTCAAGAGTGCTCTCTCTTGTATTGGCGCCAAGCTGGTGCCGAAACACCATGACGCATCATGATCTATAACGAGTTGGCTCATCACGAATCCTCCCCTTTTCCTTCTGATTTGTACTACTGAGTGATATGAGGGATGACTTCGTCAAGACTCTTCATCGGTGGTCCGTAGGTTCGATCCCACGGTCGACAACCTGAACGGGTATTAAAGCACAACCCGACCGTATCAATCTGGGAAAGGATCACAGCTAGAGTCAACACGTATTTGGCGCTGTACCCCGTGCTTTTCAACGTCGCATTTACAGAGGTGACACGTCCAACGGTCTGAAGAATCCTTCATCCTCGCGACCTTCTCACTGCCGTTCAGGCACCGAGGACAGAACGGCCCTTCCGTTGCCGCCGCACCATCTCGATGCCAGTAGACATTGTCCTTGTAAATGACCGTCTGACGAATCCTCGCCTGTTCTCGAAGGTCGGCCAGATCTTGGAGCAGTCTGGCGTTCTCTTCAACCAGAAGGGCACCCTCCATTCTGACAGCGGCTAGGTGGTGCTTCAATTCCGCATCATTAAGCTTGTCAATAACAGTAGCAATATCTTTGACGGCTTCGTACCATCCCATAGCTTCACTCCAGTGGTTTACGGAAATATTAACGTATCATAAGGAATGGGAAATAACCAGATTTGAGAGACTAACGATACGCTGATGATGGACGATGGGGTGGTACTAGATGCGCGGTATCTCCTGAGCGGGAGTGGTAAGACGGACCATGTATTGAATGAGCGATTCGCACACACAGGTGATGTCTACATACCCTTTGTCATCAAGCCCAATCTGCTTCAGACTCGCCAGCAGGGCTCGGCACCTATGAAAATTTTGTCAGTTGATCCGGGAAACTCGGCCACCGTATGGTTCCGAGTCTGACGGACTGGCGACCCGACGTTCTCCCTTTTGTAAAGCCCTGGGTGTTGTTCTGAAGACATGCTCAATGAGGCGTGCATGGCGATCGCGGCAAAGAGTTTACTCCCTTCCTCCCGTATGCACATCGCTGATGCGAGTGCATTCCACGAAGGTCACAGGGAGGCTCCCCTCCTCTGTTCCCCCGACACACGATCTTCACCTTTTCTTGGTCGGCGGCCCGTTTCATCCTATACTGAGGCGGTATCGTGTGCCTGATCGAACGCTCGCGTCATCCCCCAAGGGTACGACTTTCTACCCGCCGAGGACGACATACCCCGTGATCTAATCGTAAAGGCAAAGCTTGCCAGCATGGTTGAAGGCCAGCTGAATAGGGCTCTGCTATTTTGAAGGCAAGAGACGTATAGGCAAGCGTTGGGAAAGACGGGCCTGCTGCAGGAAAGGAAGAATTAAGCCAATGGGAAAGAGTCTTGCGTATCAAGGATACACAATCCAGTCCTCTCCGCATCGCCTGGCACACGGTGAAAAATGGCATCTGCGCATCTTTATCTCCCTGGACAATCATCGAGGCGTCAAAACTCGTGAATTCTCAGCCGATGTCTTGTATGCGACGGAGCAGGAGGCCGATATCCACGGGATTACCTTTGGTCAACGCCTGATTGATGGAAAGGTAGAGGGTCAGTCCGTCTTGGATATGAAGACAGTCGATCGCCGAGCGACGCCGCGCCTTCGTGTGCAATTCCGTACCACGTTTTCGAGTTCCATGAATAAGGAAGGGATGGGCGTCATGCTTGATCTGTCTTCAGGCGGATGTCGCGTCGAGAGTCCTGTTCCCGTGGAACCGGGCTTATTGTTGGAGTTGCGCATCTATGCGCCAAACGTGGAATGGCCGCTCATGATTGAAGCGGCAAACGTGCAGTGGGTTAGCGGTCTGACATTCGGGCTGGCCTTCTTTCGGATCACAGAGGCTGAGCAAGAGCGTTTGGGGCAGGTGATCGAAGATCTGACGGGGAGCGGTGAGGAGGGCGACCACTCAGTCTAAATTGGTGGCCACGGTGCCGTGAGCCATGAAGAATTTCAACATTCATTCGTTATACCCGTGGGTAGATCCATGTATTGGATAAAGCTCGGCTCGAAGAGACGAGCTGTGAATGTTATGGCAGTATTCAACGGGAGTGCGAACGGCTCATATGAAAAAGCTCACCGTAACACACGAACAAGCTGGTGCCAAAACACCATGACATGACCCACGATGAGATGCGCCATCATGGGGCGGGATCGACTTTTCTCGGCTCATGCGTGAGTTGCCGCTGCAACGCGTCCCAGCTTGGCAGGTTATCCCCGTCGCCGGGCTCACAACATTGACAGAGACTTCAGATCGAGAATAGAGTTGCTTCAATGTCCAGTAAGAACACGTGAACTCTCTACGACTTTTTCTTGCCTCATTCGTGAGTATTCTTTTTTTCGCATTGAGCTTCAATGCGTATGCCTGCCTTCTACCGAGCTATGACACCACTCCCGCTCCAATGGCACATGACTGTTCGACTCCGCCGGATGAACAACCGCCGGTCTTTGCGTACTGCGACACTTTCAAGACGTTTGGTGTGCAGTCCGCCGGCGATGATCAGGGCCTCTGTCAAACAGACACAGTCTCGCTGGCGCATCATGTATCCTCAAGTCGAATAGCAACCGTCTGTCCGATCATCCTGTAATCGGTTCTGCTCGGGATCTCCTGCTCAAGATTTCCGTACTTCGTATCAGATCGTTCTTCCCATCCCCCCGCAATCAATCCTGTGCATGACTCACGTCGTTTGACGCGTAGGTTCAGCGGCCGGTACGCGGTCTGACCTTGGGGGACTGGTCTTCTTTTGCGCATATTGGAAACAGAGTGCCAGCGTGTGATCCAGGTCATCACGGCTGTATCAGAGCGTTAGAAGGGATGTGCCCTAAACCCACAACAGAGACAATAAGGGGGGTTACCGAGTGACCTGGACCATTGAAACACCAAAGAAGCCAGGGGCCTACTGGCTCAAACAAGGAACAATGGTGTCCCTCGTCTCCGTGGAACCGTGGCACGACAATGATGTAGTGGCCGTGCTTCACGAGGGAGATGTGGTCGACATGCAGCCAGGTGACTGGATCGTGAGCTATTTTGGCCTGGAATTCCCAGATCGATTAGAGAAGAACATGGGCGAATGGGCTGGGCCGCTGGAACCGCCGACGTAGCCGTTGGTGTTTCGCTTTTCTGAAATACTTGACGGGTTACCCAGCTGGCCATCAGAGTTCTGCGAAACCATCACAAACAGTCAGTTGCAACACGAACTGTCCGCTGATTTCTTCCTGGTATTCTCATATTGAATGCATAGACTGTACAGCGCCAGCAATTGCCGAATTCCTACGTCAGGACGACGAGGCGAGCGCTTACCTTGTGAGGGCTAGAATGTGAATGCGTAGCGATGCCAATGATGTTCGAATCACACGGCTGTACGACCACCTTCGGCAATCGGGTCAAGCGGCTTGCATAACCTGAACGACGATCCAACCGTTCACCCAGTCCCTTCCACTTCATCTGTTACCACGCTGCAATCAGGAGTATCTTGTGTGGGGGGAGGGTAAAACCTCCTGCAATGCCAACCCCAGTTGATCCAGCGAAAATGCCTTCTGAATACAGGCCGTGGCGCCCTGGTTCAGCATCTCTTGCTCAATCTCATCTGTGCTGAGTCCACTGAAAACTACGACCGGTAGGGCGGGGTGTAGTATCCGCAATTGCCGTAGGAGGCTGCGACCGTCTATTCCAGGCATGCTGAGGTCCAACACGACCGCATCAGGAGTTCGCCGGTGACATAACATCAACCCTACCCCACCATTGTCTGCCACAATAACTTCATAGCCTCTTTCCTCTAGGACGGCAACTAGGAGGCCCCGGTCGCGGGCATCATCGTCTATGACTAGAATCTTCGTCATGTGAGCCGTCATCCGCTATTAGATTAACCTGCGCACTTTTGATAAGCGCCCCTACCGTCCCAGCCCAGCTCATTCCTAAAACCTGGACCAACTCATGAGCGAAGAAGGCATGGTCACGATCGAGCATCCCATCATGTCAGTAGAGGCAGCGACGATCCATCATTTTCTGCTTTCATCATCTGTATCGGCTACCACGCTGTTCCAGGACATGACAAACCAGACCCATCAGGTCCCATATCAGCAGTACCCTGTTTTGTGGTTTCATCTGATGTTAGGTTGTCTGGGTAGGGCTATATGAAATTCGTAAACCGCAGGTGGAATTCAAATTGGGTTAAATCGGTCCTCTTCTCACTTTTGGTGCCAAGCTGGTGCCAAAACACCATGGCCCACCATGACCCATGATGAGGATCGTTACCCTAAATCGTCGGTTTTTGCTGACGATTCCTCTTGGAGAGTGCTCTGAGGCGGATGTTCGCAGAGACTCTTAATCAGCGGGCCGTAGGACGATCCCTCCACGACCCACAAAAGTCTCCAACAACTTCTGACATCTCTTCCGCCTTCCAGGCCTGACTCACCCACCGTGTGATCTAAATACAAACCCTACGTGTTAACCTGCGTGTTACGTTTAGGGGAAAATTGGCCTAAATTAATCCCACTCGACCTTAACAGAACGAACTCGTAGACACAGCGCAAAGCGGCGTCTACAGCCGTTTTAAGCTTTATCGACATGGGTTATGCGTTTGGGATTGAGACAGACCCTGAATCTAGTGCGTCTGCCAGTTTCGCCACTTCGGCACATCGAGGTGGATGCGGATTATCCTGAATTCATGAGGTCGCCGTCAAGCAATCGCTCTCAATCAACGAAGTTCAAGTTCAGGTGAAGCCCACAGTCCAGAGGATGCAATGTCGCGCTGGTTGCCACTGATCACGATCCTTTCGTGGACGAGCCCGGCGGCGCCGAGCAATGGGGCTGCCGCGATCCACGGCGCTTCATCGGCGATCAAGACATCGAACCGGACGCGACTGAACAGAGGGTCGCTCAGCACTCTCGATGCCGTGGTGACGACGAGACGCCGATTCTGAATGAAGGCCTGGCGGTTCGTGTTTTCTTCGGCTGCAAGCAACTCCCTGATCTGCTTCGTCCCGCCCAGCCGGACAATTTCCTCTTTGAGTTCGGCAAACTCTGGGCGCATGTCTTTGGGTACGGCGGCTTCAGGTACGAGTGCATTGATGCGCGTTTTGGCGATATCGAGTTCTCCCCTCAGTCCGGCGCATTGATTCTCGTACAGCTCGATATATTGATGGAGCGATTCGACGTTCTTCCCGACGACCTGCATGCTCAGTCGCTTGAGGAGCGGAAGGTTCTCATATTCGGCCAGCGTGGCATTCGCTTCTTTGATCTTGGCCTGTAAGTCGCTGACCTGGGTCAACAGTCGCCATTCCAGGAGGCGCACTTCATCGAGGTCCTTTTGCTTCTGTCCCTTATACGCCAGGACGGGTGTCAGTTCGCGGAATCGATCGTACTTACGCCTGAGCGTGGCTTTCTCTGCGCGAGACTTGGCATAGAACTGATGCATCTGCGCTTCGAATCCCAGCTCCTGAATCCCGATGCCTTCGACCTGCTGGGTCAATGCTATTTCATAGCGGCTCACCCATGTTTTATACATCAACCCGGCAGCTTTCATGGCTCGTGCGATGGTTCCGACGAGTACATCCGCCGCCTGATGATCAGGACAGACCACCAGAATGTGTTTATTTGCGCGAATCAGTTCAATGGCCAGCGCGGCCACTCGCGGTCGTCGGACCGAAAGGTCGTCCGCCCAGATGGTTGTGAGAATCGACGATCCGGTGCCTGATATGGAAAGTTCCTCCATTTCTGTCGAGGCGTTGAGGAGGGGAGCTAAGCGGTCTGCTGGACCGAGTCGGTAGGCGTCGGGCTGTGCAAGCATGTTGCGCAATCGCTTGGCGGACGTGGCCAGAAGCCCGGCCCGATCGGGAACGACCGTCGCGTTGGTATAGGACTGTCCGATGGCATCGAATATTTGCACGAGGGCTACGTTGCTTTGTCCTCCAAGCACGACCCCTTCGGTTGGTTCCATGTCGTCCGGGGGAATAATCGAGAAGGGAGTGTCATGCTCGATGGATGAGCCTTGCGGGAAAGTCAGTTCATAGAGGTGTAGCGAGCCGGTTGTGTGTACAAGCTTGCCTGCCACCGGAGTAATCGGCTGGTCACATGCGGTACTGCTGATGTGTGTCTGTTCGGCTTCAAGGCGGAGCGCCCATGTTTCGAGGAGGTCTCGCGTGGTCATAAGATCTCTGGAAGGTAGTCTCCGTACAGCGGTCCTCATCATACGGTCGGCTTATCGCACCTGTCCAGCCTGAGAGGCTACATGCGTGTTGCTGATCCTCCGTGTGGCTATGACTCCGCGAATAGACTCGCCTATTGCGAATTGACTTTTTGCTGCCCCCCCAGTATCCTCTTTCCCTTTCCAACAGAAGGAGTTAGGGGCATGAAGGTCATTCTACAAGAAACAATGGATGGAGTCGGACATCTCGGAGATCTCCTCGATGTGAAAGCTGGGTTCGCGCGGAACTTTTTGCTTCCACGCAAAAAAGCAGTTCTGGCTGACAGTCGGAGCATCAAGGAGTTTGAGCATATCAAGCGCGTGGCCGGCGAACGGGCGAAGAAAGAAAAATTGGAAATCGAAACCCACGCCAAGAGCATTTCGGCCGTGTCCATCACCGTACAGGCTCAGGTCGGCAAGGACGACAAGATGTTCGGGTCTGTCACGTCGAAGGACATCGCAGAACGATTAGCGGAGCAGGGATTCACCGTGGATCGGCGCAAAATCCAGATGGATCATCCGATTAAGGAACTCGGTACCGTTACTGTACCGATTAAGCTCCCACGGGACGTGACGGCCACTGTGGTGGTCCATGTCGTGAAGAAACAGGAAGCTGAAACCGCCCCCGCTGAGGCCTAAAAAGGGAGCGAGCTGTCATGAGTGATGCGATTGGTTCTTTAGACGCACTCAAAGCCACAGATCCGGATGTCTATGCCGCGATCATCGCCGAGGAAGAGCGGCAGCGCGACAGGCTTCTGCTGATTGCATCGGAGAACTTCGCGAGTCCTGCCGTCCTGGCCGCTCAGGGCTCCATCATGACCAATAAGTATGCCGAAGGGTATCCGGGGAAGAGGTACTACGGTGGGTGTCAGCATGTGGACACGGTAGAGGATCTCGCCATCGATCGGTGCAAGCAGATTTTCGGCGCGGAACATGTGAATGTGCAGCCGCACTCAGGATCGCAAGCCAATATGGCGGCCTACCTGTCAGTGCTAAAACCCGGCGACACCATTCTGGGCATGGACCTCGCGCAAGGGGGACACCTTACCCATGGCAGCAAGGTCAATTTTTCAGGGATCTTGTTCCGTGTGTTCTCGTACGGCGTCGAGCGTGAGACCGAAACCATTAACTATGATGCGGTGCAGAAGGTGGCGGAGGAATGCCGGCCACGCCTGCTCGTCGTGGGCGCGAGTGCCTATGCGCGCACGTTCGATTTTCCACGATTCCAACAGATCGCCAAGTCGGTCGGCGCCTATCTGCTGGTCGACATCGCCCACATCGCCGGGCTCATCGCTGCTGGACTCCATCCGAACCCTGTTCCCTATGCCGACTTTGTCACCACGACCACCCACAAGACTCTGCGCGGACCACGGGGTGGCGTCGTGATGTGTAAGGCTGAGTATGCGAAAGGGGTCGACAAATTGCTCTTCCCGGGAATACAGGGCGGACCCTTGATGCATGTCATTGCGGCGAAGGCCGTCGCCTTCAAAGAAGCCCTTTCACCGTCTTTTACGCGGTATCAACAACAAGTTCTTGCCAATGCGAAGGTGCTGGCACAGGGGCTCATCGACCGCGGATACAAAATTGTGTCGGGCGGCACAGATACACACTTGATGCTGATGAACCTGACCGACAAGGGTATTACAGGCAAAGAAGCGGATGCGGCATTGGGCGCTGCCGGGATTATCGTGAACAAGAATGCCGTGCCCTATGACGAGAAGCCGCCGGCCGTTGCCAGTGGCATCCGACTGGGTACCCCCGTCGTATCGACCCGTGGGATGCGGGAAGCTGAGATGAAAGAGATTGTGGGCTTAGTTGATCGAGTTCTGGAGCATCGGCAAGACCCTGCGGCTCTTGAAGAAGTCCGCGCTCAAGCCAAAGCGCTCTGCGGTCGTTTCCCGATCTTTCATGCCTACTAAACCACGTCAGTCGGGGCAGGATCACCACCTGTGAAATGTCCGTTCTGCGATGAACTCGAAGACAAGGTCGTCGACTCGCGCATGGCGAAGGAAGGCGAGGTGATTCGCCGCCGCCGCGAATGTCTCGGCTGCAAACGTCGCTACACCACTTACGAACGCGTTGAAGAAATCCTTCCTATGGTCGTGAAGAAGGATGGGCGTCGAGAGTCGTTCGACCGCACCAAAATTCTCGCCGGCCTCAAGAAGGCCTGCGAAAAGCGGCCGATCAGCACCGCCACCATCGAAGACGTGACGGATCGTATCGAGAAGCGCATTCAGGAAATGGGTGAAACCGAAATCGAGAGCCGGATCGTCGGTGAAGAGTTGATGAAAGAGCTGCACCAGCTGGATCAGGTCGCGTATGTTCGTTTCGCCTCCGTCTACCGCGAATTCAAAGACATCGACCAGTTTATGGACGAGCTGAAAACGTTGGCTCAGCAACGCCGTGATCGTTGAGGGCCGTAGACCGCCTCCTTTCTCCCCATCGTCTGCTCCCTATCCTTCCGCTGCGTGTGGGTTGTAACATGGGGCACTGGCTCAGCGAGTAGGCGTCATGATGCCGACAATCGAATCCAAGTCTCCTAGGCAACTACCCAAGACCGGGGCGTCAAGTGGTACGCATGTGGCGATCATCGGCGCAGGCCGAGGCGGCAAGGCGCTGATCGAGATCTTTGCGACAGACCCACTGGTCAAAATCGTGTGCGTAGCCGAGATCCAAGCCAATGCTCCGGGCGTCGCACTGGCGAAACGGCTTGGGATCCCTGTGACTCGCGATTACCGGAGACTGTTGGACCTTGAGCGCGTGGACCTCATTATCGATGTCTCCGGCAACGCGAAGGTCTGGGAGTTGCTCCAAGATTTCCATCGGATGGGCGTCACCATCATTGGCGGGGCCAGCGCGAAGTTCATGTGGGAACTCATCGAAGCCCGTATTCGCGCCACGGCAGAGATCGAGAAAACGTTGAATAAATATCAATCGCTCTATCGCCTCTATGTCAAGGAGACAGGTGTGGCAGTCACAGAGGAACGGACGCGCATTGCCTGCGAGATGCACGACGGCCTCGTGCAGAATTTGGCAGGTGTGAATTTCAAGCTGGATTTGAGTCTGCAACAGATTCGAAAAAGTCCGAAAGTCGGCCTGGCCACCGTGCGCGAGAGTAAAGCCCAGCTGAAGCTGGCCATCCAGGAAGCGCGACAGGTCATCTTCAATCTTCGCCCTCTCCACTACGACAAGATGGAGCTGTTTCCGGCCCTGACCAACTATCTCACCTCGTATGAGACCCAGTACCATATCAAGACGCAGTTCCGCGTCTCCGGCGATGAACAGATTTTGTTCCCGCGTACCAAGATCTTTCTATTTCGCATTGTGCAAGAGGCTCTGAGCAACGTGGAGCGGCATGCGAAAGCGACTCGGGTCACTGTGGGCCTGGATATCGACCCCGAACGTCTCAAGGTCACCATCAAGGACAACGGCGTGGGATTCGATATGGACACCGTACTGCGCGATCCCGATAAATGGGACCATTTTGGGATTCGCGGAATCATGGAGCGGGCTCGACTCGTGGGTGGTGAAGCCAAGATCGAGTCTAAGAAAGGGCGTGGCACGGCCATCGTCGTCGACATTCCCCTGGCGAAAAAGGAGATGATGTCTCATGGAGAAAATTAAGGTGCTCATCGCGGACGATCATCGCGTCGTACGCGAAGGACTGGCCGCAATCCTCAAGACGAAAGACGACATTCATATTGTCGGCGAAGCTCAGGATGGTATGGAAGCAGTCGAGAAGGTGAGGACGTTGGTCCCCGACGTTGTGCTGATGGATGTGAGTATGCCCCGGATGGGCGGAGTCGAAGCGACCAGGCAAATCAAGCGTGAGTTTCCTCACATCGGAATAGTGGCTCTGACTATGTATGACGAGCAACAATATATCTTTGATTTGGTGCGTGCCGGCGCCACGGGATATCTCTTGAAAGATTCCGAGTCCTCCCAGATCGTCGCCGCGATTCGTGCGATCTATAAAGGCGAGTCACTGATCCATCCGTCCGTCGCGAGCAAGATCTTGGCGGAGTTCTCCTTGATGTCCCAGAAGAAGGGGAGAAAGCCTGGATGGGTCGAACACGACCTGACGGAACGAGAGATCACCGTCTTACGCTTGGTCGCAGACGGCAAGACGAACAAGGAAATCGCCAATAACTTGGATCTGAGCGAAAAGACCGTCAAGAATCATGTGCGCAACATTTTTCATAAGTTACAAGTATACGACCGCACGCAGGCGGCGATCCTGGCCATACGGAAAGGACTTATTGAGTTAGATCCCCGGCCATAGTTGTTTAAGCTGCTGAGTGGCAACGAGTTTGTCCCGCGACTGACTCGCCCGTTCCGCCTAAACCGATGGATGACCCCGCTTTCTTGCTGGCCACAGAGAGCCCGTGAGCTATTGTTCGCTCGCGCTGACTTATCATGGGTAAAGATGGTCAATTGGATTCAATAATCTTTGAAAAGTCACAGGTGTCGTGTTTTTACAACATGAGTGTATAACGACACGCAAGGTCACTCATCTTGTCTTTTCAAATACATACATGCATTTATCCCTATACTAGAAACTGGCATGCGTGTTGCTTATAACGACCATGTGTTAATTTGGAGTGATGGTGTGAGAACTCAGCAAACATTAGCAAATGCAGTGAGTTGTACAGGAGTTGGGCTCCACTCTGGACAACCGGTCACTCTCACGCTGAAGCCTGCGCCTATCAGCACAGGCGTTGTTTTTATCAACCGAAATGGCCATAACGGAGCGTCCCTCGCGGCTTCTATTAAGCATGTGGTGCCTACTGAGCTCTGCACCGCTATTAGTGGTAATGGTTTCCAGGTCAAGACGATTGAGCACGTCTTGGCAGCCTTAGCTGGGCTCAATGTCGATAACGCCTATGTGGAGCTGAATGCAGGTGAGGCGCCTGCCATGGACGGCAGTGCGGCACATTTTGTTCGCTTGATTCGGTCAGCTGGAATTGCTTCCCAGGGTAGGCGGCAGCCCTATCTAAAGATCACAAAGCCTCTCGAAGTTGTGGATGGAACTCGTCGAGTTCGTATCGAGCCCTCTTCGATCGCCAAGATCACCTACTCTATCCATTACAATCACCCGTTGATCCAGACTCAGACCTACGTCTACGAGCACTCTGCCCATGCGTTTGAGCGCGAGATCGCGAACGCCAGAACATTCGGGTTTTTGCAAGAGGTGGAAGCCCTATGGGCTCGCGGGCTTGGCCAAGGCGGCAACTTAGAGAATACGATCGTTCTTTCTCAAGATGGCATTCTCAATGAATCAGGTCTTCGCTTTGCGAATGAATTTGTGCGACACAAGATCCTGGACTTGATCGGAGATTTCTCCCTGCTCGGTGTCCCGGTTATTGGGCATTTGATCGCTGAGCGCTCTGGGCATGCGATACATACACGCTTGGTTCAACAAATTCTCTCTCACCCGGATAGCTGGGTGCTGCTCAATGCCGACGAAACGGCTACTGCGTCTGAGCCTCGTTCTGCGATGGCCGCACCGCGATCCGCATCGCTGGTGGCCCTCCAAGCCTCCTAATACGCATTATTCATGAATGCTTCATCGCTGCAAGCGCGTAACGCGGGTGCAATGGTAAGTCTCGCTTCGTCTGCGCGACAAAATATTCATGAAACGTGCAGGCTGAGGCCCTTCGCCCCTTGAATAAACGTCTCCGCAAGGTTGTCCCTATTTGTGTGCACGAATACGGTGAGCGTGTGATGTGAGATCACTGAGGTATGATTTAACGTCGGGAGCAAGTGGCCTTACCCCCGACGCTAGAATCAAGGAGGGGACTACTTCTTCTTCTTCTTTGCTGCTTTCTTCGTCGCCAAGACTCTCACCCCCTTTCCTGTATCTTGAGGTCTCACT
>Ga0163153_10004140_pt1 | contig 18492 bp, 17 predicted proteins | sample OliLakLV19MP6IB1_FD_148629 | JGI IMG/M metagenome (GOLD analysis project Ga0163153, IMG submission 148629) | Freshwater microbial mat bacterial communities from Lake Vanda, McMurdo Dry Valleys, Antarctica - Oligotrophic Lake LV.19.MP6.IB-1 | ecosystem: Environmental > Aquatic > Freshwater >... | reverse complement strand
AAGCTGGGCTGGCCGACATGCTCCGCCAGATGCAAGCAACGTCGGAGGAACCGGAGTCCGAAGGCGCAGTTCTGCCTCCGGAACCGGAGGAGTCGGAATGAAGGAATCAATTTTGAACATCCGCTTACTCATCCTCGGTTTCATCGCCACGGCCGCATGGGCGATGCCAGTGTTCGCTCAGTCCGAGACGAGCGACGATCCGCTCGACGCGGAATTGCTCGAAGGTCTTGCACCCGAACCCACGCTGGAGCAAACGGCCGGCGAAGATTTGGGCGCAGTGGAAGATCCCTTGCTCCGACTGGCCGAGCAGATGCGCACCGTGGGCGACTGGCTTCGCGCCGCGCAGCTCGGCTCGCCCACGCAAACGGCGCAAGAGGAGATCATCATCAATCTCGATCAGATGATCGCTCAACAACAAAAACAATGCCAAGGAAGCGGCCAGAAGCCGAGTGGTTCCAACCAATCAAGAGCTGCGAGAAAACCAGGATCATCACAGAAGCCTGGCGAGGCCGGCGCCCAGGCCGCGGCGGATTCGACCGACAAGATGCGCCCCGGCGAGAACGCAAAGCCAGAAATGGCGAACCCGCAGGATCTGCTCAAAAAAGTATGGGGACATTTGCCGGAGCGGCTGCGCGACCGGATGCTGCAAAATCCAGCAGAGCGCTTTTTGCCGAAGTATGAGCGGGAGATCGAGGCCTACTTCGAACGATTGGCCGAGACGGACGAGTCCGAATGATGGACACCTGCCTCGTTGCTCGTGAGCATGCCCATGCGTGAGTTGTCTCGCCGCCGGCTGCTTTGCGCCGCTGTCACGGGCTTGCTTCCCTGGCGGCGCGTTTCATGGGCGGAGGAAGCGAACGAACGCAATCCTGAGCGTTCCGGCGTCACGCTCATTACGCCGGAGGCCGAGGCGTCGATTGCCCGGGGATTGGCGTTTCTCGCTGAACGGCAGCGCGACGACGGCTCGCTTGGTTCCGGAGGCTATGCCCGCAACACCGCGGTTTGCGGGCTGGCCGGCCTGGCATTCATGTCCGGAGGGAGTACGCCGCTAGGAGGGCCCTACGCCTTGCAGGTAAATCGCTGCGTCGATTTTCTCCTGGCAAACACGTCCGACGACGGGTTCATCACCGTTTCCGGTTCCGCGAGTCACGGCCCGATGTACGGCCACGGCTTCGCGACGATGTTCCTGGCGGAAGTGTACGGCGTCACGATGCAACCGGACCTGCGCGAGAAACTGTCAAAGGCGGTGTCGCTGATCGTCCGTACGCAAAACAAGGATGGCGGTTGGCGCTACCAGCCGCAGCCGAACGAAGCCGATATCTCGGTGACCGTCTGCCAGATCATGGCGCTCCGCGCTGCGCGCAACGCGGGCTTGCATGTGCCGACCGAGACGATCGACGCCTGCATCAACTACGTGCGCCGCAGTCAGAACGGCGACGGCGGCTTTATGTACATGATCCAAGGCGGTACGAGCGCTTTTCCCCGTTCCGCCGCGGGCGTCGTCGCTTTATATAGCGCCGGCGTTTACGAGGGGCCGGAGATCGACCGCGGCCTCGCCTACATCATGGACAATCTGCCGCGCGGGGGCGCCGCGAGTCGCGAGAGCCACTATTTCTATGGCCACTACTACGCCGTGCAGGCGATGTGGCATGCCGGCGGCGATTTCTGGGCCAAATGGTTTCCCGCGATTCGCGACGAATTGCTCATTCGGCAACAAGAATCCGGCGCCTGGGCCGACGCCATCTGCGCCGAGTACGGCACGTCAATGGCGACGATCATCCTGCAACTTCCGAACAATTTCCTGCCGATTTTTCAACGATGAACCTTATGTCGACGTTCCCCGACACCAGCCCGAAGCGCCGGCAAGGGGGCGTGGGCGTCGCTTCAGCGCGGGACGTTGCGCTGATATCAACGTCATCCCCTCCTCGCTGGCGCTTCGGGTTGGTGTTGCTTCTTCTCGCTCAACCTGCTTTTGCCGCCGCACAATCGGCGCAGCTTCAGACGCTCGAGTCGCCGGCGCGCGAGGCGTCGCTGATTTCCGCGAAACCTGACGGCGCGCTTCAATTCGACTACCAAGACGGTGCGAAAACCGTGGTGGCGAGCGACGTCATCTCCTGGGGCGCGCCGGTCGAGGCGGAAGGGAGTCAGGTGCTCTTGGCGGACGGCGGCGTGCTGGTTGCTGGCTATGCCGGCTTAAGTGAGGACCGGCTCGCCGTCGATTCAAACCTTTTCGGTGGTTTGGAATTGCCGCTGACGCAACTCGCGGTCGTGGTCTTGCGCTCGCCTACCGATCCCTGGCGGCGCGACGCGATGCTACGGCGGTTGCTGGAACTCAGCCGAGACACGGATCGCCTCGTGCTGGAAAATGGCGACGAACTGACCGGGCTGTTGGTCAGCGGCAACGGCGAAAAAATCCAACTGGAATCCACGCTCGGCGTAAACGCGAAGCAAGTGATCGACGTGCCAGTCGAGAGTGTTGCGGCGATCGTCTTCAATCCGGCGCTGCGCGCGAATTTACGCGCGGCAACGAAAGGTGCGTGGATCGGACTCAGTGATGGCAGCCTGATGCAAACGGAAACGTGGACCCTCGATGGTGTCGAACTCGCGCTGACGCGGCCCGGCGGGCGCCCCTGGAAATCGACCGTTCCGCAAGCCGTGCGATTCGTTCAGCCGCTGGGCGGTAAGGTGAAATATCTATCGGACTTGTCACCCGAGCCGTACCGGCACGTTCCTTATCTCACTCGCGAGTGGCCGTACCAGTTGGATCGCACGGTCAGCGGCGCCCGCTTGCGAGCTGGCGGACGGCCGTACGTCAAAGGCGTCGGCATGCACAGCGCATCGCGGCTGACCTTCGCGCTGAACCGCGAATACTCCCGTTTCGAGGCGGAATTGGCGATCGACGACGAAGCCCTGGGCCAAGGCAGCGTCGTGGTGCGCGTCTTCGCCGACGCGGAGGAACGCTACCGCAGCCCCATCGTCCGCGGTGGCGACGTGCCGCTGCCCATCAGCGTCGATGTCTCTGGCGCCCAGCGGCTGAGCCTCGTCGTCGACCACGCGGACCGCGGCGACCAACTCGATCGCGCCGACTGGCTGAACGCCCGGCTCATCAAATAACCGCGCTTTTTCCGGGTTTCACCACAGAGAGCACGGAGGACACGGAGAGGGAGTTTGAAGCGTTCAGTGTTCAGTGTTTTGATCCCCATTTCTCGCCTCTCAATATCCTCTTCAACTCGATCTCCGCGTCTCAGCGCCTCTGCGGTTCAATTGATTTTTTCCTCCGTGCCTCCGTGACTCAGTGGTGCATCCACCAAAAAACGCTCGCATCAGCCGCCCTACGCCGTTTTTCCCCCGTGGGGTATGATTACTGGCTTGAATTTCGGCCCGGCACGGTCGCCGGACGAATGGCTCACGGCGGATGCGAAAGCGGACTGCGATGAAAACCGACGAACTGCGCGAGAAGTACCTGGAGTTCTTTGCCGGCAAGGGCTGCACGCGCCGCCCGAGCGACGTGCTGGTTCCCCGTTGGGACCCCAGCGTACTGTTCACGCCAGCCGGCATGAACCAGTTCAAGGACCACTTTCTCGGTAAGTGCAAGCTCGAATACACCCGGGCGACGAGCTGCCAGAAGTGCCTCCGTACCGGGGACATCGACAACGTCGGGCGAACCGCCTACCACCACACGTTTTTTGAGATGCTGGGCAATTTCAGCTTCGGCGACTACTTCAAGCGCGAAGCCATCGCCTGGGCTTGGGAATTCCTGACCCACAAGAAGTGGCTCGGGATCGATCCCAAGCGGCTGACCGTGACCGTCTATCTGGACGACGACGAAGCGGCCGGCATCTGGCAAAAGGACATCGGGCTGGCGCCGGACCGCATCGCGCGGATGGGCGAGGACGATAATTTCTGGCCAGCCGGCGCGCCGACCAACGGCCCGGACGGCGTCTGCGGGCCGTGCAGCGAGATCTACTTTCATCCCGACAAGGGGAGCGAAGTTGAGATCTGGAACCTGGTGTTCACGCAGTTCAATCGTGTCGGCGACCCGCCGAACAACCTGCGGCCGCTGCCGAGCAAGAACATCGACACCGGCATGGGACTGGAACGCTGCGCGGCCGTGCTGCAGGGCGTCGATACGAACTACCACATTGACTCGCTGCGGCCGATCGTAAACGCCGCCGCCGAGGTCTGCGGACAAAAGTACGTGGCGGGGGAGGACGTCGGTCGCCGACTGCGGCGCATCGCCGATCATGTACGGGCCTGCGCATTCGCGGTCCATGAGAACGTTTATCCTGGCCCCCGCAAGCAGGAATATGTGATTCGCCGGCTGCTGCGCCGCGCGGTACTGGATGGACGGCAGATGGGCGTCCGCGAGCCGTTCCTGCATCAATTGGTGGGCATCGTCGCGGAAATGATGAAGCAGCCCTATCCGGAGTTGACCGAGAGCGTTGAGCGCGTGGCGCAAGTGATTCGCGGCGAGGAAGACGACTTCTTCTCCAAGATCGACGGCGGGTTGGCGCGGATCGAGCGCGTGTTTCACGATATGGAATCGCGCGGCGTCGTGATGGTGCCGGGCGCCGAGGCGTTCGATATGTATCAAACCTTCGGCTTCCCGCCGGAGTTGTTCGAAACGATGGCGGCGGAGCGGAACTTCAGCTTCGATTGGAACGGCTTCCGCGCCAGCATGGACGACCACGGCGTGAAGTCCGGCGGCGGGCAGCGCGTGGAGTTGTTCAAGAGCGGCCCGTTGGACGCGCTCAAGAAGGTGATGCACGGCACCAAGTTCCTCGGCTACGAAACGACCGAATCGCCGGCCGTCATCAAGGGCATCATTGCTCAAGATAAACTCTGCGAGACGCTCACTGAGGTCGGCCACGAGCAGCCCGTGACCGTGGTGCTGGATCAATCGCCGTTCTACGGCGAGAGTGGCGGGCAGGTCGGCGATTTCGGCGAATTGGCCGGCGACGGCTTTCGTTTCGACGTGATCGATACGCAACGCGACGGCGACTTCGTGCTGCATTTCGGGCACTTGAAAGAGGGGAGTCTGAAACTTGGTGCGGCGGTCACAGCCAAGGTCGACGCCGCGCGGCGCCAGGGCATCAAGCGAGCGCACTCCGCGACTCACATCCTGCATCACGCCTTGCAGAAATACGTCGGCACGCACGCCACACAGCGCGGGTCGAAGGTGGACCGCGATTGGCTGCGGTTCGACTTCACCAACAACGGCCAGGTCGATCGCGAGACGCTCGCCAAGATCGAGTCTGAAGTGAACGAGCGCATCATCGCCGCGGAGCCGGTAAGCTGGCAGGTGACGTCGATTGCCGACGCTCGCAAGGCCGGCGCGATGATGTTGTTCGGCGAAAAATACCCCGACGTGGTCCGCATGGTCACCATGGGCGAATTCAGCCGGGAACTTTGCGGCGGCACGCACCTGACGAACACCGGACAAACCGGGTTGTTCAAGATTCTCAGCGAAGAAGGCGTCGCCACGGGCACGCGCCGCATCACTGCGGCGACGGGACTCGGCGCGCTGGAACGCATTCGCCAAACCGAGCAGGCTCTGGCGGAAACTGCCGCTGCGCTCAAGGCGCCCTTATCCGAAGTGCCCGCGCGCGTGGCGACCTTGGCGAAGGAAGTGCGCGAGCTCAAGAAGCAGCTCGCCGCAGCCAGCACTGCCGGCGAGGTGTCTCCCGAGAAGCTATTGGAGGGGGCGGAAACCGTCGCCAATCAGCGCTTCGTCGTGGCCGAAACCCCTGGCGCAGACGTGAATGTCATGCGCCAATTGATCGACCAACTCCGCCGCAAGGCGTCGCCCATCGCCGTGCTCTTGGCGAGCGGCGCGGATGGCAAGGTCACGCTGGTGGCGGGTATTTCGCGCGAGTTGGAAGAACTGGGGCTGCACGCCGGCAACTGGGTCGGCGAAACCGCGAAGCTGGTCGGCGGACGTGGCGGCGGCAAGTCCGACATGGCCCAAGCTGGCGGTAAGGAGCCGGACAAGATTCCGCAGGCCCTGGAATCCGCCAAGGCTTCGATCCGCGCGCAACTGGCCAAGAAGTGAGCGTTGCGCCGAAGGCTTATCGTTCGTCGCGGCTCGATTGGCCCATCAATCGCATCGCGAAGTACAACACTTGCATCACCGCTTGCAATGTTGCGGCGACATAAGTCAGCGCCGCCGCGTTCAGCACTTTGCGGACGTACGGCATCTCCTCGGGTCCGGCGATCCCGAGCGCTTCGAGTTGATACTTCGCGCGGCTGCTGGCGTTGAATTCCACGGGCAGGTTGACGATCTGAAAGAACGCTGTTCCGCCAAATAGCGCCAGTCCCAGCCAGGCGATGGTCGTTAGGTGCAGCATGAAGCCTGCCATCAGCATCATCATGCCGATGCCGGAGCCGAAGTTCGCCAGCGGCACCGCCAGATTGCGCACCGTCATCAGCGCGTAGCCATGCGCGTCTTGCAATGCATGCCCCGCCTCATGCGCGGCGATACCGACCGACGCGGCGCTGCGACCTTGATAGACCTCTGGGCTGAGGCGCAGCACTTTCGCGCGCGGGTCATAGTGATCCGAGAGCTGCCCGGGGATCATCTCGATTGTCACATCCTGGAGCCCTCCGGCGTCGAGGATTTCCCGCGCGGCGGCAGAGCCGGACATGCGAGCTGGGACCTGGCTGGCGGTCGCATAGGTCGACTTAATCCGGAATTGAGCCCACATCGCCAACAGGACCGCCGGCGCCAAAAAGAGCATGTACATCGGGTCGAAAAACATCATTTGCAGACCGGACCTGAGAAAGTGCGTGGCGGTAATGCCCAAATGGCAGCCGATTTCGTAGCCATGACGGAATCAGCAATACGCGTGCCGGCCGATTCTCGCGATGCTAACGGTGGTGCGCTGCTGCGACAACCAGGATTCGATTTGCGATTCTGACAGCTACGGCATAGGATTAAGGTGATGCCCCCCCCGCTCGAAGGAAACGAGGCCCCCCGGGGCAGTGAGCTGAAGCCGCCTCAGCGGGCGGCCGCAATCGAAGTGCGGGACGAGGTCGAGCAACTGCGGCGACAGGTTGAAGAACAGCGGCGCGAAATCGCCGCGCTGACCGGCCGGCAGCATCAGCTCGAAGTGATCATCAACAATACGCCCGCGGTGATCTACATGAAGGACGCCGACGGGCGTTACGTGTTGGTCAACCGGACTTTTTCCGAGTTGTTCCACATCGGTGTCGACGACATGGTCGGACGCACCGATGCGGAGATTTTTCCGGGCGAGTTGGGCGCGAAGTTTCGCTCGAACGATCTGTATGTTCAGGAGAGCGGGCAAGCGACCGAGTTCGAAGAGGTGGCGCCGCACGACGACGGGCCGCACACGTACATGTCGCTCAAGGTTCCCGTCACCAATCCGATCAGTGGCGACGTGGGGATTTTCGGCATCTCGATGGACGTCACGGCCGCGAAGCGCGCCCAGATTGCGTTACGCGATTCGCAGCGGCTGTATTCCTCATTGGTCGAGACGTTGCCGGTCGCGCTATTCCGCAAGAACCTGGCTGGCGAATTGACGTTCGTCAACGAGCGGTTCTGTCAGTACATCGGACGCGCCGAACAAGAGCTGATTGGCCGCACGGACTTCGATCTATTCAGCACCGATCTGGCCGAGAAGTATCGCTCGGACGACGATCAGGTGATCCGCGAGGAAGCGATCTGCGATGAAGTCGAGGAGCAGCAGGTTCGTGGCGGACAGAAGCGCTACGTGCACGTCATCAAGTCGCCGGTCTACGACGCCCGACACCGCGTCTGCGGCGTGCAGGGTCTGTTCTGGGATGAGACCGAACGGTTGCTCGCGGAGCAATCGTTGAGGCGCATGACGTTGGAGCTGGCGCGGTCCAATCAGGAACTGCAGCACTTCGCTTACGTGGCCTCGCACGATTTGCAGGAGCCGTTGCGCAAAGTTGTCGCTTATGGGCAGCGCGCCGCCGCGCGCGGTCCGGAAGCGATGGACGAGGCCACGCGGGACTACGTCGACCGGATGGTGGCCGCCGCGTTACGCATGAAAACGATGATCGACGACCTGCTCGCCTTGGCTCGCGTCACGATGGACCGGCGCCCGTTTGAGTGGATTGATCTGAACGAGATCGCGCACGGCGTGCTGGACGACCTCGAAGTGACGATCGACGAGCTGAAGGCCGAAGTGGCGCTCGACGTGCTGCCGACCGTGGAAGCCGATCCTGCCCAGATGCGGCAGTTATTCCAAAACCTGCTTGGCAACTCGCTCAAGTACGGTCGCCCTGGCATTCCCCCGCGTTTGGAAGTGCGAGCGCAACGCGTGGACGGACCGCGCTTACGAGAGGACTGCGAACTCCGCTTCATCGACAACGGGCAGGGCTTCGACGTGCGTTACAGCGAGCGCATTTTTCAGCCGTTCGAGCGATTGCATTCGGCCGACGACGTCCCCGGCTCCGGCATCGGCCTGGCCATTTGCCGTCGCATCGTAGAACGCCACGAAGGCCGCATTTCCGCCACGAGCGAGCCGGGCCACGGCGCGACCTTCACGATCACGCTCCCGGTCCATCAATCCACGCCGGAATCGATCTTCAATAGCGCGATGCTTTAGTTCAGTTGCAGCGCTGCAGGCGCACTCGCAATTAACACAGTTAGCAAAAAAAACAGGCCGCCTTGCGGCGGCCTGCTGCGATATTTCTGTGCGAAGGACAACAACGGCACCGCTTAGCGGCGCTTGCGGGCGAAGGCCAACAAGGCGCCACCAAGACCCAAGAGGGCGAACGTCGACGGCTCCGGCACGGCTTGCACCGCGAAGGCCAAGCTCTGAGCCGGCGCACCCGTCACGCCAACGGCACTCAGGAGGCCTTGAGCGTCATAGGTGCTACCTTCCGCCGCCACGACCGAAACCGAACCTTGCGTTCCGGCTTCGCCACTGATCTCGAAGAACACCGTGCCGAAGTATTCGCCGTCGCTCCACGGCGTAACCGGCGCATCCAACGGATCCAGGTTGTTGTTGTCGTACGGCTCAATGCCCAGGGACGTCCGGGCATCAACGCCCACGGCACCGAGGTCCTTGGGGGCATTCTCGATCAGAATGTTTTGCAGATCCGACGAATTTGCACCCGAGTCTTGGTTGCCGAGCCACTTGTTAACGCCGCCGCCCGGGCCGGGGCCGTTCTTGTCGACGCGCCAGTCATCCGCTTGCCAGCCAGGGAAATCCGCAGCTTGAGCGATGCCGGTCGCGTTGATGTTGACGGCCGCGTTGCCGAAGCCGAGCTGGCCAGCTTGCAAGCCGTCAATCTTCATCAGAAAGTCGACCTGCAGGATGTACTTGCCGCCCGGGAGGGCCGGCAAGGCGCTCGCATCCGGGGCCGGGTCAATCGGCGTGAAGTCACTGGCGAGGACCGCCCGCAACTTCGGCGCGACGTGAATCACGGCGGCCTGCGAGGTGCCGGCCAGACCGAGGGCTGCGACCAAGCCCGCGAGCAAAAGTTTCTTTGAAGTCATTCTCCACCTTCCGTAAGCAAGAAAAACGTGCCAGAAATGTCCCAGTTCACACAGTTGCTGCAACGAACCAGTCTCTCTCTCTACCCAGTCCAACAGAGTGAGTCAGCCGAAGCTGGATGCGACAATCCATTAGTTCATCAGCGGGTGGTCCTCCTTCACGCAAACAGGTGCATAGTCCGCGCGACCACTCCACGTGTCAGATTCTACCAAGGTGATCGAGCCGCGCCAACCAAAAAAACAAAAAATCCCGGCGCTACCAAGACTTGCCAGCAGCAAGCCGCCCGGCTCGGGGACCGCGAACAACCGGGCCGACCCGGCGGGCATCTCCGCCGAGGTCCCGAAATTGTTTCGCACGTGGTTCAGATCGCTAATCTGAACCAGCCCATCGCCGTCGGTATCGCCCAGGCCCAAAGAGCCGAAATTGTTCCGCACGTTATTGAGGTCCGCGATGCCCACGGCGCCGTCGCCGTCGGTGTCGCCGAGGACGGTCACGACCCGGAGTAGCGCATGGATCGAGCCGTCCGTCGCCCCAGCCATGCCGCCATCAATCGGCAGCTCGGAATTGCCGAACCGGACGTTGTCGTATCCCTGCAAATGGGTGGATACGCCTCGATTGCCGACCTGGAGCGAAAGGCCGAACTCGCCGACGGCCACTCCGTTCAGTTGCAACTGAGAGTGAAGGAAGGCGCCGCTGGCACCATTAAAGAGTGGATCCTGACCGCCGTTTTCCGCGCTTAGACCCAAACTGGGCGTAAATCCAGGAATCGGCGTGTCATTGATCAGTGCGGCCGCGTTCCAGTCGCGGAATAAGTACTGGCTCTGGTTGAGCACGCCCCCCGGCGTCCCCACGGGCGCCGGCGGATTCAGCGTCTGGGGATTTTGCACAGTGTATGCATCCCAACGCAGTGAATCTCCGCTCAGCGGCGGCTGCAGAATCTCATGGGACACGACGAATAGCCCACCTGGCGCGCTTGCGGCCAGACTGAGGGAAATGCCGTGCAGCGTTTCGCCAACGTCGGGAATCACCCAAACGTAGAGCGACGCCGCTTCGCCCAAGACAAACGTCTGCTGGCCGATCGATTGCCACGAGGGGTTGGTCGGCGACGGGGAAAGAAACACGCGCGCTCCTTGCGCCGAGGTCGTACAAACGACCCATGCCGCAACGAAAAACGCCACTTCCAACCGTCGCATGGATGCCACTCAAAAGCTGCGGTGAAGCGGGAAATCTGGTCCGCCATCGAACCCGATCCACCGCTCCCGAATATATCCGCGTTAGGGAAAAGTGTCTACAAAAATGCGAATTCCTGACGAAAGTCGCATGACTTGTACGTACTACTAAGCGGACGATTCGGCACAATCGGACCGCGCGGCGCGGCGGAATGCCTCGCCAATTGTGCGACGGCCAATTAGGATGAAGATTCCGGCCTTGGCGAGCCTTTGAACGCCACCCTTGATGAGAAATGCGGTGAATCTGCGAATCAGGCTACGGATTGCGACCGACGCCGCTCGGCGGATGCGCTCGTCGCCGGACTTGAATTACGCGTTGGCCAAACACCAGGCGGCGCGGCTTCTCTGCCCGGACGGCATCGCCGCGCGGGACTTGCCGTCGGACGGCGAGGTACGCGAGGAACTGGAACTGCTGGTCCCGGGCCTCACGCCAATAGACGCACCTGCCGCGGAGGTTGTGACTTCGGTCGATCGCTTTCGCACCTATCGTTTGCTGCTGACAGCCCTCGAGCCGGTGCAGCAATCCCGCCGGACGCACCCCGAGGGGGATGCGCTTTATCACAGCCTGCAGGTGTTCGACCTGGCGCGCGAAGAGCTTCCCTACGACGAGGAATTCCTCCTGGCCGCCTTGCTTCATGACGTGGGCAAGGCGATCTCGCCGGGAAATCATGTCGTCGCCGGGCTGGAAGCGCTATCCGGAACAATCACGGAACGCACTTCCTGGTTCATCGAGCATCACCCAGATGCCCACGCGCTACGCGGCGGGACGCTGGGAGTGCGGTCGCTGCGTCGCCTGCAGGCGTCGCCGGATTTCGAGGAGCTACTGATGCTCGGAAAGTGCGACCGACAAGGACGACAGATCGGCGTGCTCGTCCCGGATGTGGACGAGGCGCTCGCGTATGTGGCTGAGTTGGCGGCGGAATGCGGCGAGGAGTAGTTCCGGACCTGGCGTCCTCGTCGAAGAACGGTAGCATTACTTGCCGAAGATGCGGTCGCGTTTGGCTTGGTTGTAGGCCAGCTTTTCGGCGGCGGACATCTTTTCGAAGTTCGGCGTTCCGTTCGACGACTCGGGCTTGGTGCCGCACTTCGTGGGGGACTTGCCGCCGCAACCGCAACCGCAATCTTTCTTCTTCGGTGCGCCGACGGTGATCGGGCCGAGTTGGTTCGGCGCCGATGGCGTGGTGTTCGACGCGGGAATCGCCACCGGAACGCTGACGCTTGAGCCGCCGTAGCTCATCACGTTGGTTTGCAGCACGAGATCGTCCGCCAGCGAGCGCTGCGGCTTGATGCGCAGTTTCTCCAACACGCCGTGATAGGCGCGGACGGCGTCTTCCGGCGTGATTTCGCGTTCGACGATCAGTCGGAGGAAATTCACGAACGCCAGTTGGTTTTCGGCGTTGTTGATCTTCCGCCCGAAGAGCGCCACGCGAGCGCCGTACTTTTGCGCTTCGGCGATGAGCTTAAAGGCGTCGTACGTCGTGCCGGCGCCGCCGCCGAGGATGCCGACGATGAGGTGCGGGTCATAGGCGACCAATTCCTCCATCGCCTTGGGGCCGTGGTAGACGACCTTGAGGAAGACCGGTCGCCCTGGACCAGCCACGCCGGCAAGCGTGCGTGCGATCGAGTCGTTGATGTAGCCCGGCAGCACGTCGGACGCCATGCCGACCGGCACATTGGGATCGAAGACTTCCAAAAAATGGCGGAAGCCGACGCGTTCGGCCTCGATGCGAAATGCACGATAGGCTTCGAGCGTGCGCAGGTCGTCTTCCAGGCGATTCGTGAACGTGACGCTATAGAGGCCGAGATTCGCCCCACGGACGCGCTCATCCGGCGCACAATCCACGTGACCGCATTGGATATGGTCGAGCGTCGCGCTACAGAACGGCTGCGCGGGTGATTCCAGGTAGTTCGCGCCGCGGACCACGAACACGTCGCTGGTGTCGTTCGCCCGGGCGGCCGGCGTGACATGGCTGCCGTCGAAGAGGCGTTCCTGGATCGTGAGTTGATAGCTCGTGCTGGCCGACATCAGCATGATGTCGACGAGGCCTTGTCGGGTGATCTCGCGAATCTGCTCACGATACTCCGCCAACGTTCGCAACCGTACCTCGCCCGCGTGGCTTTCCGGCGATTTGCCCGGCGCGCCGATCCCAAACGCCATGTCGGCGTCCTTGGCGTCGGCAATGATGAACTCACGGCAACCCGAGGGATCGGCGTGAATCGCGGCAAGTTTGCGGTCGAGGGAACGCATGGGGAAACGTCGGAAGTAGGAACTCGGAACTACAAAGACTGAAAACTGAACACTGAAAACTTCAAACTATGATCCCACCCGCTTCATCACCGTGTCGACGGTTTCTCGCAGCACCGTGGCGCTGTGGCGCAGAGCTTGAACTTCTTTGGGCCAGAGTTCGATTTCCTGCGTGGCAAGCACACCGGCGCGGCCGACGACTGTCGGGACGCTGATCGAGACGTCGCGGATGCCGTAGCAGCCGTTTTGCACGCTGGAGACGGGCAAGACGCGGCGACGGTCGAGGGCGATCGACTCGATGACTTCCTGAATCGCCAGGCCGACGGCGAACCCGGCGCCGCCCTTGAGCTTGATGACTTCCGCGCCAGAGCCTTTCGTGCGGGTGAACAATTCGTTCGCCACGTGCGGATTCCAGCCGGATTGCTTGTCGATCGGCAGACCGCCCACGGTGGCACTCGACCAGATCGGCACCATGCTGTCGCCGTGTTCGCCGAGGATCAGCGCGGAAACCTGCGTCGGCGCCGCGCCGAGTTTCTGCGCGATCAAGCTGCGGAAGCGAATCGTGTCCAACTGCGTCCCGAGGCCGATGACCTGCTTGGCGGGCAGCTTCAGCTTTTTGGCGGCGAGGTACGTGAGCACGTCGACGGGGTTCGATACGACGACCACCACGGCGTCCTGGCGATAACCGGCCTTGGTGATGCCGTCCAGAATGCCCAGGAACAAATCGACGTTGCGATTGATCAAGTCGAGCCGGCTCTCGTCCGGCTTGCGGCGCAGGCCGGCGGTGATGCAGATTACGTCGCTCGTGGGGATGTGCTCATAGCCGCCCCCGGTGATGACCTGGTCGGCCATCAGGGTGGCGCCGTGCAACAGATCGAGCGCCTGACCGGCCGCGCCGTCGGCGTTGACGTCCAACATGGCGATCTCGCGAACGACCTGACCGGTCTGCAAGGCAAAGCCGGTGCAGGAGCCGACGAGACCGGCGCCGCCGATGATGCTGACTTTCATATTAGTTTGAAGTTTTCAGTGTTCAGTTTTCAGTATTTGGGCGCGGCGATTTGTGATCGGCTCGCGTTACTTGGATTGCAGCGCCGCTAAAACGCGTTCCGTGATCGCTTGGATCAGGGCTTCTTGATCGTTCGATGTCGCGGGCGCCGCGGTCGGTGCTGGGGGCGGGGCGTCGAAGGCTTTGCGTTCGACTCCGGCTTTCGCCCAGCTGTCGCGGAAGACGTCGTTGGCGCAGATGTCGCAGTTTTCCATGCCGGGCTGCAGGCGTGCGTCGGTGAAGCCCCACTTCGTCTTGAGGTCGAGCAGTTCCTTGGTCTTCTCGTGCCCCAGATACTGCACGCGGCCCAGGTCGCGGGCCAACATCAACATTCGGCAATAGGCGTCGAGGATTTCGGTCCACCAGTACGCGCGTTCGACCGTTTCGCCGAAGCTCACCGTGCCGTGGTTGGCGAGGATGATCACGTTGGACTTGTGGACGAACGGCAAAATCGTGTCGGCGAAAGACTGCGAGCCAGGCGTCTCGTATTGCGTGATCGGCACGTCGCCGAGGAAGACTTCCACTTCCGGCAGCACGCATTGCGGGATCGGCTCCCGGGCAATGGCGAACGCCGTGGCATGGGGCGGATGGCAATGCACCACACTTTTCACTTCGGGCCGGGCCTTCATAATGGCCAGATGCAAGAGCGCTTCGCTAGAGCGCTTGCGATGCCCGGCGAGTTGCTTACCGTCCATGTCGATCAGGCAGATATCCTCGGGCTTCATAAAGCCCTTGGAAATCATGGTCGGCGAGCAAAGCACCTCGGTATCGCTGATGCGAATCGAGATGTTGCCGTCATTGGCGGCGGCGAATCCACGGTTGTAGATCCGCTGGCCGATTTCACAGATGTCTTGTTTGAGACGGAAGACGTTCATGGGATAACGAGTTTGGCGGTAGGTACGGGAGTGTGTTGTTGAATTTCTAATTCCTAAATCTGAATGACGAATCAAATCTGCATGTTCGAATGTCTAAATGTCGTGGCGCTGTAGATGAATGTTTCCATTCGTCATTTAGTCATTCGAATTTGATTCGACATTCAGATTTAGAACTTCGTCATTCCAACGTCAGTTGGTCGATGATGGCAGCGTTATAGGCGTCCAGCGGTTTTTCCTCGGGATAGAATGGCTGCGCCGCTTCGCCGCCTTCGCTGACGGCGATCCATTGGCCGCTGCCGGCGTTCAGTTCGTCGTAGATCACAATGGCTTCATTCTCCGACGGTTCGCGCGAGCGCAGGTCGCCGAGCGTCAATGGCGTCGCCAAACGGAATCGTCCGCCGTGCAAACTCGGATGCACGCGGCTGAGGGTGACGTTGCCGATGACTTGGGCGATACGCATGATTCTGAGTTATTTGGTTCTGTTGGCGAAATCTTGGGCGAGTTGAGCGAGTTGCAGCCAGTTAACCTGCTGGGGCGACGTGATCAGGAAGTTGACTGGGATCGCTTGCTGGGCGGATTGTAGTTCGCCGCGGTGGTTGGCCGGCGCTGCCCAGACGCCGGGTGTCCGGTTGGCGAGGCAGACGGCCTGGTGCGTCGATTCGGTCAACAACCAAGCGCGACGGCCGCCCTTGGCAACTTCGTCCGCCAGTTCCCCGACCACGGTCTTCAATCCGGTTCGGGCGATCTGCTCGATGCCTACTCCCCGGCGTGCGATATAATCGATCAACATCGCCGGTTCGAACTTGGTCTCCGCCACGCCGAGCAACAGCGTCGTACCTGTAGCGGCCGGCTTGATTGGTTGCGTCGTTGTGCGGCGAATTGCGATGCGCCGCTCGCGCAGAAAGTCGATTGCGGCCGGCGTGATGATCGTGCGCGGCGAGACGACCACCGCTTGTACGCCATTTAGCCGGCGTTCGATGTCTCTGAGCGAGACGACCGGCTGTTCCAGCCAAAGCTCCATCGTGGACCGTGGCGCAGCCGCGGATGGCAGCGCAGCAGCCGGCGCCAGTTGCGCGAGCACTTCGCGCACCAGGCGTTCGATCTGTTCGGCTGTCACTTCGGCCACGGTTCATGGTCCCTACTACCAAGCCTAGAACTTCAAGTATTAGCCGGTCGAATCACAAGTCGCAGTTTGTCTTCGTCAATCGTTTCTACCCCCAATGTGCTGCCGTCGTCGCTGACGAATTCAATGACGTATGCGGCAGGATTCCCCGGATGCACTATCAGTACCGTCCCGTGTGCGCCAATTGGAATGTCCGCTCCCGATAGTGATGAAGTCAGTTCAATGACGTCGTACTCCAGGAACTTGCACATCGTTGCTTGCTCAGTCCGCAATGCCCATCACGCTCCAACGCACCGGCGTGTTGTCGCTCTTCATCAATGCTCGCGTCCCCTTGCCGTCGCTGGTGAGGATCACTTTGTCACCGCCGCCGGCGCCCATGCTGTCAATCGCCAGCACCGGCTCGCCGTCCGACGATTTCCCGTCCGCCATCAGTAACTGCACGACCAGCAGCTTCCAGCCCGAAAGGGTTGGATGCTTGACCGTCGCGGTGGCAGTTCCGATGACACGGCCGAGTTGCATTTTTAGTTTGAAGTTTTCAGTGTTCAGTTTTCAGTGACGTATCTCTGCGCTGCTACTTCCCGACGATGCGCAGCTCGTCGATCATGGAGCAGCGGCGCTCTCTTGTGAACGTCAGTGGCGTGGTGACTCCTTCGCCGGTGGGCGTGGCGATGGAGAAAGACAAGTAGCCTTCGCCGCCGAGGCCGAGCGAAGCCATGCAGGGGCCGTTTTTGACGAACAGCGTGGTGTCCATCGCGCGGCCCATCTTGGTCATGTTCGAGACGTTTTTGCTGTGGATGATCGCCGTGTGGCGAAAGCCGTGTTCGTAGTACTTGGCCTTCGCAATCGCTTCGTCCACGTCGCGGACACGGACGAACGGCACGAACGGCATCATCTGTTCCACGGGCACAAACGGATTCGATTCGCTCGTTTCCCCGAACAGCAACTCCGTCGATTCGGACACCGATTTGCCGATCCCACGAGCCAGCACGGCTGCGTCCTGGCCGAGGAAATCCTTGTGCGGGACGTCGTGTTTGTGTTCGCCTTCGCCGGTGGTCGTGATCGCCACGCGGGTCAGGGCGTCGACTTCGTTCGAGTTCAATCGCGCTGCGCCGGCTCGTTCCATGGCCTGCAGCAAGGCGTCGAAGATCGAACTGACGGCGAAGACTTCCTTTTCCGCGATGCACAGTAGATTGTTGTCGTATGAGGCGCCTTGAATGATCGAACGGGCCGCGCGATCGAGATCGGCGGTTTCGTCCACGACGACCGGCGGATTGCCGGGGCCTGCGACAATGGCTCGCTTGCCGGAGTTCAAGGCTGCGCGGGCGACGGCCGGGCCGCCCGTCACGCAGATCACGGCGATGCCGCGGCTTTTGAAGATCGCGTTCGCGCTTTCCAGTGTCGGCTCGGCGATCACGCAGATCAGGTTGTCGATGCCCAGATCGCGGAAAATCGCTTCATTGAATCGCCGCACGCCTTCGACGGCGACTTTCTTGCCGCTCGGGTGCGGGTTCACGACCAGCGTGTTGCCGCCCGCGATCATGCTGACCGCGTTGCCCGTGATGGTCGGCAGCGAGTGCGTCACCGGGGTGATCGCGCCGATCACGCCGAACGGGGCGTGTTCGATGACGGCCAGTCCATGATCGCCGCTGAAGACTTCGCTGCGCAGAAACTCGACGCCGGGCGTGCGCTCGCCGAGCGTCTTGAGCTTCTCGATCTTATGCACCAGCCGGCCAATCTTCGTCTCGTGCATCTCCATCGTGCCGAGCTCAACGCATTGCTCGATGGAAATGCGGCGAATGTGATCGATGATCCGCTTGCGATCGGCGATCGAGCGCGTGGAAAGTTGCTCGAAGGCCTCGTTGGCAGCTTCGATCGCCTCGTTCGGGCAAGTGAAGATGCCGCGGCGACCGGTATGGCCTTTCGGCGCCACGTGCGCCGTCGTCCCCAACCGGGCCAGGACCTGCTCGACGACGTTCCGAATCAGTGTTTCGTTAGCTTGCATGGGAGCGTGTATTCGTGGTTTCAGTTCTTATGTAGCCGAGGTCTGTGACCTCGGCCGCACGGGCGATGATTGCTTGAACTACGTTCGGTTTGTTTTCGACGTCCCCTCCACCGGCCTCATAGAGGCCGGCTACAGACGGATATCACTTATCCGCCGTCTTTGCTGTACACGCATTTCTGGCCGACGTGCGCGGAATCGACGATGCCGATCACCACGCAGTCGACGGGGAGGTTCTTCGTTTCCGGCGTCAGCCGGGCGCTCGACCCTTGGCAGATCAGCACGAACTCGCCCGTGCCGGCGCCGAGCGCGTCGACGGCGACGAACGTGCGGCCCGTCGTGACCAGTTTGGTGCGCGACTCGGCGTCGACGCGATACGGCTCGACAAGCAACAGCTTGTGACCCGTCATCGACGCCGATTTCTGCGTCGCGACCACGCTGCCGGTAACTTGGGCGATGAACATGGTGGGGGAGGAGGAGTAAAGGAG
>Ga0163153_10004139_pt1 | contig 18492 bp, 16 predicted proteins | sample OliLakLV19MP6IB1_FD_148629 | JGI IMG/M metagenome (GOLD analysis project Ga0163153, IMG submission 148629) | Freshwater microbial mat bacterial communities from Lake Vanda, McMurdo Dry Valleys, Antarctica - Oligotrophic Lake LV.19.MP6.IB-1 | ecosystem: Environmental > Aquatic > Freshwater >... | reverse complement strand
CTCTTCAGGGGGCAACGGTAGATCAACCGGTGGGTCGATTATTATTTCGCCCTCGTCGGCCTGCGGTTCTCCATCCCATTCCGGATCTGCGAAATGTTCGTACGCCTTTACGAAATCGTAGATCGTGAAGTACGTTTTTCCGTCGAACAACCGCGTGCCGCGTCCAATGATTTGCTTGAATTCAATCATCGTCCGAATCGGACGCATCAACACAATGTTGCGAACATTACGCGCATCTACGCCGGTCGAAAGTTTATACGACGTTGTTAGAACCGTCGGTATCGTTTTCTCGTTGTCCTGAAATTCTTTCAGGTACTGCTCACCAAGTGCACCATCGTTTGCTGTAACACGCGTACAATAACCCGGGTCGCGACTGGTTGTATACTGGTTTATTAAATCGCGAACTGTTAATGCATGTGCCTGGTTAGCACAGAACACCAACGTCTTATCGCGCGATCCAATCGAGTGCAAAAGAGTCTGAACTCTCGACTTCTCACGTTCTTCGATCTCGATTATCCTGTTGAAATCGCTCTCTTTGTAAATCTTTCTATCATCTACGTCACCTTCGAGCACCTCGTCATCGGGCGAATACACGTACTCATCAATCGTACTCTGCATTCGCTTCACTCTAAATGGCGTAAGAAAGCCATCGTTGATGCCCTCTTTCAACGAGTACGAATACACGGGCTCGCCGAAGTACTTGTACGTGTCGACATTATCGCGACGCTTCGGTGTAGCGGTTAGACCCAGCTGCACAGCGGGTGAAAAATGCTCGAGGATATCACGCCACGAGCTTTCGTCGTTAGCACCGCCACGATGACACTCATCCACAACAACAAAATCGAAGAAGTCCGGCGGATACTCACCGAAGTAAGGGGCTCCGTCTGGACCGCTCATGAACGTCTGAAAAATCGTAAAGAACACGCTGCCATTCTTCGGCACACGATTCTTCTTTCGAATCTCGCCCGGAGCGATGCGAACAAGTGCATCATCTTCGAAGACGTTAAATGATGTGAACTCAAGAAAGGCCTGATTTGCCAGGATGTTTCTGTCAGCGAGAAACAGAATACGCGGACGCCGTTCTCCATCACGATTCAGATTCCATCGCGTCTGAAACAACTTCCATGCAATCTGAAATGCAATCGATGTCTTCCCCGTTCCAGTAGCAAGCGTAAGCAGTATGCGATCTTTCCCATCCGCAATACTCTCGAGCACACGACGTACGGCAATCTCCTGGTAGTAGCGCTGTCCCCATCCCATGCCTTTGTCCGGACTCGGCACATCGACAAACCGGTCGAACCAAGCATCTTCTTCAGCAAACGTTGCTTCCCATAACTCCTCGGGCGTTGGATAACCATCGACAGCCCCTTCTGCCCCCTTCAACATATCGGCGCGATACAGGGTTTGTCCGTTGGTCGAATACGCCCACCGCACCTTCATCTTCGAGCAATAGTTCTTCGCCTGTCCCAACCCCTCTGTAACGTGCTTGTTGAATGCCTTCGCCTCGACTACCGCAAGCGGCGTGTTCTTATAGAACAGAACGTAATCTGCAATCTCTGTCCTGCTAGGCAGACCAGCACCCTCAATACGTCCAGGCGCCACCATATACTCTCGGCGCACACGACTACCATCAACAACACCCCATCCTGCCTCTGCAAGAGCGGGGTCGATGTATTCGGCACGGGTCTCGGCTTCGTTCATGCTGGCTTTTGTTTTGAGTTGTTTTTTTCATCCCTCGTCCCACTGTACTTGCTGAGTTCGTCTTCGATTTGCTTTAGGTTGTCATTCTCGGCATCTGCCTCCAATTCGGCTCTTCGCCTGGCAGAGTAATCTTCGTAAGCATGTTGAGCATGGCTATCAGCTTGCTCACGCGTTACGTGTCCCGCATGCATTAATACGTCGCGATCATTAAACGCCAGAAACTCATCCAGCTTAATCGGCCAATCACGGAGGAAAATTTGTTGCTTACGTCTCGCTTGGTCCTCCGCAAAGTCGAGGAACATCACCACAATCCGGTTCAACTCATCAATCTCTGATTCCTTCAAGTAATTTTTCGCAACGGTCACATCGCCCTTACGCACCACACCAGATTTCCACGAGGTAAGACCCATGTTCGGTTGCAATGCGTCTGCGCGTTCTGCGATAAGCTCGGGCGCAGTTTTACCAGTTACCGTAAAATGAAGTTTGTTCTGAATAATCTTAAAGGCCTCTATCGTAGTAGCCGATGAAGCTTGATAGTCGGATGCGAGGGCAAAAATCTCACGAACGCGCAAATACATGCGTTGCTCACTCGCACGGATGTCGCGAATACGCTCTAGAAGTTCATCGAAATGATCGGTCATACCCGGACCCGGCGGATTCTTCAACCGCTCGTCATCCATCGTGAATCCTTTTACAAGGTACTCCTCTAACCGAGCTGTTGCCCATTGGCGAAACTGAGTACCTCGGTCGCTGCGCACGCGATAACCCACGCCGAGAATTGCCATCAGATTGTAATGCTCGATATCGCGGGCAACTTCCCTCTGACCTTCAATTCGAACTATCCGGAATTTCCGGATAGTTGCCTCCCTGCTCAGTTCCCCTTCTTCATAAATGTGCGTAAGGTGCTCGTTTATCGTCCGAACATCTTTCTCGAACAACACTGCTAACATGGCTTGGGTGAGCCAAATAGTATCACCGTCGAAACGGCATTGAAGACGCGTCCGTCCGTCCTCTGTCTGGTAGAGCACTATCGAAGACATAAGACTCTGTGAGGAGACAGCGTTTATACGTGACATACTACGTCGAGGATTAGCGCTTAAACAAGGAACTGTCTGAAATATAAGGCTTTAGCGCTTTTCGTGGTTTTGCGTTTAAAGAGGAGTTCTGCAAGAACTCGACAAGAAAGTTGTACTTGTTCACTCGGTCTGAATTGAAAAGATTTTCTGGTTGGCGTAGAAGCAATCCCTTGATATAGCAAGACTTAAGACTAGGCTTTGAGCCTATCACCCCAGATTACCTCGCAGATTCTCTGCACGAGATTCTGTCGATCGTCCATGTCTGCCTTTAAAAAAGCCGGATGTGCTCTAAATGCAAGTCCTAGGCTATTGGCCATACCAAGGAAGTTGGGATAGTTCTTATATGCCGTCGGGTGCAAGGATTGCACAAACAGATTTTCCTTAAGGTAATGCTCAACTTTTTTAGTATAAGTCATGGCGCTATATGATTGGTTCGTGCCATTTGGTACGAGCACTAAACCACCTATGCGATTTCGATAGCTGTCGAACTCGTGCTGCTGATCAAACTCGTCCCTATGTTCCTCAACCGTGTCCGAATAGATAGGCTCGGCATGGGTCTCGGTTTCGTTCATTAAAATTTCTGAGAGATTTGAATCATTAGGTGAACTAATGAAACCGCGTGATCATGCCTCTGGGTCTGCATCTGAGTACGCAATGAGAATTGTCTCCGTGCCGTCCGGAATCGTGTCCACCATAATAGGTAACGCCCTCATTCCGACTTCACAGATTCCAAGTATCGCTTGAAGTGATCCGCGTGTAGTGGCTAAAGCCTGATTTGAAAGCAGCCTGAAGAAATCGATTGGTGTCTTTAGGCCGTCGGGTGTGTAAAGTTCACTAGGCACATCTAGCTTGAATTCAGTGCGAGTCTCTATCTGAGCGAAGGAAATTGGTTCAGACTCACCTTCGACGGGCACGCGGGGCTCCACCCGACAATCGATAAAGAGAACCTTGGACCTACGATTGAATCCAAATCTTCGTAAAAGATAGTAATAGCCCGAATCGAGCGAGACTTCAGCAAGTACAATGACAGTCAGTTTATCTGCATCGTAATGCAGTTTAGTTATTCGATAATCGAGAAAACTGTACTTGATTACCCCTTGCACAGTAGTCTTTTGTAGCTCAGTTCTCTCTTCCTTCGACCGTTTCTTTGAATCCTGTATCATAATGAACTCAGTTTAGAATTTCAAATTCGCTTGGAAGTCGGTACGCTTTTGAATGATCTGGGAGTGCACTTAAATCAACGTTCAGGCTTTCAACACCTTGAATACGCAGTTGCTCCTCGATTTCTTCAGGGACTAAACCGGTAAAGGTGACTGCCGTACCGTTTTCTTTTTTCTTAAAAAAGAACACACTTTCGTTAGTGGGCCGAAACAGAAATCGGGCCTGTGATCGCGCCAAAACGTTTGTCGAAAACACGTCTGTCCCTTCAATCTCAGCTTCGGCAAGCTCGGCAGTCCGTATAAACAACAGAACAGGTGAATAGCCCGTTGCGGCAACCATTTTCAAATACGTCGAGATCTTGAAATCACCGTCGCCATTTAGAAAAGTCGAGACTGCAGCTTTCGAAACCCCGAGTTGGTCCGCTAACTCTTTTCGATTGAGGGCATCAGGGTCATTAGTGATCAATTTGACGAGTCGAAGCCGAAAGTCTTCAAGCCAAAAGTATGGGCTTGCAAGCACTCGTTTACGGCCCTCTGAAACCGTCAGTGAAACGTTTCGGGTTGTTAGTGTTTTAGTCATTGTAATTCCTCCAGCCTTGTAATCATCGCATCACGAGCAAATTCGTAGTCCGCATTGGCTTTCCTCTTCCTTGGTTCCTTACTAGCAAAGTAGACAACAATGTGGCGGTCATAGGGGCGACCCCCTTCGATTGGACTGCTGTTGCGATAGAGGTAAAATCTTGCGTCAGTCTTGCCAGGTAATTTGACCTTGAGTTCGAAAAATTGCCAGCCTTCAATGTCATACGAGCTAATGTGGCGATACTTGCCTTTGCCCAAGAGTGCCGTTTCTGGTGTACTCGCAATCACGTTCATCCACTGATACAGCGAATCGGCCTTCCGATCACCTATTTCTGATAGTCCCATTCTTGGATCTGAACCTGGTGACACCAACCAAAACCAACGCGACCTTTGATTTGGGGGAGTAGCTTCTTCAATTTCGTACAACGAAAAAGTCACGTGTAGAGTTTACCTGCAATTTAACTGCCAACACAATGCAAAAACCTCGTTGACCTAATGGGAATGTTGTGAGCCACAGTGTGACACTCCCTCGAGCAAGCACTCGGCTTAGCGTTTAAACAAGCAACCCATTGAATTGATAAGACTTACGACTTTGCATGCTCAAAAAACGGCTAAATGCCTTAATGAGAATCGAGGCTAAATGTAACATCTGGCAGTTATCCGGAATTTCCGGACAACTGGCACACTAGTTAATCCCGCGTCAGCCCATTTTCAACTTAAAGCTGACCTCGTATCTACAAAATGAAATGTTCGATGTCATCGATAATGCGCGCCTTATCCTCGCATCATCCTCATGTGCGATTATCATTCCCCGCACTTCCTGACCCGGCTCTGCCACTTCGTCCTGTACAAAACTCATGTACCGTAGAATCTGCCCGACGACTGCGTCGCTCGCACGGCCTTGCTTCAGCTCAACTACGAGCAGGTGAGTTTTATCCTTACTAATCGCCAGTATATCTAGTGGACCCGTGTCTGTTGGATACTGTTTTGCCTTCTGCCCGTCCACAAGATAGATATCGTAGTCCTTACCAATTTCTGCACGCTCCCAGTGCATCATAAGAAATGCTTAGAGATGCGCCTCCAAAGCAAATGGTAAAGGGTCTTGGATGGATGCATCATTGGTTAGAAGGATGGGTCCGCGAACACCCGAGAGAAGTGCCTCGATCTCGGCAGCATGCCGCGTAATCTGTCCACACGTTCCGATCGAACCCGTCGAATTCCGCAACGACTCGCTCATCAACACGCGCTCAACTGTTGTGTTCAGCCAGCGAACAGGACGTCGATGGAATAGGACCTCACCTTCTTTGTAATAATAATCACCAGCTATTTCACCAACATGATACTTGCCTGTACCGTCGGGACATAACAGGACATCACCTACTTGCATACCCTTGGAAACAGTCCACTAAGCACCACATGCAAGTCCAGCCGCCTGCATTGTTTTACCGGGATTCGCTGTTAGGAAAACCGGTCGGAACTCCTTGTTAAACGCGTGCCATTCGTCGGGCAGTTTATTCGTCAGGTCCTGCACAATATCAAAATCGGTACCGACGAAGTCACCTTTGAAGCACTCCTGGGCATACATGCTTCCTTTGCCGAGCATTAGTCGATAGTAATTTTTCATACGATCACAGTTCTCCTGAAAATGCTTGGTGTAGAAGTGACTTCTTCAACGCTTCAAGCGAATCGAGCTTTTGTTTGTAGATGGTTTCGAGGCGTTGGGTATCAAAGGAAATTGCGTTAAGATTAGCGACAATTTCTCTCTGAGCTGCAAGGGGTATAGCAGGAATCGGATAGCCCCTCAACTTGGTGCCATTGATGTTAGCTTGGTTGACGCTGGAAATCGTCACCGTTTTCCCATAATCCAGAGCGATCTGGCTGTTAAGGAAGTAGTTCAAAAAATCAGCATCCAACAAGTTCTTTTTTCGGTGAATTCGAATCAGGTATCCAGCGAAAATTGCAGGCATTTCACTCTTATAGATGCCTGTCTTTCCAACCAATTCAGGGCTGTTAGTCCTGTTAAACAGAACATCATCGTGCTCGAGTAAATATTTGTTTATTTCAGCTTCGTCGTCTGAATAAGCTAGATTCTTCCAATCGAGTTTTCCGTTCTGAATGTTTCCCATCCTCAGCACTGCCACGCCACCCATGGCCTTCGATTTCGCAGAAGTGCCATACTCCACTCTATCGCAAAGATCACCTAACGTTTTCCAGTTCCACCTGCTGTTGAGAAGGATCGATTCCAAATAACTCTCAAACACCGCCCGCGCATTCTTCAGATTCTTTTGTGTGTTTGCCGTCGCGACTGCAATGTTTTCGAAGGCTTCGTCGAGGATGCGGATGATGCGGTGTTGCTCGGCGAGCGGGGGGATGGGAAACTCAATACAGATGATTTGCTTCGATGACAGATGCTTTACTGTAGTGAATCCTGTAACGTCCTCTATCGCCTTCAAAAAGTCGTTCACCCCATAGAACAGAAATCGCGGAACGAGTTCACCAGAGAATCCACGAAGTCTGCACACCCGCTGGTTCAGCAAGGCGGGTTCCCCTTTCCATTCATAACAACCAAACTCACCGTCCATCCCAACGAGAAGGTCGCCCGCACTCACAACATACTTTGATTCATAGTCACCAGCATACCGGGTTTCAGTTTCTGTTCCTGCTTTCAAACTACGAATGCGAATTAGCGGAATCCCATATTCAGAATTAAATCCTTTCGAGTCGAATGCGTAACCATTCTGAACTTCGAGCACATCTCCAAGTTTCTTTGTATGCCATGCTGTCATCTTAGTAAAACTCTAATGCTCTGCAACACTTCAGAACTCTCCACTTCCAATGCCGCTATCTCATCCAGAATGTCTTGCGGTGTACGGTGCGCAACCACTTCGCCACCATCGGGATTCTTCACCGATAGATCAAACGTAGTCTGATCGATCGTCGATGCGTCGATGCTCCAGGATTTTGGAGAGACTGCGAATGCCTTTTGGAGTGCAATGAATTCTTCGAGGTCGGCATCGTTCAGCGGGTTGGTCTTGCCGAAGTTGCGGCCTGCGTTGAGGGAGTAATACCAAGTGTTGCGGGTGGGTGAGCCTTTTTCGAAGAAGAGGACGACCGTCTTTACGCCTGCGCCCTGGAAGGTGCCGCCGGGACAGTCGAGGATGGTGTGCAGGTTGCACTCTTCGAGGAGTTATTTGCGGAGGCTTACAGACGCGTTGTCGGTGTTGGAGAGGAAGGTGTTCTTGATGACGATGCCTGCCCGACCACCTGCCTTGAGAATTTTTATGAAGTGCTGAAGAAAGAGGAAGGCTGTTTCGCCGGTTTTGATGGGAAAGTTCTGCTGGACCTCTTTGCGTTCTTTGCCGCCGAAGGGTGGGTTGGCAAGCACGACGTCGTAGCGGTCTTTGTCTTGAATGTCGTTGATGTTTTCGGCAAGGGTGTTGGTATGAAGAATGTTTGGCGCTTCGATGCCGTGCAGAATCATGTTCATGATTGCAATGACGTAGGCCAGCGATTTCTTTTCCTTGCCGAAGAAGGTGTTCTCTTGAAGGATTTTTACGTCCTTCGTGGTGAGTTCTTTCTTCGACTTCATGTAGTCGTACGCTTCGCACAAGAAGCCTGCCGAGCCAACTGCCCCCGTCGTAGATGCGTTCGCCTATCTGTGGGTCTACGACGTTGATGATTGCACGAATGAGCGGACGTGGCGTGTAATACTCGCCACCGTTGCGTCCGGCGTTGCCCATGTTTCTGATCTTCGCTTCGTATAGGTGCGAAAGCTCGTGCTTTTCGACTTGCGTGCGGAAGCGAAGTTCGTCTACCGGACCTATTACATCGCGAAGGGTATAGCCACTTTGAATCTTGTTCTTTATTTCGCCGAATATCTCACCAATTTTATATTCAATGGTGTTAGGTCCGGTAGCACGCGACTTAAACCCATGCAGATACGGAAAGAGCTTCGCGTTTACGAAGTCTTTTAAATCGTCGCCCGTCATCGCCTTGTTATGATCGAGCTTTCCGTCAGCCCCCTTGGGCGCAGCCCAAGCCCCCCACCGAAATGGTGCGTCGAGGATACTTCTTGCCTGCGAGTTGTGCTTCGAGGTCTCGGTCGGTCTCGAAGGCGTCGAGGTATTTCAGGAAGAGCAGCCACGAACTCTGTTCGGTGTAATCTAGTTCGCTTGTGCAGCCGGCGTCTTTGTGGAGAATGTCATCGATGTTCTTGAAAGTCTGTTCGAACATAGAAGCTGTCCTAAAGCGTAGTGGTTTGCCCGCCTCTTCGGCGAGCTGGCAACCTAGTTTGATCGACTCTTCGTCGATCTGGTGGGCGAGGTGGGACTTGAACCCACACGTCGTTGCCGACACGGGCTTCTGAGACCCGCCTGTCTGCCAATTTCAGCACCCGCCCGGTGTGTAGCTGAGGCGGTGCGCGGAGCGCGCATGCCCGTTGCCCCTTTTCCGACCCTTACCGAAAAACCGCAGAGGAGAGGGAGGGATTCGAACCCTCGATAGCATTGCTACTATAGTAGTTTTCGAGACTACCCGATTCAACCACTCTCGCACCTCTCCAAATGCAGCTCTTTGTGGGGCTGCAAAGATAAGAGGAATGTATGAATAGACTTAGTCCTTCATAAGTAACAACCAGAGTTGAGTCTCCCCACTGGCCCAATCCACGCTGGTGAGGCTTCTCGTCTCGGTGCCACCGGACGCGACGAGGATCGTGTATGTGATTGACGTGACGTACTGTGCTGCCGACGTCCCTTTGATTTTTGCACCCAATCCCGAAAGAGCGCCATAGATGTACTCGAGGGGCAGATTCTTTATCGTGATCGACTGTTCTGCAGCGAGCAGAGGCTCCTGACCTGTGAATTGTACAGTTTTTGAATGCGAAATGGTAAGGGTCTTAAGGGTCTTTCGGTCTTGGCTAAGGGTGCCACTGACAGAACCTCTCACGCGAAACATGTATGACGTTAGGTCATCGTCGCAAGAAATTGTTGCCGAGAACGAGTTGCCGTTCCATACCAGCGGCTCGCATGGTGTGGTGAGTCCACCGATACTGTTGATGTATGTTAGGTGATTGAGGCGAGATCCGTCGGACATTACGATCGGACCTTTGTCAACCTGATCTGCTGGGAATGTGTAGTCACCGATCTGGATGAAAATCTTCTGCGCAAGCGCTCCCACCGTAGCCCATGTTTCAGCAGTGTCGATGTCTTTACCAGTCGCACGATTAGAGAGAATAACACCAACCGCGAATCTGCCTTCCTGCTCGAACGTATGTTCTATGGTACTGTCACCATCAACAATAATCGGGTCGTCGAGGTCATCGAAATACCACGTGTATCGCGCTTGAGCCGGAGCGGTGCCGTTAGAGTGCGCTGTAAACACAACTTTGTCGTTGAGTTCAACGCTCGTGTCTGCAGGAGTGATTGTCAGACCACTTCGTACAAGCGTTAGCCAGCGGAAGTCGAGGTACGTAGAGTCGGTCTCGGGACTGGTGCCGACTTGCGCCATAACGTAAAGTCCAGCAAATAAGCTTGAGCCTTCCTTTAGAGCAAGCGAAAACTTCCCGGCGCGCGCGCGTGCCTTGAGTTGGTAATCCGGCGTGATAAGCATTGCGTCCTGCAACGATCTGGGCAGATCGAAACCGTACTCACACGACGCACATCTAACCTCAAACTCCAGTTTTCCGTCGGGTGCCGCAAACAAAGTATCACGGTCGTACTTCGCATAAATGCCGGATTCGGGATCTTTCAACCACAGTTCCCAAGCTGGAAACTTTCCTGAGCCTATTGTGCCATTTTTTACTTTCTCCCATTCGGCATCAATGCCCTCATGACTGATAAGCGATGATTTTGCTACGTAATTGATGTGTGGATACGGGGTGCCAAGATCATTCGCATTTGCACCCGATGTGTATGGTGCAAATGTGCCGTTTGGTTGCATGAGTATTTCGCGAGCAGCGTTGCCGGGATAGTTCGGATCGCAGACCCATATCTTTCCGCCCCCTGCCTTGTATGCAATCATCGCATGTCCACCGCTTGCACTTCGAATTCCGATGTACTGCGGTTTACTCGTCATCCTGATACCGTAACAAAACGAAAGGTAGTGGAGGCTGTCGTGCGTGAACTTGGTGGTGCCTGTGTTTTCGAACGTGGTCAGCCACCCATCGCGTTTATCCCAGTCGAGCATATCCTGAACGACTGAAGCGAATCGATACCCACGCGGATTGTCTTCCCACATCGCACCGTGTACGAGATCGAAGTTTCCGTTAAGTGCTGGCTGTAGATCGCGACCTTTCTTCATCGAGAAGTACCACATTGCCGATACCGACTGACCAGCACAATGACCTTTCGGTGCGATATATGAGCCATAGTTTGCGAATTCCCAGTCATCGATGCCCGGTGTAAAGGATGTTGACTGAGTGCCATCAAGTTCGTGCTTATCGATGGAGGCAATGATGACATCTACGTATGTTTTCGAGCTCAGAATTCCACCTTTTGCTCCGTCCGACAGATGACGTCCGGAAAGATGAGCAGTAACAATCGTTATTGTCGTGTCTGTTAGCGACAATGCAGGCACACCTTCGAGTTCGCCCGTTTCTTCGTCGTAGAAAAACGCCATTGCGAAATGACCAACTGGCAATGTTATCGGCACCGTAACCTGCATTGGCTGATCTGCATATCCACCGCCATTGTCCAGTCGGATAAGTGGCGTCAGCACATTAAAGTCAGCACTAAATGTGTGCTTCGTTACCGGTGCTGTGGAAATGCGGAGCGACCGTACAGACGTGTATGCACCGGCTGGTATGGCAATACGTGCGCCCGTGATGTCCCCTTCTGTTATCGTAACAGTTCCGCCACTCGCACCAACGTCGAACGACGCCGTGTTTGAACGGGGACCAACTTCTATCTTACCCGCAAGTGGATCGGGACCGACAGTCGAATCCGGACACCCAGTAAGAAATAACGCAAAGAAAACAACACTGATGGCTGAGGCGATTCGACGTAACAGTTCAAGCATTGTATGTTCCTACTCTGGAGGTGAAATACCAGATCTCTGGATGTGAAATGCTATACGAGCATTGCAAACCGCAAAATAAGACAAAAATGTCTTAAATATCATCTACACGCAAGTTGATGTCGCGAATCTCGATGTTCTCGCATCACCGAGTTTTGCGATACACGAACAAGAGTCCGAGTAGCGAGACTGCACTAAAGCCTGCGCCTGCGAAGAACGTGGTCGACGCACCAAAGGAGTCCCATAGCGCACCTGCGACCACACTTGCAATAAGCATGGCAATGCCACAGACAAAGTTGAAGACGCCGTACGCAGTGCCGCGTAGTTCTGTTGGCGTGGTGTCGGCGACCATCGCAGCAAGGAGTCCCTGCGTGAAGGCCATGTGCAGACCCCAAAGTGTTACGCCCAGACCCAGCATCCATAGATTTTCGCCAAAGCCAAGTACGAGGTCCGCAGCAATGAGCATGACGAGTCCGATGAGCAGTACCCTCCGCCGATCGATTGTGTCGGACAACTTCCCTGCCGGATACGCAGCGAGTGCGTATGCGATGTTCATAACGACCATCACCATGGGCACGAGAAGAATGGGGAGTCCGGTGGACTGCGCCTTAAGAATGAGGAACGCTTCGCTGAATCGGGCGAGCGTCAGCAATCCCGCAACGGCTACGAGTTGCCAGTATGCAGGTCCAACGTTGCGTAGGTCGCGTAGTTGAAGACTTGGCACTTCGGTGTTCAATGTGCGATGTGTTTCTGGCTCTTTTACACCGAACACGAGAATGGCAACTGCAATGGCTGCGGGGATGACTGCAATCCACAGCACCGTGGTGATGTCGTTTGCAAAGAGGAGCATGCCACCGATGGCGAGCAACGGACCCATAAAGGCACCGATCGTGTCGAGCGACTGACGTAGTCCGAAACTTGCACCGCGTACTTCGGGAGGGGCGATGTCGCCTATCAGAGCATCGCGAGGAGCACCTCGAATTCCCTTGCCGATGCGATCGATAAAACGGGCAGCAACTACCACCGCCATAGAGTTCGCCAGCGGGAACAACGGCTTTGTAATAAGGGCGAGTCCGTACCCAATTACCACCAGCACCTTCCGCTTTCGCATGTAGTCGCTTATCGTTCCCGAAAAGATTTTAGTGATCGATGCCGTCGATTCGGCAACACCCTCTACAACACCAACGAGAATCATGCTTGCCCCGAGTTTCGACACCATCAACACGGGTAATAGGCTGTGGATGAGCTCTGACGAAGCATCCATAAACAGACTGGTGAGGCCCAGTGCCCAGATGCTCCGCGGAATAACCTTTCGTGCCGTGCTGTTAGTCATATCTGAAGTTCGTGCTGCGTTGTCAGTTATACCTGTAGTTCGTGCTGCGTTGTCGGTCATACCTGTAGTTCGTGCCCATTCATCAATGCCCGTTGCGGGCTAATCGGTGGACGTCGATATTACGTGTAGATCATCATTTCGTAACACAGCGGCAGTGTTCCCTATTCAAAGCAATGCTACGCCGTAATATCGCACATGACAACAACACGACGTTATGTCGCAGAGTTCCTGGGCACGGCTTTCCTGCTCATGGCCGTTGTGGGCTCGGGCATCATGGCGCAACGCATGTTTGCCGACACCGGCATAGTTGGCGGCGGTAACGGCGTAACGCATGCTCTGACGAATGACGGACTAATGCTCCTAGCAAATGCGATTGCAACCGGCGGTGCGTTAGTTGCACTTATTGTAACCTTTGGTAGCATCTCAGGTGCGCACTTTAATCCCGCTGTAACCTTAAGCATGCTCTTGCAGCGTCGCATGCAACCCTCGATTGCAGCCCTGTACGTTGTTGCACAAATCACTGGCGCAATTGTTGGCGTCGCGTGCTCACATTGGATGTTCGACATGCCAACGTTTGTGGCATCGTCGCACGTGCGCTCTGGTACAGGGGTGTTGTTTGCAGAATGTGTTGCAACGTTCGGACTCATTGCAGTCGTGATGGCATGTTCGCGACGTGCCCCTTCTCACGACCCTTCCTCAACTCCTACAGACCATCACTATTCACCAGCTCCTTTTGCGGTTGCGGCCTACATCGTTGCCGCGTACTGGTTTACGTCGTCTACATCTTTCGCTAATCCCGCGGTAACACTTGCGCGCGGTCTAACCGATTCGTTCGCTGGTATTCGTATGCAAGGTGCTCCACTCTTCGTAGTAGCACAGGTTGCTTCGGCAACAGTCGCAACGTTTGTCATGCAGTGGTTATTAAACGGCAAAGGAAATCGTACATGAACTACTCAACCGAAGAACTCGCAATGAAGAATTCATCTGTAAAGAACCTGCGTGTGTTGTTCTTATGTACTGCGAACTCGTCGCGCAGTCAGATGGCCGAGGGACTCCTACGAGAGCTGAGCTCAAATCGTGAGAGTGCCGCGCTTATTGATGGTGATACGGACCACATTTTTTTCGATGTCGAGAGCGCCGGATCGCACGCAACACAAGTGCGCGAAGAAGCAGTGCTCGTGATGAGCGACATCGGCATTGATATTTCTAAGCAGCAATCTAAATCGTTAGAAAAGTTTATTAACGAGGAATTCGACTACGTCATCACCGTCTGCAATCAGGCAAACGAAACGTGTCCGTTCTTCCCCAACGCCAAACACCGCCTCGCATGGGACTTCCCCGACCCTGCAGCGCTAGAAGGCACCGAAGCTGTGCGCCTTGCCGAATACACCATCGTTCGAGGCCAAATCGCTGAGAAGATTCGCGAGTTTTACGAAGAGCTAGTAATCTCTCGGCGCAGCACTAGCAACTGACCAGAAGGTCCAATGTTCATATTCAGCCTTTGAGTTCCGACCGAAGAATGACGTAACTGTTGTACCTCTGTTCATCCACCAGCCCCTTGTCGACAGCCCCTTTCACAGCACACCCGGGTTCGTGGGTGTGGGTGCAGGGGGTGTAGTGGCATTGTGGGATGAACGAAGCGAATTCTTCGAAGTACCATTGAAGTTCGTCGATGTCGAGCTCCCAGATTGAGAATTCGCGGAGGCCGGGTGAGTCGACGACGCTCGAGGTTTCGTCGAGCGGGATGGCAACGGCGGCAGTTGTCGTGTGACGTCCGCGGTCAAATTTCTTGCTGACTTCCCCGACGCGGAGTTGTCCATCGGTGAGGCAATTAAGGATTGTGGACTTCCCCACGCCAGACGGACCGCTGAAGAGCGTGGAACGTCCGGCGAGAGCCTTGCGGAGTGTGTCGAGTCCGCCGCCCGTTGCAGCACTCACAAAATGTACGTCGATGCCGAGTCCCTTCGAATACGGCTCAAAATCGTCCACGATGTCGTGGACAAACTCACGCGGAATCAGCTCGACCTTGTTGAGTACAATGATGGGTTTTAGGTCGCCCTTGTCCGCAGCAATCAAGTAGCGGTCGATGAGCCTTCGGTGATAACTCGGCTCAACAAAACTCACCACAACTGCTAGTTGGTCGACATTCGCCACGAGCACCTGTTCGCGCTGGACACGTCCAGCCGCCTTTCGGGAGAGCAACGTTACCCGCTCCTCTACGCGCACGATCGTGCCGGTCGGGTCGGGGTCATTTTGTTCATTCCGGGAATCATTATCTCCCGGAATCAGCCTCATTCCGGGAGATAATGATTCCCGGAATGGTTGCTCCGCAGGCACAATCCACACCACGTCTCCCACGGCCACGAGCGTGCCCGTATGGGGCGCGTCGAGCGTACCGCTGACAACGCAGATGTACCACGTGTCGACGACGGCAATGATCCAATGTGTGCCGACAGAGGTTATTACCGACCCTTGCAACGCCCCTTCGGGAAGGGGTTTATCGGATTTAATTAATGTGCGGGTTCGAAGAAGGTCGCGGGAAACGTCACGGGTGCGGTGACGGAAGCCCGAGGTGTTGTCCTCTGCTTCGGAGGGTGAGATGCGTTCGCGTCGTGACAATGTAGGTTTTTGTTACAGGAAAAAAGGTCGGTGCGGATAACTTGGGCAAAACAGTGTGCATAAATGTTGACAGTTGGCTGTCCAAGTCGTATTTTAATGCCAGATTTTCAATATAGCAGGACATCGGTGAACTATCGGTGGATCTTTCGTGAAAGTATCGATGAAAATGCCGTACATGAGTTAACAGATGAAATGAAGGTCCCTGCCGCGATTGCGCGCGTCCTGGTCGGACGTGGCATGTCGTCGGCGGATCAAGTCCGGAGTTTTTTTGCTCCCGATTTATCGCTACTCCACTCCCCATGGCTCATGGATGGAATGGAAGTGGCGGTTGAACGGATCGAAAAGGCACTCCAGAACGACGAACTCATCTGGGTTCATGGCGATTACGACGTCGACGGCACATCGAGTACGGCCCTGATGCTCGATTTCCTTAGGGGAATCGGAGCTTCTGCCGACTATCACATACCAAGTAGACACGACGAGGGCTTTGGCTTTACACCGCAAAGTGTAGAGAGAGCCGTCGAGGCGGGTGCTCGTCTAATTATTACGGTCGACGTTGGCATCACCGCCGTTAAAGCCGTCAACCGCGCTAAAGAATACAACATCGACGTCATCATCGTCGATCACCATCAAGCCGCCGAAGAACTTCCAGACGCATATGCTATTCTTGATCCGGTAAAGCCCGGATGCGACTATCCTTTCAAGGACTTAGCGGCTTGCGGTGTAGCGTTTAAACTGATTCAGGCCCTCGCAGAACGTCGCGGTAATATCCTCGACGCCAACGCCTATCTCGACCTCGTTGCCATTGCATCGGCTGCCGATATCGCACCGCTCAGGGGCGAGAATCGGATTCTGTCGCATTACGGACTCCAACTGTTGAACTTGAATCCTAGGCCGGGTTTGAAGGGGCTTATCGATTGTGCTGGGCTTCCGGCCGGACAGCTTAATAATTCGAGTGTGATTTTCGGATTGGCTCCGCGCATTAATGCAGCTGGACGCCTCGGCGACCCACGCCGTGCTGTGGAGATGATGATCCAAGAGGATGAACTTTTCGCCTTTCGTATCGCCCAGGAACTCGAGCACGACAACCGCAAACGACGCGCAATCGACGAAGAAACATTCGAACAGGCCGACCTAGCCGCTCATGCCCTCCTCGATGGCGGCACACGCCGCTCACTCGTTGTCCATCAAGCCGACTGGCACGCTGGCGTTATCGGCATCGTTGCCTCGCGCCTCGTCGAACGCTTCCACGTCCCATCGATTATGCTGACGACAATCGATGGTGTTGCCAAAGGCTCCGCCCGCTCGATCCGCGAATTCGACATTCATAGCGCCCTTAAAAAGTGCGAGGATTTGCTGCTTGAATGGGGGGGGCACAAACATGCTGCTGGACTCTCCCTGCCTGTGGAAAACATCGAAGAGCTACGCCGCCGATTCGACATGATCGCCAAAGAACACCTCACTGCAGATGAGATAACACCCGAAATTGTTATTGATGCAGAACTTCAGTTGAACGAGCTATCCCCCAATTTTCTCAGCTGCTTAGAGAAGTTTGCTCCCTACGGTTATAGCAATCATCGTCCCGTCTTCTACACCAAACAAGTGGTCTCCGCAAACGGTGTCAAAATTGTGGGAAACAACCATCTGAAGTTCAGAGCGCTGCAAAAGAACTTTGCGATGGACGCTATTGGCTTCAACCTCGGTCACAAAATCGCAGAGTGTAGTCACGGCAAAGCTTTCTCTATGGTTTACACGTTAGAAGAGAATCTCTTCAACGGCACCACGACCACCCAGATCCGCCTCAAGGACCTCCGTCCCGAGTAAAACAATGTCCGGATCGACCAGTAGGGCTGAAATTGGTCCCACATTCAACCCAAATGCTGCCGGATTAAACGTCCTCGAACCCGAACACCTAGTCGACGTCACCGAAGCCGCCTCTGCCGTCACGGCCTCTGGCACCTGTGTGGAAATCCCCTTTATTTCCCGCTTCTCGGTGCAAAAAGCCACCGAAGCCATGACAGCCGGAACGATCATCAACGCCGTTTTCGACATCCTGCTCAGTCATGCGAACCAACTGCCGGGTCATTCAAAGGGTTCAAATTCTGACGCTTCGGAATCGGACCTAAGCGATGACGATGTCCTTAAACAAGCCGAATCTGGATCGCGCTTGTCATTGGCAACATTAGTATTTAAGGGGCTCGACCTCGAAGCATTTCGAGCACGACTTCGTCCTCGAATTGCCCTCGTTCGAGAGGTGCTCGCGGGTTGGCAAGATCATGACATCGAGGTAGAATCGTTCTTTATGTCGCCGCGACTCGGACTCCAGGGACGTGTGGACATCCTGTTGAAAACCCACCGCCGGAATGTTAACAACGCGGATTCAACGTCAAGCGCTGATCCTACCCTAGAACTTGTGGAAATGAAGTCAGGCCGCCCGCACATTTCCCACCAGGCCCAAGTCGCCGGATATGCCCTTTTGCTTGGGATTCCCCTCTCTACTCGTTTGTGGTACGTCGGACAGGCCGAGAATACCTGGGTGTCGCTGACGGAGCTAAAAGCCCTTCAGACGCGACTTCTCGAGGCCAGAAATTCGATCGTTCAGACAGAAATTGACCTTTGTCAGCGAACGTTTGGGGTGCTCAAGGCAATCAACGCACACACCGACGGACTCGCCACATTCCAACGCGCCGAGGCTGCAGACTTCGCAGCGGCATATAATTCGCTCGACCCGGTGGAACGCACCGCCTTTCAGGCATGGGTTTCGTTCCTTGCTCGCGAGGCAACCGAACAGCGAACGGGTACATCATCGGCACGTTCGGGCACATCAACGGGACGTGCTCTTGCCGATTTGTGGCGCACCGACCTCAACCAAAAACGTCTTTCAAGTACGGCCCTCACCGACCTTGTCCTCGATGTAGATGCCTCGGACTTTACGTCCATGCACCTCGTGCTTCGTCCGAATGTTAACAGAACCTCCCCCACCGGCGAAGCCGAACCCCCCATCGGCGAAGCC
>Ga0163153_10004137_pt1 | contig 18501 bp, 8 predicted proteins | sample OliLakLV19MP6IB1_FD_148629 | JGI IMG/M metagenome (GOLD analysis project Ga0163153, IMG submission 148629) | Freshwater microbial mat bacterial communities from Lake Vanda, McMurdo Dry Valleys, Antarctica - Oligotrophic Lake LV.19.MP6.IB-1 | ecosystem: Environmental > Aquatic > Freshwater > Lake... | reverse complement strand
GGGGAGAACACTGCGGGAAATGAAACACGGTTTTCTACTTTATCCGCAATGTTCTCCCCTTTAGGGGTAGGGGGAATGGACAAAAGGCGGCACAAAACCCTTAAGTTGATGGCTATGCCCCCCGGCCCCCTCTCCAACAGAGAGGGGGAGCGAGTACGCTTGGCATAGCATTAATAACGGATAACTACTTATTTTCAAATACTCCATTTCATGTTTCGCTCTATCAGATCATACCGCTGCGCTACGCTGGCAGCCGAACGGAGGCCGTCGGCAGGTGTATTTTTGACATAATCGAGCAATTGCGCTACGGATGTAGTGGCCACATGCATACGCGTATCCGATGAACCGTAGTAAATAAACACGTCGTCATCGGCATTGCGTATCCATCCGTTGGAAAACACCACATTCGAAACATCGCCAACCCTTTCGCTGCCTTCAGGAGCAATAAAGTGGCCGCCGGGCGCAAAGATAATACGCCAGGGCTGTTGCAAGTCTGTCATAAATAAATACAATACATATCGCAAACCGGCGGCGGTATTGCGTACGCCGTGTGCCAGGTGCAACCAGCCTTCGGGCGTTTTAATCGGCGGTGGCCCCTGTCCGTTTTTGACTTCCTTGATGGTATGGTACACCTTGCTGTCCACGATGATCTCGTCGCGGACTTCCGCTTTTTCCATCCTGTCGCTCAGGCCCCAGCCAATGCCGCCGCCGCTGCCGACTTCGATGAAACCATCTTGCGGACGGGTGTATAAGGCGTATTTGCCATTGACGAATTCGGGGTGCAGCACTACATTGCGCTGCTGCCCGGAGTAGGTGATGAGGTCGGGCAGGCGCTCCCAGGTCAGCAGGTCGCGGGTACGCGCGATGCCGCATTGCGCCGTGGCGGCGGAAAGGTCGTGCGGACGCGTAAGGTCTTTGCGTTCGGTACAAAAAAGGCCGTATATCCAGCCGTCTGCATGGGCTGTAAGGCGCATGTCATACACATTGGTATCGGGGTCCGCCGTTTCCGGCAGCAGCACGGGATAATCCCCAAAACGAAACTGATCGACCCCGTTCGGGCTTTCAGCGATGGCAAAAAATGACTTGCGGTCGTTGCCTTCCATGCGCACCACGAGCAGGTATTTGCCGTTCCAAAACATCGCGCCGGAATTGAAGGTGGCGTTTACGCCGAGCCGCTCCATCAGGAACGGATTGGTCGCCGGATTCAGGTCGTAACGCCAGGAAAGCGGTGCGTGATCGGGCGTCACCACCGGATGCTGCCAGCGGATAAAAATGCCGTTGCCGGGCGTTTGGGGCGTATTTTGGCGGGTAATCAGCGCTTCGTGGTGGGCGCTGAGTTGTTGCAGGCGCGCCTGAAAATCGGGTAGTGACATGGAGGTGAGAGGCGGGAAGTGAGAAGTGAGAAGTGAGAAGTGAGAGGTGAGAGGTGAGCCACTCAATTTATGATGAGCCATTTAAATCCCGTTTGTCTGGCCGGGTTTCCCTGTTGTTCTTTGGAGCCTTGTCTTTTTACTACTTACGCGAATAATGGGTTAAAACAAATCAAAATGGCTACTTCTTATAGGAAACAAGGATTAATTGAGAGGCTTGATGTGATGTCAGATGGTCTTTATGGCCTCACCCCCCGGCCCCCATAGCCATCAACTTAAGGCCTCGGAGAGGCCCAACGTTTGTAGAACCTAACATTTGTTGAATTATGAGATTTATTGTCACCAAGAACCATAAACCCATTACCCATAAACCCATATCACTCAAACCGCCCCTTTACCGTCACACCTTCCCAGTCGTCCGTGCGAAACGGGCAGGCTGGAAAACCTTCGGCATTGAACAAATTTGCATCTATCGGCGAATTCGCCCAGGCATACCGCACCGATACCGGGCGAATACCTTTGGGGTGTTGTACGATGACGCGATCTCCTTCAATGCTCGCTTTGGCATAATGAAAAACCCGGTCATCACCGGCGATTTCAAACCCTTTCAGGTAACCGAACTTGTCTTTGGCCACCAGACCGCTGCCGCTGAACTGGAAACGCAGCACCGCCCGGTCTTTTTCAAACTGTGCAGCGTCCAGCATCGGGCCGCTGTGTAAAATGTCTTTTTGATAAACATTTTTCAAAGCAACAGCGGCTAATCTTTTTCCGACATCCTGTTTGTTGGTGGGGTGAATATCTTTCGGGTCGCCAATATCGGTCGTGACGGCCATGCCGGTTTGCGGCATTTGCAGGGTCAGGGTTTGCGCTTCCCGCAGTTCGGCCCAGTCGCTGCCTTCGTTGCTGTTTTGATAATCGCCGTACGACGATAACTGTACAAAATAAAATGGAAATACATCGTTCCAGCGGTTGCGCCAGTCCTGAATCATGAGCGGGAAAGAATGGCGGTATTCATACGCCCGGCCGGCGTTGGATTCGCCCTGGTACCACAAAGCGCCGCGAATGCCATAAGGAATCAGCGGCGCGATCATGGCGTTATAAATGGCCGTGCCGACATTGTTGCTCGAATGGGCAAAAGTGTGCGGTTCGGCAAAAGCCGGCATCAGTTTCCAGTCGTTGCCGGCTAAGCTGATGTTTTGGGTTTCCGCGCGTACAAACAGGTCGTTGTCAGAACCCATCAATCCCAGGCCAAACCACTCTGGTTCAATCGTTTTGTGCATTTTGACCATGAGTTTGTTCGGGCCGGGTTTCCAGGTATTGGCTGGTATCAAAATCTTGCGCGTGCCCTGGTACAACCCCAATGCTACAAGTTTTCCGTTGATGTATATTTCGTTGTAATTGTAATTGTCGGCCAGCCCGAGTGTCGTCACCTGACTCGTCATTTCACCGGGGATGTCCACCATTTTACCCATGTAACCGTTGCCGCGCCAGGCCCACACACCTTTCCAGTCCCATTGCCACATCGGGTCGGCAGTGAGCCAGCCCGACCAGTCGTAATCGGGTTGCACATAGCGTTGTTCGTCTTCAGGCGTCGGGTTGGCGTCAGGGTTGCCGAACAGTTTCTTTTTGATGCTGCGTTCCAGCCGGAAATCGGCTTCTTCCCAGGTTTGTGGGAAATTTTGACCGTAAGGGCGCAAAACCTCGGAAGTAAGCATGGCATCTTTGCTGATCCAGCTTTCCACCTGCGAGCCGCCCCAGGACGAATGCAGGATGCCGACGGGAATACCTGTTTGCTGAAATACTTCGCGGGCAAAAAAGAAGCCGACTGCGGTAAAGCCGCCCACATTTTCAGGGTTGCATATTTCCCAGTCGCCTTTCTCCAGGTCTTCCACGGGCAATAGGGATACCTCGTGTTCTACCCGGAAATGCCGGATTTGCGGGAAACCGGCGTTCTTCCGCTCCTGTTTATAGTTGTTGGCCTGCGCAACGCTCCATTCCATATTCGACTGACCGGAACAAAGCCATACATCGCCGATCATTACGTCTTTACAATCCTGTTTGCCGAATGCGCTGGTAACGCCGAGTGTATAAGGCCCGCCCGCTTCCAATGCTGAAAACTGTACCTGCCATTTTCCGGCACTGTCCGCCGTCGTTTGCTGCAACTGGCTGAGTGCGCCGTTTAAATAAACCTTGACGGCTTCACCTGGATTGGCCCAACCCCAAACGGGAATCGCTTTTTGCCGCTGCAATACGGGCGTGTCGGAAAAAAGGCGGGCAAACCGCAGCTGGGCCATTGCGCTAAAGGTTGTCAGGAGGCAAAGGAAAAGGAAAAGAACTCGTTTTTTCATAATCATTGTTTGACGATCTGCTTCCGGGAGCCGTCCACTCCGATATTGTAAATACCTGAAGGTAAATGTTTTAAATCAAAAATAATTTCCTTTTCAGACACTAATTTTTCTGAAACAACAGCGCCGGCAGCGTTAAATATCTGAACTTTCCGCAAACCGGCATCTGAAAAACGAATGGTGCATTGATCCTTGGCCGGATTTGGGAAAACATCAAACAGTGCCGCCGAAAAATCAGCAGGTTCTGTGGCAGGCACTACCACATTTTCCACAAAATTAGACAGCAATAGAATATAACCTGCGTTGTAATAAATGGCCGGTTCGGTAATTTCCCAGGAGCTTTCCGGCCAGCCGTCATTGAAATCGAGGTATGATTTCTGGGGCGGCTGATTGCCCGGAGGCGACAGTTGCGGGTACGAAAAGTCCTTGTTCGGGCCGCCGGTCAGGTAGCCGGGCGCAGGGCCTTTGGGCGAGGTCAGGGCATGGTCGTAGGGCGTGTTGTTGCCAAACCAGCTGTGGTAAATTTCATTGGCGCAGGCATCGCCGCCGTAGGCATACATATTGGACAACATGACCATGCCGAGCGGGTTGGTTCCGTGCAGCCAGTGTATATATTGCTCCGCCGTTTCCCGGTATTGCTCCGCCTGGTCGGCATTGATATTGAATTCCACAAAATCCATATTCAGGCTGCCACAGTTGCTGCGGATCAGGTTGCTGCCCCAATGATGCGCCCAGTCGTCCATCTGGGCGCGGTACAGATCCGTCTGGGCATTGTAAGAGTCCAAGGAAAAAGCGTAATTCATGTTTCCTTTCTGGTTGCGGATCTGATTGGCAACGGTGGTCGTGACATTCGGCATTTCGGAGTAACGCAACAAAGCGCATTCCACTGCCGATTTATACGGCCCCCACCAGGTATTGGAAATGGGTTCCACTTCATCGAATCTTGATTCTACAAATGTTTTATACATGCTGTTGCCGGTGGCATCATACAGGTAAACGGCAGCCACAACGGCGCTTTCTAATTGTCCGGCTGCATTGCGATCCGCATCGCCGGACTTGATATCGCCGTCGTCGCAGGCCGATTCAAACTGGGTGAAATTGGAAGTACTCGTCACCGCTCTTTGCCAGGCTGATTCCGCCCGGGCAATTAAATCGCTGCCGTACGTTTGCAGGGAAGCGTGGCTGGTAGCGCCCAGCACAACACCTGCATGTGCGAACATGGCGCAACCTGCCAGCGTGGCGGAAGTGCATTCCGGCAGGTAATAACGCGGGCGGGTATCGGCGCTGGGAGGCGACACGTCGTTGTAATTGTCCACGCCCATTTTAAGCAAAAAACCGTTGGTGCCGCTGGCATCCTGCATGCGTTTGAGCCAGTCTAACTCCCAGAGCAACTCATCGAGCAAATCGGGAATGCCGTTGCCGCTTTCCGGGATGTTGTAATCGTCGGTGAACACGTCGGGGTTGCGGCGGTAGGCTTCCAGTAATTGGATCACCGCACCTTCTGCAAAAGTGGTGTATTTGTTGACATCGCCCGCATCCATCCAGCCGCCGTGCAGGTCGCGTGCGGTGGTTGGGTCGGTTTTGGCCCAGCGGCTGCGGGCGGCTTTGTCCTGGTTGGGGCCCTCGTAAGCGGCGGCGTCCGACCATTTTATATCGGTGTACGGCGGCTGTTTGGCAAAGTTGAGCCGCTGGTAAAAATAGACGCGTGCGGCCTGTTTCAGCACCTCTTTGTACACATCTGCCCCGATTTTGAACCGGTGAGAGGAGACGTTTTTGGCCACATCGAACAGGTAGTATTCGCCCGGCGTCGCAACGGAAGTGAAATCGAACCACCAGCCCTTGTCGCCCGATTGTGTGTGGGTAGCGCCGGCTTTCCAGGATACCGGCGCACCCGAAAAAACGCTTTGCCCGTCGGAAACCCGACGCACTTGGTACACATTGCCGGGCGTAAAACTTTGAGCCGCATCAAAACCGGCAACGGGGTCGGCTATGACGGCCACTTTTTTGCTGTCGGGCCGGTAACCAAACTGGTCGAGGCGGATAAAAGTGGAGACATTGGATTGCGCCTGGAGGATATTCAAGACGCAAAAGGAGAGTAAAAGAAGGCTGGATTTTTTCATAGTGCGAAGATTGAAAAATGGAAAGGGAGTTTTTTCTCTCGTAGAGCAATGGAACGAGGAAAAAATCCGTGTGCTGTAACGTCTGAATTGAATCACTATTTCATTTTGAAATCGAGGCCCCGGCCACTTTCACCGATGTTCCCTTTCTCGGTTTTTTATACAGCTTCGGCACCCTGTTTTGAAATACCATCCGCTCGTCGCGGCTGAAGGCTACAAAATCTTTTGCGCTTTTCTGACCCGGGAAGGGTGCGTAATAATGCTCCGATTTGGATTTGTGGTATGCGTTTCGCCAAACCAGTACATAGGCAATCGATTTTTCAGCAGAGGCTACATTCAAATGGTTGAGCAACATTTGTGTCCACCAGTTTTCGTGCGGGATGGCCTCCAGGCCTGTTTCCGTAAATGCGGCAATTTTCTGGTGCCGCGCTGCCAACCGCGCCATAATGCTCAGTTTTGTCGGTAAATCTGCCAGAATAGGTTCCATTTTTTCTAATCTGTAATAATAATCCAGTCCAAAAATATCGACATAATCATCGCCCGGGTAATTCCGTAGGTAGTGTTCTTCGTCGACAAAAAAGTCGGGAGAATAGGCGTACAACACATTGTGTACCCCTTTTTCCTTGCGCAAATAATCGACGGTAAAACGGAAAAAGGTTTTGTATTCTTCGGGTGTGCAGGCATGTTCGCCCCACCAAAACCATTTTCCGGTATGTTCATGCCAGGGGCGGAAAATGACGGGAATCTCTTGTTTATTAAACAGGCCACCCGTTTTGAAACTTTTAAACAATTCGGCCAGGATGTCTAATTGTTCCGTCAGGCGGTAGTGGTATTTCCCGCCAGGCAGTATGTCGCGTACTGCCGCCGTGGTATCCCAGGTGTTGCCACCGGTAACTAAATTGTCCAAATGCCAGCTGAATGTATTGACGCCACCCATTTCGTACGCCTGCTTCACCCAGCGTTTCATATCCCGGAAGCGGATAGAGTCGATATTAGTCATTTTCCCGGGGCCGAAACGGCTACCCAGATCCCAGCCAAATACTGCCGGGTAGTTTCCACAGGTTTCCTGCACGTCTGACCGGCCCTCTTCCCGTCGCCAGAAAACGCCGTAAGCCAGATCGTCCTGATGCCCGAACAGGGTTCGGTTGCCTTCTATTTGTTGCAAATTATGAAACAATGCGCGGGTGCGTTTGCTCGCCTCCGGATCGGCCGGCTGCGGTGTTTTCTGGGCCGTGACCGTGCTATATATCGCAGCAGTACATACAAAGGAAAGGCATAAAAGCCGGAGTGCTTTTACAGGAAACATGGCAATAAGAAGTGAGAGGTGAGAAGTGAGACGTGAGACCTCACCCCCCCGGCCCCCTCTCCATCGGAGAGGGGGAGCGAGTACCCTTGGCATCCCTTGGTAAGAACGCCAAAGGGGAAGTCACCCCCTCTCCGATGGAGAGGAGGCAGGGGGGTGAGGTCTCACGTCAAATTACAGTTGTTCAAATCGAACGTTATCAATACATGCCTTCACGTGCGAAGCGCCATTGTTGAAAGCCACCCCGAAATCTTCGGTGATGGTGGACAGATCGCTGATTTGCGTACTACCGGCATAGAATGAGGTAAGCGGAATGGTAATGGTAATCCAGCCATTGGTGGCATAAGATCCCGAGGATTCCCAGGGTTTCCAGTAGTACCAGAAATCGCCGGAAGAGCCTTTCAAACGCCATGCGAATTCACCTCCTGTGATCGGCTCCAACACATTGATGTCGAATTTAAGCACGTATTGGCTGACATTCGTACCAATGGTGGCGCCAGGGAAATTGTTTGCGCCGTTGCGCCAGAAGAATCCTGTCCACCCATTGCAGTTATGATCTACGTAATAGTAACTGGATCCATCCAATGATAACGCAGGATCATTCTGCACATTACCCGCGTCATTCCACCAATAGCCGAGCGCATCAAAATTGAAGAAAACCAGGTTTGGGTCAACAACGGGGTCTACCCCGGCAATATTAATAACAGGCGATTCGATGATTTCTCCGTTCGCGGTAATCAGTTTGATCGTGCCGTTGCCTGTTTTGGCATTCATCGGAATGACGACCTGTATCAGGGTTTCCGTTTTAATACCGAACATAGTGGCCGGAATATCAATGGGGAATACTACGCCGGTCACCACGTCGAGGTTGACGCCTACGATATCGATCATTTCGCCGGGCCTTGCGCTGGCGGGCATCGAAGTAATGGTAGCGGAGGTAGAAGCCAGGATGGTGATCGATACCGCCGAAAATACTTCATCGCCATTGTTGGCAACCAAACGGATCGGGCCGGAAGCCGTTCCAACAGGCACATTAACGGTCAATTCCGTCAAAGATGCGCTGATGACCGGCGATTCGGTTCCACCGGTGAATATTACTTTGGATACAATATCAAGGTCGTTGCCGGTGACCGTCAGCACATTATTGACCTGGATATCCGTCGGCGACATGGTGGCAATGCTGGGTTTTACCATAGCCAGGGCTGTGCTGGAAGTAACTGTTTTGCCGGCTGCTGTGCTGAACGTAACAGCGCCGTCCAAGGCGTCAGCCGGAACGTTCACGATCATTTCCGTACCTGTGTTGCTTTGAACAGCGCCTACTTTATCGCCGCCGAATGTAACGCGCGTGACTAAGTCGAGGTCGACGCCGCTGACGGTGACCGCAGCGCCGGTTTTAGCCGGGTCGGGTGCGATGGTAGTAATCGTCGGTACTGACATTACTACTTCCTGCGCAGTAGTCACTTCTTCGAGGGAGGCAACTACCAGTTTGATCGCACCGTCTTTGGCGTCCGAGGGTACATTGAGTACGATTTGAGTCGCCGAGGCGCTGCTGAAACTGCTCACTTTTGATCCGCCTGTAAAAATCACCTCCCGAGTCAGGTCGAGGTCGGTACCGTCGATGGTCAGCGCCGTACCTGCTTTCACGGGGGTGGGCGACACCTGTGTAACGACAGGCAGCGTGACCACTAATGGTGTTTCAGATTCCACTAAAATCGGGTCGACTTCCCCATTGGAAATAACGATCAGGCCTGTTTTGGCGTCATCCGGCACTTTTACCTCAATCTTCGTTTTGGTCTGGCTGATAAAAGCCGTGTCCAGCACAATTTTTTTGTTGGTAAAAGTCACCGATTTGATTAAATTGAGATAGGTGCCTTCGATGCTGATAACTGCTCCGGGCCGGGCTGTGGCCGGGCTAAAAGAAGTAATCGTAATGGGTTCGGAAATCGTCAGATCCGTTTTGGTCTGAATATCGCCCTGCGGGGTTTTCAGCACCACTTTACCGTCGACCGTGGCTTCCGGCACCACGATGACTAACAGTTCCGGGGTTTTGGTTTTAAACGTGTTCACTTCCACGTTGTTGGCCAGCACAATGGCTGTGACTTTGTCGAGGTTGGAGCCGATAAACCGCAGGTCGCCGCCGCGTAAAGCAGGGGATGGGCCGAAACTCAGCAGTTGAATCAGGTTGGCATCTGTATCATCGTCTTTCTTGCAGGCTTCAATAACAAACAAGGAGGCCAGAAAAACAAGGAGCAGCAATGGCTTTATTTTAAATATTTGTGACATGGCAAGTGAGTTTGAGAGGTAGTTATTGGTTATTGGTTATTAGTAGTGGTAACGCGTGGCATGTGCACGTTGCCAAGCTTTGTCACCACGAATAACGAATAACGAATAACCAATAACTACACGCAGTGATTTCTATTTTTGAACGATACGAACATTATCAACGGCAATCTGCACCGGATTGGGGCCTGCGGCAGGTCCGAACAGCATCATGGTAATGTTCGTGAGCGAATTCAGGTTGCTGATAGATGTTGTGCCGTTTTCATTATCATCGGCATCATCTTTTCCGTATTTAAACTCGGTCAGCGGAATGGTAATCGTCACCCAGCCGTCCGTTTTGTAGGGCCCTGCTTTCCAGGGTTTCCAGCGCGCGAAAACGGTACCCGGCGCATCACGGCCATGGTCTTCGGCGAACCCTGCGAAAAAGATTTCCATGCGCACATCTCTCCATTCGATGGGTACGTTGGTCTCAAACTTAAGCACCAGGTCGCTTACATTGCCCGTGGCCACCGGTACATTGCCTCGGCCGCGCGGCGCCCAGTATTGCATGGTCAGTTCGTTGGTCCACATCCAGGCACCATCAGCAGCGTGTTTAAAAAACGCATAATTACCTGCGCAGGGTGCGGGTAAAGGACCGTTTACGATAGGGGCTGTCCAGGTTTCGTGGTTTTTACCGTCGTAGTCGAGCAGCACATTGCGGTTGTCGCGGAAGATAAATGAAGACCGTGCGGTACCAAAATTCGTTCTGACAGTGATGTTTCCTGTTGTTGCCCCTACCGGAACCTTGACCTGAAGTTCCGTTTTGGTAAGCGAAACAATTTCCGCTTCCAGGTCTTCCGGGAAAGTGACCTTTGGTTCAAAGAAGAAATCGCCGTACAGTACGACGATGTTCCCGTCCGGGACATATTCGCTTTTGATACCCGAAATCACCGGCGCCGGAATATTGATGGAGAAGTCGTGCAGCAACTCGCTGCCATCTCCAAAAACCATGCGGATTTTGCTGGTTACCGTACTGGGTACCGTGCTGGGTACATTGACTAAGATGGTTTTATTTGTGATGTAAGATGGATTGAGGGTTGCCGACTGGTCGTTGAACCAAATTTCTTTGGTGTCCGCCAGGTTTTCGCCGACGATCGCGATCAGGCTTCCCATAAATGTACCTACTAAAAGGGAGTCGGATACCTCCGGGTTGGTAGAGCGGATATAGTAAATAACCGGCTTTCCGTCGTTGGGTTTGACTTCGTCTTTTTTACAGGATACGATACTGGTTACTACGGAGGAGAGTACCAGCAGCAACGTTATTTTAAGAAATGATTTCATGTTAAAAAACATTTGATCGTTTTAAAATTTCAGGTTGAATTAGAACTTGTAATCTTCGGCTGGTGCAGAAGGGGCCAGCAGTGCGTTGGTAACAATTTCCGAAACCGGAATCTCCATCCACATCTTCGAAGCGGAGATCACGATAGGGCTGGGCGGCGGAACCAGCATATAACCTTCCACGGTATTTTCGTCGGGTGCATTCGGCGTCGTGATGCGCTGGTAGGTGTACTCGCGATCCTGTGCGTTCAGTTCGGCCAGTGTTCCGCTGGGATCGCGGTAGTAAGCGCGTTTCAAATCGAACCAGTACATGCTTTCAAAACCGAATTCCACCCGCCGTTCGTTCATCATATCCTGGAAAGTGAAGCTGGATTTGGCAGGCAGTCCGGCCCGTTGCCGGATGGCATTGAGATAACCCAGCGCCTGTCCGTCGCTGCTGGAAGAAGCGGAACCGAGGGCCGCTTCTGCATACGTCAGGTACACATCAGCCAGGCGGATCATATACTGGTTGATCGCGGTGGCTTGTCCTGTGGAAACCTTGCCGCCCGTATCGGCTGCGCTGCCGACAATATATTTTTTGGCGTTGTTGAGCACCGGCGCGGCACCTTCCACCACGATATTCGGATCGGTCGGATCGGTTGAAACGATATTGTAGTGGTATCCGCCGGCGGCTTTGTTGATTTCCGGGTAGAAATCGCCGAGCGACATGAAAATAGCGGATTGGCGATTGTCTTCCGGTTCGATGCTGTTGACGAAATCATAGGAGGCCGATTTGCCGCCGCCCCAGCATTCGCTGTTGCCGGTGATCTGGCTGCCACGCGCCCAGTTGGCCTGGCGGCTATTGCCGAAAGCATACGAACCTTCCATCCATTGCAGGGCAAACAGGCTTTCCGAATTGTTGTTGTTTTCAATTTTAAACAAGTCGGCGTAGTTTGTCATCAGCGACAAACCGCTGTTGGTAATCACGTCGGCGGCAAACTGTTTGGCTTTGCTGAAATTGTCGGCAGAATTGGCGTCACTGAGGTTTTGAGCCAGGGTCAGGTGTACTTTGGCCAGCATCGCCTTGGCCGCCCATTGCGTCAAACGGCCCGGCGCATCGGATGTGGGCAGGTTGTCAGCGGCAAATTCCAGGTCTCTGCGTACGAACTCCAGTACGCTGGAACGGGTATTTTTTGGCAAAAACAGGTTGTTGCTCGCCACTAATTCTGTGGAATTTTCCACAATTGGTACATCGCCCCAGTATTCGGCCAGCATGTAGTAGCAATAGCCCCGAATGAAACGGGCTTCGCCCAAAGCCTGGTCGATCACCAACTGGTCTACCTTTCCGGCTGCTGCGCGGGGCATGTCGTTGATGATGGAATTGGCATAGGAAATGACCCGGAACAGGCCTTTCCAGCCGGAAGTAAGGTGCGCATTACCGCCGGAGAAGGAAAAGAAGAAAAACTGCCCTTCCTGGTCGTAGGTGTAATACATGTTGCCCGACATCACATCGCCGGCTAACCAGAAAAATTTATCGTTGAAATCGAACCAGGGAAAACCGTACAAAGAGGCGGTGGCTGCTTTGATTTCGCCCGCCGTTTTGTAAAAATTGTCGGCAGTAAGCCGGTCCTGCGGTTCAATTTCCAGGAACTCTTTGCTACAGGAGCCGAACGTCAGCGCCACACACAAAGACAGGATATATTTGAAATGATGCTTCATGATTTTTTCTGTTGTTGAATGATTGATCTTTTTGTTGATAAGGGTTGATGAGGTTGATAAGGGTTGATAAGGGTTGATAAGGGTTGATAAGGGTTTATAAGGGTTTATAAGGGTTTATAAGGGTTGATAAGGGTTTATAAAGGTTGATAAGGGTTGATAAGGGTTTATAAGGGTTGATAAGGGTTTATAAAGGTTTATAAAGGTTGATAAAGGTTGATATTCATCATTTTACAGAGTGGTTGATTATCAACCTTTATCAACCTTTATAAACCCTTATCAACCCTTATCAACCCTTATCAACCCTTATCAACCTTTATCAACCCTTATCAACCCTTATCAACCCTTATCAACCCTTATCAACCCTTATAAACCTTTATCAACCTTTATAAACCCTTATCAACCCTTATCAACCTTTAAAAATCCACATCGACGCCGAATGTAAACACACGCGGGGTAGGGTAGCGGCCCATATCGACATTCTGTAGCAGGGGATCCTGGTTGAATGCGCCGATTTCCGGGTCATAGCCTGTGTACTTCGTGAACGTGTACAGGTTCTGCGCGTTGACATACAGTTTCATACGTTCCACACGGTACTTTTTTGTGAATTTAACCGGCAACTGGTAAGCCATGCGTACGTTTTGCAGGCGCAGGTACGAACCGTCCTCAATAAAACGATCGGACATGCGGGTGTTGCGGTTGTTGTCGGTCGTGGTCGGACGCGGGATGTCGGTACCCGGGTTGGCGAGGGTGACATTGGCTGGATCCAGGTCGGAGCCGTTCGGATCGCGCAGGTTGTACTGGGCACGGTTGAAAACGGTAGCGGCCTGGTTGGCAAATACATTGGTCATGCCCTCGATTTGTACGCGGGAGTAGTTCAGGATGTCGGCGCCATAGGAGCCGGTCAGGTATACCACTAAGTCGAAGGGGCCATACGAGAAGGAGTTGTTCACCCCGAATGTAAAGTCAGGATTCGGGTTGCCGATGATCGTCTGGTCGTCGGTAGTGATGACGCCGTCGCCGTTCAGGTCTTTAAATTTCACGTCGCCGATCCAAACGCCAGCGCGTTTGTCCACTAAGTTTTTGCCGTCGTTGCTTGGGTTGTTCACTTGTACAGCATGGGCCAGAATATCTTCCTGGCTGGTAAAAATGCCTTCGGTCTGGTAGCCGTAGAACATACCGAGCGGTTGTCCTGCTTCCGTTTTCGTAACGGTCTGGAATTCGCTGTACCAGTACAGGTTACGCCAGTAAATCCGGTTGGCGTCATCTAATTCCTTTACTAAGTTGCGGTTGCGGGAGAAAGTGATGTCCGTTCCCCATTTGAATTTTTTCGTCTCGATGTTGTGCGTATGGAGCGTGAGGTCGAATCCTTTGTTTTCCATTTTACCCACATTGCCGAACGGCGCGCGGATGTCCTGCCAGCCTGTGCCGCCGAGGTAGCTCGGTACGGACAATTGCAGCAACATATCGGTGGTTTGTTTATTGTACACGTCGAACGACAGGTCGATACGGCCTTTGAACAGGGAGAGGTCGATACCCGCATTCAACTGTTGGGTTGCCTCCCATTTCAACTTGGGATTGGAAATTTTTTCCAAACGGTAAGCCGTTCCGAAAGGTGAGTTGATCGCCAGCAGGGAAGCGCCGTAGAGGTAGTTGGCGATGGCCTGATTGCCCACTTCGCCGTAGCCGAGGCGCAGTTTCAGGTTGGTATTGAGCGCGCTCATAAACTTTTCGTCGCCCACGCGCCATGCGATAGCGGCGGAGGGGAAATAGCCCCAGCGGTTTTCCGGTCCGAATTTGGAAGAACCGTCGGCGCGCATGGTAAACGTAATCAGGTAGCGGTCGAACAGGCTGTAATTGAAACGCCCGAAGTAGGAGGCAATGGAAGCCGCGTCTTTCCAGCCGGAAGTACGGGAAGTGACGTCGTCGCCTTCGCTCAGCACCGGAATATCGTTGGAAGAGAAGTTTTTCTTGGTCACCAAAGAACCCTGCCAGTTCGATTTTTGCGCCTCCTGGCCGACCATAGCCGTCAGTCTGTGCTTTTCATTGTCCAGCATCTGGTAGGTCAGGTAGTTTTTCCAGACCCAGAAGAAGCTGGTTTCCTCGCGCTGGCGCAACTGGTTTTCGGTATTCACCAAAACGCCCCACTGGTAGGTCGGATGGAAGGCTTTGTTCAAACCGTGGTTGTCGTCGAAGCCGATTTCGGAGCGGAATGTCAGGTTTTTTAACAAATTCAGATCGCCGTACACATTGCCCATCAGGCGCTTGCGGGCCAGGGTGTTGTTGCGTTGCAGGGCGGCAGCCACCGGATTGTAGGTAGCGCTGGTGAAAGCCGTTTCGGGGCCTGCGTAATTGCCGTTGATGTCGCGCACGGCGATATCCGGCTGGGTAAGCAGGGCCTGCATGATAACGCCGTCTCCGCCGTCATTGAGGGTAATTCTTTCGTCGGTAGCGGCATAAGCCAGCGAACCGCCCACTTTGAACCAGTCTTTTACCTGGTTGTCGAGGTTGATACGGGCCGAATAACGCTCAAAATCGGAGCCGATCACGATACCGTCCTGCTGGAAAAAGCCGCCGGAAATGGCATAAGTGGTTTTGTCAGAACCGCCGGAAACAGACAACTGGTGGCTTTGCATGCCTGCATTTCTGAAAATTTCATTCTGCCAGTCCGTTCCTGAACCCAGCAAAGAAGGATCAAGGTAACGCTGGTTGGGCTGTAGGCCCAGGTCCTGTGCAATTTGCAACTGGTAGTCGGCATATTGCTGGAGGTTCATCATGTCTAATTTGCGACCGAGGGCCTGGTTGGCATAATAGCCGTTGTAGGAAATTTTCGATTCGCCTTTTTTACCGCGTTTGGTGGTAATCAGGATCACGCCGTTGGCTGCCCGCGCACCGTAAATAGCGGAAGAAGAAGCGTCTTTCAACACCTCGATACTTACAATATCGTTGGGATTGATGGCGGAAAGCGGATTCACACGGTTTTGGCCGTTGGCACCGCCCGCCCAGTCAAAACCTGAAACAGAGGTGCCATCGCCCTGAAACGGAATGCCGTCGATCACATACAGCGGCTCACTGGAACCCGTGATGGAATTGGCACCCCGGATTCGGATGGAAGCGGCACCGCCGGGCTGGCCGGAGTTTTGCGTCACCTGCACGCCTGCCACCCGACCCTGCAAGGCCTGGTCTAAGTTGGTCACCACCGAATTTCTGAGTTCATCGCTGGAAACGGATGATACCGCACCCGTCAGGTCGCTCTTCTTCTGGGTACCGTAACCGATCACCACTACCTCATCCAGCACATCTTCGCTGGGAGAGAGCGTCAGGTTGACTGCCGAGCCATCTGCCGGAACGGTGACGGTCTGTTCGACGTATCCCGTATAAGCAAATGAGAGGCGTTCGCCGGGCGAGGCCTTTAAGGAATAAACGCCGGCGACATCCGTGACGGCGCCTCTGGAAGGGTCATTGACGACCCGAACCGTGACGCCTATCAGCGGTTCACCGTCGGGTGAGGTCACTGTGCCGCGGATCGTGAGCGATTGGGCGGACAGCAGTGTGAAGCAGCACAGCAAGGGGAGCATAGCTACCCATCGCAGTCCTGCCCGGAAAGTAAATGATTGCATCATAACGATAGAATGGTTTAGTGATTTTGTGCTTGACCATATTATCGCCAAAGATGCCATTTTCAATACCCAATATCCGGGGGGTAAATCACTCAAATAGGAGGGGTAAATTTTGCAATCAACTTATTTGGGATGATTTTTTTTTGGTTTTGAACGGATAGGGCCCCTCATTTGTACAAAAAACCACCGTATGCCCGGTTTGGTGTTACCCATCTTTGTGCGAATTACAAAAGGTGGCTATATGCATTTTCCACATATAATTCTGATTTGTAGTTTCAAGTAATTTCATACGAAAATGGATTAGTTGGAGTGAGGCCGGTAGCAATACCGGCCTCTTCTTTCTTTAGAGGTGAGAGAAGTGAGAGGGTGAGAAGTGAGAGGGTGCCATCCTACCCCTTGTATTCACTCGGCACCACCCCAAATCGCTCCTTAAACCGCTCGCGGAAATACTTCAAATCCGTAAAACCCACTTTGTAGGCGACTTCCGAAATATTGAACTGGCGGGTATCGAGCAACTGGGCGGCTCGCTGGAGGCGGATGTTGCGAATGAGCGTATTGGGCGTTTCGCCAGTGAGCGCTTTTAATTTGCGGTACAACTGCATTCGGCTCATGGCGATCTGATGGGCCAGGTCGTCAATGGAGTATTCGCTCTCATCGATATGGGCTTCGACCAGGCTGATAAATTTTTGCAGGAATTTCTCGTCGATGGAATTGACGGTAATGGCCGATGGGCTGAGATCGAGCGATTTGCCCGATTGCTCCTTGAGGCGCTCGCGAATGGCAATCAGGTTTCGGATGCGCAACCGCAACAGTTGCAGGTTAAACGGTTTGGTAATGTAGTCGTCGGCGCCGGTTTCCAGTCCTTCGATGGTATGCACTAAGGAAGTGCGCGCGGTGAGCAGCACGATCGGAACGTGGCTGGTCAGGATATTGGTTTTCAGGCGGCGGCAAAGTTCCATGCCGTCCATTTCAGGCATCGCAATATCGCTTAAAACGAGGTCGTAGGGTTGTTCGAGGGCTTTTTCCAGTGCTTCCACGCCGTTGGAAGCCTCCTCGACCTCGTATTCCTCCCGCAGGTTTTCACACAAATAAGAGCGAATATCGGGGTTGTCTTCCACCAGCAGCAGCCGGTAGCAATGTTTCCCGTTTGCTGTTTTTGTTTCCGCTAATACCGGTATTCCCGTATCGGTGCCGGTTGCTACAAAAGACTTCGGAAGATGGTTTGTGCTGCCTGTTTCCACCATTTGTTCGGCTGACAAGTGGTGATGGTTGTCCGGCAATGTGACGGTAAAAATAGCCCCGGAATTTCCAGCTCCGCTCAGATTCTGCACACGGATGCTGCCGCCATGCTGGTCTACAATCGATTTTACTAAAGAAAGACCGATGCCGGTGCCGGCAAACAGGGTGCGGCCCGGTTGCTGGGCGCCCTGGTGGAAAGGGTTAAATATCCGCTCCAGGTCTTCCGTCAGAATACCCGGCCCGGTATCGGATACGCTGATCTCGACGGACGAATCGGCCGTTTTGCAAAGATGTACGGACACCCTGCCGCCGTCGGGCGTAAATTTGAATGCATTGGACAGCAGGTTGTACATTACCTTTTCCATCTGATCGTGATCGATCCAGGCCTCTAAGGGTTCCCGCTCCTGTACGCATTCCAGGCTGATTTTATGCTGCTCGGCCAATGGTTTGAACGACAACAAAATTTCCTGTACGAACAATCCGATATCCGTTTTTTCCGCCTGCACTTTCATCAAACCGGCCTCGCTTTTCCTGAAATCGAGCAACTGACTGATCATGGTCAGCAATTTGCCGGCGTTTTGATGCATCAGGTTGAGGGTCTTTTGCCAGCTCCGGTTCGCGGCATTTTCACGGAGCAGTTGCTCTAAAGGGCTGATAATCAGGGTTAAAGGCGTTCTTAATTCGTGGCTGATATTGGTAAAAAACTGGATTTTCATTTGGTGCAACTCCTCCGATTTTTCCCTTTCTAATCGTTCGAGGGCAAGACTGGCGCGGTATTCCGCCCGGAGGTGGGTGATGCGCCACACGCCGTAGAGGAGCAAAACGCTCAACAGCACATAGATGCAATAGGCCCACCAACTGAGCCAGAAAGGCGGTTTGACACAAACTTTTACCTGCACGGGTTCGCTCCAGACGCCGTCGCCGTTGGCCGATTTAACCCAGAAGACAAACTCCCGGTACGGCAGGTTGGTGTAATGGGCGTACCGTTTGTCGGCATCGGCATACACCCAATCGGGGTCAAAACCTTCTAATTTATAGGCAAAACGGTTGTTCTTAGGTTCCGCAAAATGCAGGCTGACAAACTCGAAGGACAGCACGTTGTCGCGGTAGTTGAGCACGATTTCGGGCGTTTCAGTTATACTTTTATTCAAAACGACCCGACCGTTTTCCATAGCGCCGATGGGGACGGATTGGTTGGACAACATAAAATCGGAG
>Ga0163153_10004136_pt1 | contig 18503 bp, 19 predicted proteins | sample OliLakLV19MP6IB1_FD_148629 | JGI IMG/M metagenome (GOLD analysis project Ga0163153, IMG submission 148629) | Freshwater microbial mat bacterial communities from Lake Vanda, McMurdo Dry Valleys, Antarctica - Oligotrophic Lake LV.19.MP6.IB-1 | ecosystem: Environmental > Aquatic > Freshwater >... | reverse complement strand
ATTATTTACGGTGAAGGAATATCTCTCGAAGGTGAGCTTCTCGCACTTGGTGAAAAACTAAATGTGATCACAAAAAGTGGTACATCATATAGCTACAACCCCGAAGGCAAAGAAGAAGTGAAACTTGGCCGCGGCTATGATGCGTCGCGTGTGTTCATGCGCGAAAACACCAAAGTACGCGACGCAATCACAAAGGATGTGCGAAAGCGTATGAAAGATGTGGTGATGGAAAGTTCAGGAGAGTAGTCTCTGCTCAAACTCCTGTTTTGCCGTCGCGTATTTTTCTAGTGAAACATCGCTCCTTCTCAGACCAGTCGTCTTGCGAAAGGCGGCAAAACATGAGTTTTTCGCTTCAAAAAGTAAGTGGACTTTACACTCTTTTTCGGCTACAATCTGGCAGTTATACATAACCGACAGGAATAAATGTGTGTTCCGAGAAAAGCATTGCACAAGGGCGTCTGGCCCGAGCATAGCAAAAATTCAGCAGAATTTTATGCGTGGTTTTCGAGAAATATACATTTGTTTCTGGAGTAATAAAACATCTATGAGTATGCTTGAATACAATGAAATTCGCGAACACAAGATCATCGTCTGGGATGGTGCGCCACATGAAGTGATGGCAAGCCATGTCTTTCGCAAACAACAGCGCAAGCCAGTAAATGCAACCAAGCTCAAAAATTTAATCACGGGCCGCGTAGCCGAGATCTCATTTGGAGGGTCTGAGAAGGCAGAAGAAGCCGACATCTCAACCAAGACAGTCACCTACCTCTACAAAACCAAGAGCGAAGTGTGGTTTACCGACCCCGACGACAAGAGTAAGCGATTTGCACTCAAAGAATCTATCGTCGGAGAGAAGATGAAGTACGTCAAAGAAAATGGCCCAGTCGACCTTACGATCTATACTGACGACGAAGACGAGGAGCTTGTGATCGGGGTGAAAATCCCTGTCAAAGTAGATCTCGAAGTCATCGATGCTCCCCCATCTATCAAGGGTTCAACCGTTACTGGTGGCAACAAAGTCGCAACTCTCGAAGGTGGTGCCACTGTCAACGTGCCGTTATTTATCGAAATCGGGGAAAAGATTCGCATCAATACCGATACCGGAGAGTACGTGGAAAGGGCCTAATTCCCAGCCCTTTCCATCCCTGCGCATAGCCGGACGGGATAAGAGCGCGCAAATTGAAAAAAAAAACATCCGTCTCACGAGGGCGGATGTTTACTAAGTCCATTTTCATACACAACGAGAGATACAGCTAACATTAGTATTGGTATCCATATATCTGATATGGCCCCAAAGAGTGTGCCCACTATTCCAATACCGCTTCCACCTATACCTATTGCTCCTATTGTGACTCTGGTAGAACCTTTTATTTTTAGTTCCATATTCTTTTTTGTACGTTATACCAAACTTCCCTTTTTTTTACCATACAAAAACCGCCCTTATCGGGCGGTTTTTTCGAGCATTTAGTTTGCGACGAATGGGAGAAGTCCCATAAATCGTGCACGCTTGACGGCGTCGCCGATCTGGCGCTGGTGTTTTGCAGCAAGCCCAGTGCGCTTGCGACCAAGTATTCGGCCGTTTGGGTTCAAAAACTTACGAAGACTGTCAGTGTCTTTGTAGTCAATGAACTTAATGCTATTTGCGTTAAAATAATCGTTTTTCATAGGTAATTAATTAGTTCTTAAAATGGCTTTAGAATGGAATGTCTTCGAGATTAATCTCTTCGTCTGGGTACTCTATGGTGTCGAGATCAGCTGGGGCATCCTTTTGGGGGGCTTCTTGGTCGCTTATAGGAGCATTCGATGCACGAGGAGTTCCCGTATCTCCCATCCCGCCCGTCTTCGGACCGAATTGGAAGTTTTCGAGGACGATCTCTGTGCGGTATTTCTTTTGGCCGTCTGCTGCATCCCAACTTCGTGTCTGGATGCGACCTTCGATGTACAAAGATGCGCCTTTTTTACAATACTGCGCGATCACTTCTGCCTGCCTGGCAAAAGCTACGACATTGTGATACTCCACACTTTCCTTTTTCATACCTTGCGCATCTTTCCAGGTGCGATTGGTTGCGAGCGCAAGCGTTGCAACCTTGGTGCCAGTTGGCAAACTCTTGAGCTCAGGATCACGGGTAAGATTTCCGAGGATTGTTACTTTGTTGAGATACATAAGATTTAGGCTTCGGTTGAAGCAATAGACTCAGGCGCGATATCAAGAGCGAGATCGGGAAGCTTTTCGTGCTCTTCTTTCACCTCAACGTCGGCAGATTCTGCTTCTGTTGCGGCAATGAGGGCATCCATTTCTTCTTCACTCAGTACCGTTTCGCGCTTTGCATCTATTTTTGGCTTTTTAAAGACAACCGTATTCTCGACGCTTGTCTTCACTAGTATATACCGAATGAGGGCAAGATTGCCATCAAGTGCCTTGGTAAGCACTGCGATAGCACTCGGATCGATCGTAAACTTGATCCATCCGAAGTACCCCTGTGAGTACTTACTTTTCTTACTCCCCACAGTCTTTTCCATGGTGTAGGCAAGGTCGATGTATTCTGGGTATGCATCACTATGGACTGCACCACCTGCTGTTTCAATTGCACTCTTGAGTATTGCTACTTCCTTTTCTACTTCAGTCTCAGCTGTTGTAGGAAGAAGAAGGTATCCAACCTCATAGAAACGTTCGTTGTTTTCTTCTGACATAATTATTCTGTTTTCTAATAAATAAAGACCCTGTCGGATTTGACTACAGAGTTGCAAGTCAAATCCTTTAGGACTGCGTTTTGTATACAATCGCTTTGCTCTTGTACAAAACGGGAGCCTATTTCGGACAAATCCTATGATACAAGGGTCATTGCGACTCCTCGGCCTGAGGCCATCACAGGAAATAGGGCTACGAGTCACATACTACCCTATTTGGGAAGGTTTGTAAATTAGGCCAATTTGAAGAGATGTTGCGAGTTTTTCAAAAGCTGCGTTTCAGTTTCTTCTACGCTCAATCCTTTGATTTCCGCGATCTTTTTGACGACTTCGATGACATAGGCAGGTTCATTACGCGTACCACGGTACGGTAGTGGGGCCGCAAAGGGTGCATCAGTCTCAGAAAGGATACGGTCGATCGGCACGGACGCAACGACTTCCTCATACTCAGGAAATATAGTGATAATTCCTGAAAACGAAATATGAAATCCGAGATTTATAAACTGCGCGGCAATCTCTTTGGTTCCCGCAAAAAAGTGTGCCGTACCTCGTATGTTGGGCCATATCGTTCGCGCATTTTGGAGCATCAAAAGCGCCTCTTCGTATGCATCCATAAAGCCATTTTGTGAACGTATGTGGAGCATGAGAGGTAGATCAAGTTCTCGGGCAAGATCAATCTGTGCTTGAAACAGTGCCTTTTGAGCGGGCTTTGCCTTACGGTCGTCTTTTCGAAAGTAGTCGAGTCCACACTCCCCGATCCCTACGACAAATGGTTTTTGTGCAAGCGCCTTGAGCGCGTCGTGATCATACTCCACTTCCCAATGTGTCGGATGCACTCCCACGATCGCCCAGATGTCTTTGTGAATCTCTGCTATCTGCACTGCGCGCACACTTGTGGGCATATCGATGCCGATGCAAATCGTCCCGACTCCAGCCTTTACCATGCGCGCAATAGCCTCATCGCGGTCAGTTTCAAACTGAGGCAGATTGAAATGTGAGTGAGTGTCTATGACCTTCATACTCAAACTCTAACACACTCAAACGAAACTACAATCGTGCAAAGAGTGGCGTTTCTGGTTTCTTATTTTCTCTTATCGCTTCTACGATTTTTGCAGAAGTGGACGGCATAAAAGGCGCAAGTGATTGTGCAATCTCATAAAGAGAACCGACATGACGAGAGATCATCGCTCTCCCTGCCCCCTCGTCTACTTTCACTACCTTAAATGGTTCTTCTTGTTGGATCACTGCATCGAGCTCACCTATCGCGTCCCAAATATGATTCATTGCCTTTTGGAGATCAAAACTTCTAACTTCTTCTGCAACTTTTTGTGCAAGTGTCATATCTATTCCGCCCGCCCATGGTCCACAATATTTTTCGGAAAGTGTGAGGATGCGTGACGTGAGATTACCGAGTCCATTTGCAAGTCCTGATACATAATGACTCTTGATTGTTTCGATGGTCACATCTGAGTCTTCAAAAGAGTTAACATGACGCAGTAAGTAGTACCGAAGTACATCTATTGCAAGTTCACCGGAAGGTACTCTAAACAGTTCGACGATATCAGTTGGACTCAAGACATTGCCGAGAGACTTAGCCATTTTTTGTCCACCAGAATTGATGAAGCCATTGATGACTATATGGTCAGTGGTCGGAAGCCCTGCTGCAAGCAGCATCCCCTGCCACATCATAGATTGCTGACGCACATTGTCCTTACCACAGTATTGAATCTTCTCCCCATGGATCCAAAACTTGGTATACAAATCTTCGGGGTCTCCTTCGCCTCCGGCTTCGGCGGACCGAGGCCAACTGAGGGTCGAGATATAGTTGGTGAGCGCGTCAAACCATACATACATGACATGCTCAGAATCCCCTGGCACAGGCACTCCCCATGACATTTTTGACCTGAGCCGTGAGATAGAGAAATCTTCGAGACCGCGTGCGAGGAATGCTTTCATTTCATTGAATCGAAATGCAGGGATCACAAGATCTGGTTTCTCTGCATATAGTTTTTCAAGCAGCGGCGCGATCTTTGAGAGTGCAAAGAAATAATTCTCTTCGTTAATGAGTTCGATATCGCGATTAGGGTGAATTGGGCAACGACCTTCGTTATTGAGTTCACTATCGGTCTTTTCGAGTTCGCAACCCACACAATACTTCGCCTGGTAATTCTTTTTGTAAATATAGCCATTATCACTGACCATCTGCCAAAGCTTTTGCGCCGCAGCTTCGTGATGTGCATCAGTCGTGCGGATGAAGTGCACCTCATCAGAGATAGTCAGTAGTGGTTTTAATTCTCTAAACTTTGCCGCAAACCGATCCACATAACTTTGGACTTTTTCTCCATTTTTGGCAGCTGCATCAAAGAGTTTCTGCCCGTGTTCGTCAGTCCCGGTATTAAAAAATACTTCTCGCCCCAAAAGCTTTTGGTAGCGAGCGATAGAGTCGGCGCGAATGAGCTCCATTGCAAAGCCGATATGTGGATCCGCATTTACATAGGGTAGTGTTGTAGTTATATAAAAAGGTTTTTGCATAGATTAGAGAGTCTTTGGATTTGGCATAATTGGTACAAGTTTTTGCTTTTCGACATCGCTCATGTACTCAAGGATAAAGACCGCTACCGGCATGGCGATTAGTGCTCCCCAAAATCCAGCAAGGGTGATCCCCATCAAGAATGCCAGAAGCACCACGAGCGGTGGGATACCCACGACACGACGAGCAATGATGGGCGAGAGAACATAGTTTTCAATCTGCTGCATGACAACATAAAAGATGAGCACCTTGATTCCCAAAAATGCTCCTCCATCAATGATAGATAGGAGGATAGCCGGTACTGCGGCAAAAATTATTCCAAAAGGTATGAGTTCTGCAATACCGGTAATAAGTCCGATCAAAAATGCGTACTGCACACCAAGAAAGGCAAGCACGATCGATGTGATCGTGCCGATAATGAGCCCAAGGAGGAGCTGTCCTTTGAACCAAAGTCCAATCTTTGCTTGAGTACGGGACCACAGTCCGAGCACATATGCTTCATTTTTTGTAGGAGTGAGGAGTCGAAGAAATACATCGATTCCCCTTTCTTGAATTGAAAGATAAAACGACATCACGACGACAAGTACAAAGTTTAACATTCCACCAAATGTAGACCCGATAAATGCAGTTGCTCCGTTGGAGAGCACCACACTTGCAGTCTTTATATTTGAAAGTAAATCGTTGACTGAAGATTGCTTACTAATATTGGTCACAAAATCAGTCGCCCCTTGGATCGATTGTGAGTTCACTGCGGCGTCCGTTGGCAAATATTTAAACAGGAGTGTCAGCATATCTGAAAGTTCCCGTACGATGATCGGCACAAAGGCATAAAAGATTGCAAAAATGATAACAATGATACTTGTAAATATGACAGGTACAGACACCATGCGCTTAACCCCATACCGTGCAAGTGCCTGTACTCCAGCTTCCACAAAAGAGGCAATCACAATTGAAACCAGAATAAGAAGGAGGACATCCTTGAGTAAAAAGAGGATGTAGGTAAGCAAGACGAATAAAATCACTCGTATAATCGTAGCGCTTCCGATTTGAATCTTGCCACTTTCATGCATATATTCCCCATCGTACCACCTCCGGGGCTACAAGGCGAGAAATGGATTTGTGTCAATATCGCGCTTCGTATAGGGTCCCACCACCGCAATCGTCGTATTTTTGCTTGTAAAGAGTGTGCGCGCCGCCCGGCGAATATGCTCTGGAGTGACTGCTCGATACACTTTCTCGAGATCAGCAGGGCTACCCAATTCCTGCCCCATAATGAGCTGAACTCCATAAAAGCCAGCGAGATCATCACTTGATTCAAGTCCCAAATGTTGCATGCCGATCGTGTACTCACGTGCCTTGTAGAGCTCTTCGGGGGTGACAAGGATTGTCTTGAGATCAATAAGTATACGTGCAACGTGTGCAAAGATTTCATTGATACGCGTGCGGTCAATACCTGCACTGATTTCAAATACTCCGTAATCAGAGTGCATGTCGTTGCCTGCACCAACATAGTACGCTGCACCAAGCTCCTCACGGAGTGTTTGTGCGAGCCGTGAACTGAGGCCTCGACCAAGAATGGTAGCCAAGAGCGAATGCGCACGCGCATCCTTGTGTCCAAACTTCATCCCATGAAACCCAATCGCAATATGTGCTTGATCAATCGATTTGTTGATTACTTCAAGCTTGAGAGCGTCTTTTTGTATAGAAACTTTTTGCTTCTTTTTTCTATGGGCTGTGGGGAGCTTTGAGAAGAGCGTCTTGACGTACGGATACACAATACTAGGATCAATATCTCCTGACACTACCACTAGTGTATTCTCTGCATGATAGTGGGTCGTGTGATACGCAAGTAAGTCGTCGCGAGAAAATTCTTTGATGTTGCTTTTTGGTCCGGCAATGTTCCATCCGGCAGGTTGCTCTCCAAACATAGTCGCAATGAGTGCCTCACTTACTTTTTGTTGAGGCATATCTTCGTACATGTTGATCTCCTCAATGATCACCCCGCGCTCTTTTTCGAGCTCAGTCGATGGGAGTGTAGAGTGGAGATAAATATCGGCAAGCATGTCGAGAAATGTCGGCACGTGTCGTGCTATCCCTTTTGCAAAGTACCCCGTATATTCAGTTCCGGTAAATGCGTTTGAGATAGCTCCCGCGCATTCAAATACCTCGACAATTGATTTAGTCGTAGGGAAACGCTCAGTTCCTTTAAAGAGCATGTGCTCGAGGAAGTGTGAGATACCATTTTCAGATTTTGATTCGTTGATTGATCCAGTACCTACCAAAACTAATACCGTTGCTGTAGCAGCGCCACCTTGTGGGATCATGAGTACACGAACCCCATTTTTAAGTGTCTTAAGAATTGGTTTTTTCATTTATTAAGCTTTGAAGCGATACACTGTTCGAGCTCACTTATTTTCACTCGCTCTTGCATACCGGTGTCGCGATCGCGAACAGTCACCGTATCAAGGAGGTCAGGGTTTCCTGTCTGCGCAGACGGGTCTCCGAGCGTATCAAAATCGATGACGATACACCACGGTGTACCAATCTCATCTTGTCTGCGATAGCGCTTGCCGATGTTACCGTTGTCATCAAATTCACATCGGAAATGCTTTCGAAGCTGTTTGTACACAGATTCTGCTTTTTCAACAAGCTCTGGTTTATTCTTAAGAAGTGGGAAAACCGCGCAGGTAATCGGTGCAAGATGTGGTGCAAGTTTGAGGACCGTACGTGCAGTATCACCTCCCCCTTCTTCTACATAGGCATCAGAGAGTACTGCAAGAAATACCCGACCAAGTCCCATTGAAGTTTCGAGAATCCAAGGAATATACTTTTCGACAGTAAACGGGTCAGTATACTTGAGATCAGTGCCGGAGTGCTTCATATGCTGCGTAAGGTCATAGTCAGTGCGGTCATGAATACCTTCGACTTCATCAAATCCATATGTTGGGAAATTATATTCAATATCCCACGCATCTTTTGCATAAAAAACAAGATTGTCGTGTTGCTTCCACCTGAGATTTTCTTCTTTAATACCGAGGCTTATATACCAATTCCATCGCTCATTCTTAATACGATCATACGCTTCTTTGTTTTCGTTTGGCTTCACAAAAAATTGCGTATCAGCTTGCTCAAACTCTCGTGTGCGAAACAAAAAGTTACGCGGAGAGATTTCATTTCTAAATGCCTTACCAATCTGCGCAATACCAAATGGTATCTTCATGCGTGTTGTATCAACCACATTTTTGAAATTGAGATAAATACCCTGACATGCTTCACCTGGCAAGTACACTGTCGCATTTCCTTCATTGGTAAAGTCTCCAAGGTTTGATTTCACGAGCAAGTTAAATGCTTTAACTGAACTAAACTCCGTCTTACCACATTGAGGACATTTGATCTCTTTACGATGTGCATCAAAGAGCTCATTAAGTTGTACTTCCGTCATTTTTTCATCTGCCGTCACACCGACCCTGGCAAGCTCTTTGTCTACCCTGATACGCGTATTACAGTTTTTACATTCTGCTAGTGGATCACTAAATCCACCCACATGCCCCGAAGCTTCCCATACGCGAGGATCTTTGAAGATTGCAGAATCAAGTCCGACATAATTATCCCGAGATTGAATGTTTTCTTTCCACCACGATTTCTTAATGTTGTTGAGAAGCTCTACACCATACGGACCAAAATCGTAGATACCCGCCATACCACCATAGATCTCGGATCCTTGGAAAATAAAGCCGCGGCGCTTCGCGAGAGAGATGAGTTGTTCCATAGTTACCATACAGCCCATTCTAGCATTTCTTTGTGATTTTGGGCCTTTACTTTACAAATTTTCAACTTTATAACTTTTAACCAATTACCGTACCACGCGATCACGCCCTTCGGTATAGATCGGGTCGGTAGCAAATTTAGTCGTAAGCCCTGCACGAGTGGTGGTGATTTGGGTGCTGGTTACCGTATCAGTGGCTGTTACAGACGTCTCTCCTATGAGCTCAAGTGACGAACCTACTTGGGATTTGGTTGGTTTGACCTTCACTTGGAACGAGACTGATTTTGATCGTGGGGTAGACGTCGCTTTGGGGAGAGAGCCGATATTCCACGTCACTGTGCGCGTGTCTGGACTATAGGAGACTGATTCAGTATTTGGCACGATGACGCCTGCCCAATTGACTCCAGTAGGAAGCACTGTGCTTGCAGTGATTGCGCTCAATGGATTGTCACTTGGAAGTATGGTCCAGGAAATAGTGTACGACGTTTCGCTATCTGCTTTGGGTGGATACGGACCGGTATTTTTGATTGCACCGATTGAATACAGTGACTGTGCTGCAAACTGAATACTTGAGGCAAAGCGCACAATCTTTTGATCGATGGTATTGATAACCTGCTCACTAGAGCCAAGCTCTGGTATCGTTCCCTTCAACGAAAGTCCAAGTGTAATGTCCCGAGTGCCTGAGATAGCACTCAAGGTGTTGAATGAAAAAGGTAGATCTCCAGTTGCATTTGGTGCAAGACTTGCAAGATCACCATTTGATTCCGGTGTCCAGATAATCGTTTGCTCAAGAGGATCATAGTAACTATCTGACGCATCGATGGAGTTTCTATCAATCGATGCACCAGAGAGTGTGAGACTGAAGGTGGGCTCAGTGATCGTATACCCCGAAGTATTGACCCAGTTTATACTGCCGGACACCTCACTTCCAATCGGGAGCGCCACACTGTCTTCACTCTTGCCATCTACAATGATTACTCCTGTTATAAACGGCGAGGTGAGACGAAGAGTTGCAAGGGCAGAGTTGTATGCAACGGCGATTTTGGAACTCGTCTCTGTCTCAGGTGTGCCCACATACACCCGGAAGGTCTTCTCATCGTTTATTTCCCCTACGAGTTTGCCTACAATCGAAATTGTCCGATCATCCCCCTTTTGCATATCGCCCAGAGCCCAGCTGTTGTTGTTGGCGGTAGGTGCAGGTGTTGCAGATTGAAAGATAAATCCGTTGGGATACTCAACCCGAGCGACGACATTTGACAGCATCTTGTCTCCTGAGAACGTATTGCGAAGCGTGAGTGTAAAGGGTTGGTTTGATACCACTGCTGTAGGTACATCAACCGTGAGTCCCACGGGGCTTGAGCTAATCATTACTGAAAAGGCCTGTTCTTTCTTAAACGATGCCGAAGATCCTTCAAGTTGATACGTAAGTGTGGCAGTGATCGTGCGGCTGATACCTTGCTCACCATAGAGGACTGCGATGAACTCCTCACTCTTGGTCTTGCCTGAGCCGATCGTCCCAAGTGATCGTTCTATACGTACAACATCACTTCCTGTTTCGTCTGTGGCACCTTTGGGATAATTGATCACGAGTTCAGCATTGGTAAGGTCGGCGCTATTTTTGTTTACAATCTCGATTTGAATCGGAAGCTCTTCACCTCCTGCGACAAATGAATTTCCCAAAATCGTCAGGTCCACATTTTTGCTCGATAGTGTTATCGCGCCACGATAGTATGCAAAGAGTGCAACGGCGAGTGCGGCGAGAAAGAAGAGGAAGGCGGAGACAAAAAACCGTTTGTACCGAGCGGCACTTACATGTTGAACTGTTTTATTTGTATCTACTTTGGTCTCTCCCCATGTCGAAGACACTGACTGACGCGTTGGGTGTAGTATGCCAAATTTTCGTTTTGGAATGTTTTCCGGGTCACGTGAATAGAGACGTTTTTGGAGTTCGTCGATGTGATCGATGGGTTCAGGCATGTGCCTTTAGTATATCACTAGAGATGCGTTTCTTTGATGGTAGCGTTTACTTCCATGATCAGCTTTTTAGTTTTAGTTTCATCGAGATATACGAGTGCTTCACGAAGCGGCAGAGTATGGAGGTGCTGTTCCAGTAGATCAGTAGATACATAACCGAGACTTGCGAGAATACGCCAAATCATCAAGGTATCGTATTGCTTGGGATCCGCCGCTCGTGCATCGCTTTGTCGCAGCATCTCTGCCGCATCATACATCTGTGCGAAGAGTTCTGGGTGCGCTCCCTCATCGATCACAAACCGTTCAAGTGTCGCGAGAATGCGTACATATGCACGAGCGAGTGGATGTGTCGTGTGTCCTTCTAGAGGTACATACTGAGGTGTCGCACTCACGACTCTCCATACCTCTCTCCCTTTTACTAAATCAACATCAACAAAACTATAGTCGATCAACTGCGACATGAGTTTTGCTCCAGACTTCCTGACCCCTGTTGCCACGGCAACGACGAGACCAAAGTCTTCAGTAAACAACCAGTATATCTTGTCAGCTTCTCTAGAGGCCAAACTCTTGAGTATGACTGCTCGTGTGTGATGAATCGTATGCATTATGCAGCCCTGTTGTCGTCATTTTCAAGAAACCTCTTGTCCATAGGACGATCATTAAGGGTCGGGACCTGCTCTTCTCTGTCTAACGGATAGCTATCATACGTCTGTTCGAGTTTACCTTCTGCTGTTTCTTGATTGTTTTGCTTTGTAAAAAAATCTTTAATTTTTTGTCGCCATTTTTTATGTTTCTTAAACTCCGGTATTGTCTTTAAGTTATCTTTTTCAATTCCAGTATTTCCATGATTCATTGAATGACTACGTATAACTCGTTTATTTTTGATCTCACTTGTTGACTCTCGAGAGATTTGCTCAGGACTCATTGACGTTATTTGCTTATCAGTCTTACAACGACTTACTCGTGGGGTAAGTTCTTTTTCAATATCTGAAAATTCTTCTTCTGTATACACAGATGCCATACCCGGAGATTCATGATACCTAAGTTCTTTACTAAGCTGTTCGATTTTTCTTTTATCAGACTCCTCTGCACGAATATCATCATTTGCTTCTTTTTTTACCAATCGATCATAATAATGATCAGCATTTTGCACTTCAATGAATTCCCTAGGTTCATCAGTCGTTAATTCAATTTCCGGTATCTGTTCTACAACAACAAAGCCTTTTATGCTTTTCTTTTTTTTACTAATATCATTTTTATTGATTTGTGTGTCATCTTCTCGATCAATATCGAGCGGGTTTTCTTCAATATATTTTTCCATATGGATATAGTATAGCACCCTTGACATTTTGAGTATAAAAAGTATAGTTGAGAAAAATTAAAAACATGGAAACAGTACAAAAAAAGGGTGCTATTATAAACTTTTTGAATACTCAAGAAAAAAGACGTGATTGGAGATATCTCACATCTGATTCGATGAGTAATAAAAATATCTTGGGAAACAAAACAATCTACTGGCTTGGTATCATCGAACTCGACAGCATCGATGAACAGCAGTATGAGTACCCAATACACTTTGTATCACTTCACTGCGAACTGCAAGAAGACCGCGAGTACACCCGTGACGCCGATGGTGCACAACGAGGGATCATGACCGTTTTGTATAACCTTACCGAACTACTTCCTGTACTTATAGTCGCACAAGGAATGAGGTCAAAGTATTTCCATATTTTGATTGAGGAACAAGTACATGCAAATGGCTCCCTAACAGCACACGCGCTTATTTCAAAAGAAAAAGATGGGGTCAATATTCTCTCTGGTGCCGGATTTCATTCACCTGAACCATGGATTGAGATGAAGTCGTATTATACTCATTATCTCTCGTATATGGATATCAGTGATTTGAGGCGCATACGTATCCGCTCTGCCCGTAGCTATAACTGGCAAAAGTAATTTTTTGTTACTCTCGATGACTTCCCATAACAATGGGAAGTTTTTTAATTCTCGTACTGATAATTATACGTTTCTAGATCAATCCGGGTAAAGTCGATGAGCTTCTTTGACTCGAGGTCGTAAAACGAATTTTGATATGGATTTTCAGAAAGCTCAAGATTGAGTGGATTTTGTTGATAGACACATATTTGGCCTTTCAAAGGTTTGCCTGGATAACACCAAAGTATCCACTCTTCTCTCCCTTGGATATAATCATTGGGAAGGTGTACTTTACCCTTCGAAAGGAGATAAAGCATGAAGTGTTCTTCGAGAAAAAAATTGGTCTGCTCTTCGTTTAATTCCCTGCCACAATACTGTGCATCTTCTTCAAGATACATTTTAAACTTATCATCCTCTAATGCTTTTGCTTTAAAGCGACGAAAGTCTGCATCAAAGTCACCCTCATAATCCAAATACAATTGATTCCACACTTCAAATGAAAAGCCATGCTGTATCTGAAATCTCTGATGATCTTTTTGAATCGCTTTTTGGAATGCATTTTTGTGATTAAGTACAATATTCATAAATTTTTGCTTCAATGTAGAAGCAATTTCTTTTGAATGAAGGTACAAGAAATCTCCATAGACCATATTGAGTCCAATTTTTGTATCAGCAACTTTGTCAGTTGCAAGATGCACGACATAGTCATGGCACTGCTTTGGGTCTTGCCCAGTACTATTTTCAGTACGTGCGAGCGAAATCGGAAATACTAAAATCCCGTATTCTTTGGGAAGTTTGTTGATATCAAAAAATGTGTTGTTTGGAAGGTTGTTCATATTATTTCAATTCTATCTGCTCTCCATTAATAGAGATCTCTTTAGTTCCCACAGTTTTCTTCAATTCTTCACCAAACGTGTTTACGATTTCTTGGTACTTGGTTGGAAGTGTAAGTGATATCACATCTGCTGGCATGAGACCCTTTTCTTTACGAAGATCCTGAATGGTGCGGACAAGTTCGCGATAGTCGCCTTCGAGCTTGAGCTCAGGGGTGATCGTCGTATCAAGTGCAGTTTCAGTCCCCGATACTACAGACCTCACATTGAGTTCTTCCATCACAAGTGCACTGTATTCATCTGAGAGATTCCATTCTTTTGCAGTAAGACTGGCAAGTGGTTGTCGCACCGGGATGTTGAGTTTTTTGCGAAGTGCATTTCCTTCGGTACAAATATCTCGTACTTGCTGCATTTCTTCTACAACTTTCAGATCTACACTTCCCACTTTTGGCCACACACTCAAATGCACACTCTCTTGGTCGCTATCGTGCTTCAATTTCAGCCACAAATCTTCTGCAAAGAATGGTGCAAATGGTGCCATGAGTTGCACAGTCGTCTTGAGTACGGTATATAGTGTCATTTTTGCATCCATATCCCCGTCTTTGATTCGATCACGACTGCGCCGCAAATACCATGTCGAAAGATCGTCGAGAAATTCTCGAATTGCACGAGTCGGAGTGAAAAGATCATACTCATTAAGACTTTTTGTCGTTAGCTCGATAAGCTGATTGAGTCGCATCATAACCCACTGATCAAGGACAGTAACACTCTCACTTGGGGGTTGAGCCTCCAAGTGACGATCTCGATAGAGCTCGTAGAACAAATACACATTGCCCAATAGATTGAATACCTTGTTGTTGATCTCGGCGACTGATTTCTCGTCATAATTTTTACTCTCCCCTGGCTGATTGACTGAGTACATCCAAAACCGCACGGCGTCTACTCCAAACTTCTCAATTTGAGAAAATGGCTCGACGATGTTGCCTATGGACTTACTCATCTTCTTGCCTTCTTTGTCGAGGAGGTGACCGAGGCAAATTACGTTTTTATACGGAGTGCCACGCTCCATCAATACTCCTACTGCGAGCATCGTGTAGAACCATCCGCGTGTCTGATCTATCGCTTCAGAAATAAAGTCTGCTGGATACCGTAGATCATCTTTATGCTCAAAGGGATAGTGGTCTTGCGCAAACGGCATTGCGCCACTATCAAACCACACATCCATGACTTCTTTGATACGATGGTATTCCTTGCCGTCTTTTTCGAGGATGACGTCATCGATATAGGGGCGATGGAGATCAAGCTCATAGAGATCGTTGTGCGGCAACGAAGTCACTTGCACCTCACGAATCTCTGCGTTATCAAAATTTTTGAAATCGCGCGTCTTTTCATAATAGGTATCAAAAAGTACACCGTTTGCGATGTTTACTATCACTCGAGTCGGTGCACCGTGAGACACAATGAGTATGTTCTTGTTTTGATATGTACGTTCGATATCATACAAGCATTGACCAGAGCGCTGAAACATTTCTGCATAGGATTCTCCATCTATAGATTTGAACTGATAGCGTTCTGCTTCATTTTTATTGCGCACTGCAAAAAAGTCTTCGAGAGGTTTACCATTAAATTCGCTCCCGACATTCCATTCTCCGAGGCGTGGATCTGAGATAATGATTGCTTCATCCAAACCTAATATACTTGCTGCAAGTTTTGCAGTTTGTTGTGTACGCGCAAATGGCGACGCGATGATCATATCTATGTGCTTATCTTTGAGCAACACTACCGCATCTTGCACTTGTCGTTCGCCTTCAGTGGTAAGTGGATCGACTGTGGCACTATCACTACTCCATAGGTTTTTGAGATTGTTTTCAGTCTGTCCATGTCGCATGACGAAGTAGTTATTACCAGATTTCTTTGTGTATTGCTTGAGCATATCTACACCGTCGACAACGAGTCGCTCACCATCAGTATGGATCCAGATCGGAAGCGGTGTCCCCCAGTATCGCTCCCGCGAGATTGCCCAGTCTTTGACACCGTCGAGCCACTCTCCAAACCGCCCTTCTTTGATATGGTCTGGCTCCCAGTTGATGTGTTGGTTGGCATCGAGGAGCTCTTGCTTGAGCTTAGACATACTGATGTACCAACTATCGCGCGCATAATAAATAAGCGCAGTCTTGCAACGCCAACAGTGAGGATATGAGTGTTCGTATTTTTCTTTTTTGAAAAGTAATCCTCGATGTGCGAGATCTTTGATGATATCAATCACTACTTCTTCGTCTTTGACAAATCGTCCTGCGAGAAAATCTGTCCCCGGGATGAAGTGTCCTGTGTCATCTACGGTATGAAATTTAGGAAGTCCTACCTTAGTACCAAGCTCAAAGTCTTCTTGTCCGTACATGACAGCGGTGTGGACGATACCGGTTCCATCGGTCGTCGTTACAAAATCTGCCGCATATACTTTGTATGCACTGCTCATCTTTTCTTGTTCGGGACCAATGATGACGTCGGCGAGATACGGATAGACCGGCTCATACTGCATACCAACCATTTCAGATCCTTTGTGTTCGGCAACGATCTCATATCCTTCTCCAAGTAAACTTAGTCGCTCTTTGGCGAGCACCAAAATTTCATTCCCTACTTTCACTTCGACGTAGTCGATATCGGCTCCAACTGCAAGTGCGACATTTCCAGGAAGCGTCCAAGGAGTGGTTGTCCATGCGACAAAGTATCCATTGTCAGTCCCTACGATTTTGAACTTCGCATACACTGAAAGATCTTTGTCCATGTGATATTCTTGCGCGAGCTCGTGCGATGAGAGTCCTGTCCCGCAACGCGCACACCACGGCACAACGCGATAGTCTTTGTAGAGTAGTCCTCGTTCGTGTACTTTGGCCATAATACTCCATAGACTTTCCATATAGTTTGCATTGAATGTGTAGTATGCATTCTCCTTGTCTACCCAATATCCGATACGGTCCGTAAATGTTTCCCAATCTTTGATGTACGTAAATACTGAATCTTTGCACTCTTTGTTAAATGCAGCGATACCATAGACTTCGATATCTTTTTTGCTCTTCATTTCAAGTTTCTTTTCGATCTGGAGTTCTACAGGGAGTCCGTGTGTGTCCCATCCAGCACGACGCGCGACGCGGTAGCCTTGCATAGTTTTGTAGCGAGGAAGTACATCTTTGAATGCACGCGCTTCGAGATGGTGCAGTGCCGGCTTTGCATTAGCTGTCGGTGGTCCTTCGTAGAATACAAAATCCCCGTTCGGTGCATCTTTCTGCAGAGATTTTTTGAAGATTTGATTTTCTTTCCAAAACTGAAGTACCGCTTCTTCCCGAAGCGCTGCATTGCTTTTTTCTGGTGAGTTGTTTGTTGCTGATTGCTCCATATAGTATAAAAAATAAAAACTCATCCACACAATACGACCGAAGCCATATTGTAAGGACGAGCTTCCTCGTGGTACCACCTTACTTGTTACTCATTACTGCTATAACGGGCACACCCGTTGGGATTTAGTCTCCTTTCGGATTTCTCCCCAAAGCTCATCCCACGTCACCAAGGCTTGGCGGGACAAAGGAGTGATAGCTCCTTTATTGCTGATAAGGATATCGTAGCATATGCTTATCTTATTTTACAAACCTAAAAATTTTTTGCAGGTTCTTTTGCTGCACCTCTCATAGCGAGCGCCTCTTTCAAGATATTTCTCACCGAAGCGACCAGGTCTTCTCGCTTTTTCATAAGCACTTCTATTTCTGGAGAATATATCTTCGTAGTGCGTCGTAATGTATCTTGCGGATCATTCTCAGGAATAGTCTGTGCAACTTCGGTATGCTCAAGAGCAACCTTTTCGTTTACTAAATCAAATGCTTCTGGATTTCTAATATACTCAAGACCAGTTGCATAGTTCCCATTGCCGGCTATTGCTGCAATTTCATTCACCATAATTACAAGTTCATTGTACCGTGCAAATGCATCCATACTCTTGAGTTTCTCTTTTGTCGAATTCAATATGGCACTCATTGCATCAATATTTTCTTGAGTATGTGCAAGGTTTTTCTCTACAACAGTTATGCTTTCTCGCAAATGTTCTGGTATATTGGAATCTTTATCCTGAGTTTCAATGGAATTTGCTTTCCAATTTTTAATTGCCTGATCGATATTTATAATAGTCTTTGGGTCATCTATTTTTCGTCCACCGTTCCTATTGTCTCCGAATATTTGTTTGAGTAATGTATTAAACATTACTACTTCTTTTTTTGCATCTTCAACAAAAAATTGATCGGTAGGATTTTCTGTGCTCTGATTAGCATATTTATTATTGTATCCTTCGATCTTTTTTGCACTTTCCAATAAATCAGCAAAGTGAGGACTTTGCTTGATAGTTTCCAGGTTTTCTATGGTTTTTTCCATATATGTAGCATCTTCAATGTTTGTTTGCACTTCTTGATTTTCAACCGCAGCTATTTGCTCGCCAGCATTCTTCTGTACTTCTTTTATCTCTTCCTGCACCGGCGCGACTTTTGCCTCCAACTCTTCCATCGTACCTCCGATATTTTTTACACGTTCAGTCTTCTCAGAGACTTGGCTTTCAATATTTTTTGCTATTTCAACTAGGTTATTTTTTATGGCATCTATTTTTGCCTGTGCAAGTGCTTCCAAATCTTCGTGCCCAGCTCCTTCAATATCTTTTTTGAATTGTTCAAGCCCTGCAGTATCGTTCGTTTTTTCCAAATCTTTCTTTAATAAATCTTTTTCGTTTTCCATAGTATTATAA
>Ga0163153_10004132_pt1 | contig 18509 bp, 12 predicted proteins | sample OliLakLV19MP6IB1_FD_148629 | JGI IMG/M metagenome (GOLD analysis project Ga0163153, IMG submission 148629) | Freshwater microbial mat bacterial communities from Lake Vanda, McMurdo Dry Valleys, Antarctica - Oligotrophic Lake LV.19.MP6.IB-1 | ecosystem: Environmental > Aquatic > Freshwater >... | reverse complement strand
TCCCCCTTCCAGCCCTGAGTACGCCGAGAGCGCGCCACCGGCGACGAGCTCATCGTCCGACTGCACGACGATGTTGAATCCGGAACGGGAGATCGCGATGTCCTTCGGCGATGGCAGCACGTCGCCACCATCCCAGTACGCCAAAGCCGATGGATGCGCGGCGGAGCCCGCTGCGTTCACCGAGAGCACCGTACCCGCGGGGATATTACCGCCGAACACAGGATGAAACGCGGCCACAGCGGCCAGCGCGACGGGCGCGGCGGCTGGCGAGGGCGCAAAGGTCCCTTCTGGCGCGTTGAAGTGGACCAACTCCGACGCGAACAACTGGTTGGCGGGGTTAACATCCACCGCCATCGGAATACCATGCGCGGCCGCCGTTTGCACAACGCAAGCGACCAGCACGAACAAGCAAGAACAGAAAGCAATACGCATTGTGAATTGAACCTCGTCAAAGATGAATCGTCATGGGAAATGGTTCATCGCGCATGGCGAACGTTGACGCCGTACGACGAACCGTGAATGTTGTGCGTGCGCAGAAAACCGGCGCGATCGACAACCAGCAGTACACGAAACGTGACGATTAGCCGACGCGAGGAGGGGGCGAAGGCGGCGCCGGCAAGAGAGTGTCGGCGGAATGCGAGCTCAACGGGCAGACGGCAATCTCGACGATCGAGATGGTTAACTCAATGACCGGCGGCGGTAGCGCACCAACCGTGTGCTGCCAAAGATGTCCCACGCCACGGCAAGCGAGCGAGTCCTGGATCACGACTTCTGAGTAGGAATTGCGTTCCAAATCACCTGGCGAAGGCTCTGTTGCTGGGGCTGTGCAACCTTTGTCGCTGCAGCAGGAGCGCTTCGTGACTGCGATCTGCGACGTCTCCGCCTCGACCATCGCCAGGAGTTCCGGCGGCGGCACGTCGCCGTGGGATCGCGCGAACGCCAGACGCTCGGCCGCGGTGTGGCAGCAGCAACGGCGATAGCACTGCTCAGCATTCTGGCAGCCGCAACGGCTGTACATGCAGAGAAACGGCCGCGATAGATCCTTCCCGCCGGCCAGCGGCAATGGCAACCCGATGGCAATCGTCACATACCACATCGCCGCAAACCACCCGACGGTGGCTCGGAACGAACGCCGCGCGCGGAACGCGAAGTGGCGGGCTAGCATGGGGAAGGCGGCAAATTCGGTAGGACTCGCAGAATCGGCCTGGATTGTAGATCGCCGCCGACGGGCGAGCAACCGGTGGGAATACCTAGACAGTCCGGAACCATTCTCGACTGTGGGAGGCGTCTCCGACGCCGATGCGAACGACGCGAGCATTGAGGTTCGGGGTGCTTCTCGCGAAAAGCGCCAGCTCCATCGGCGTCGGAGACGCCTCCCACAGTCGTTCGAGCTGCTCATGCTGGTGCAATGTTACAGCCGTTCGCAAATCGCCCGCAGCACCGCTTCGTCGCTCGGGTAATCCGTGTCGGCCAGCGCCCGTAGCGGGACAGGGACATTGTCCATGCGATAAATCGTTCCGGCCGCATGCAGGCCGTAGACTGCGGTCGTGAAGCAGACCTCGGGCGATACGACCTGATCCGCGCCGGGGTAGTCCAGCAGGATCGTCGGGATGCTTTGCAAATGCTCCAGCGCCGCGCGCGAAAAATAGCGCAAGGTTTCCGCGCCGATCAACAGGCAGGCGTCGACTTCCCCGCGATCCAACAAATCGCCAGCGCTGAATTCACCTGGGTTGTAACGTGGCGAGCCGCGCGACAAATCGACGGCGAACGGATACCCGGTTTGCCAGGTGAGGACGTTGTCCGCGCCGGAGACATCACCTTGCAACCGCATCCGCCGCGCGAAGAACCGGGCGTGCGCGTTCATCTCCGCGACCAGTTGCAGCAGCGCCCCGACGTTGACGTTGCCCGCCGTGGGCAGCGCATCGTCGCTCCACATCCGCGTTTCCACCAAACCGAGACCGAAAAAGACAACACCGGTCCGGCAGCCGCGCATTAATACGGAAAGTTGTTGCAGTTCCGGCGGCAGGTCGCTGCCGGACCCGGTGCGCAACGCTTCGCGCAACATCGCGATGGCCTCGAAGTCGCGGCCTCGTTCGAGCGGAATGACCAGGTCGGCGGCAGCGCCCTGGGGATCTAAACGCCACTCGTGTACCTGGTCCGCCGGGCCGACGAGCACGATCGTTCGATCGCTTCGTCCGCCTTCGCGATAGCGTCCCGGCGGGAAGACCGAATAGCGTTCCGCGTGACGCGGGTGCGACGCGCCCGGATGGCATCCCCAGAAGATCACCAGATCGGCCCGATTGCGCACTTCGCCGAGCGTGCAGGTCGATTCGCCGAATTCCTGGATCGCCATGATCGACGGCCCGTGGCACATCGAGGCCGTGGTATCGATCACCGCGCCGGCACGTTCGGCCAATTCGACCGCGGCCCGCTGTCCGGCCGTGGCGCTCCGGGAAAGTCCGTAAATAAGCGGGTAGTCGGCGCGGCGGAGAATCTCGGCGGCCCGAGCGACGCCTGCCGCGAAGCCGGCCGGCTGGCCAATCAACGCCACGGCCGGCCGATCCGTACGGCCGCGATCGTGGAACCAAGCTTCGGCCAGTGAACACTGCGGGAAAATAGCTTGTAGCTCGTCTCCCGCGAAATGCAGCGTCAAATCGTCACAAACGCACCCGCAACCGGGGCAGGCGACGTTCGTTTCGTAGCGGTCGACAGTCACTCAAAAACCAGAAATCAGCGAGGCGGAAGAAACTGCATCCGGCAGGAAATCATAGTTCCCAGCGACCCAATTGCGTACCGAGGCGCGGCGCGATCGCAGACGGAAAACCTGCGCCAATTCCGTGAAAATGCGCGCATTGCTTCAGGAAAACAGTGATTGTAGATGGCAATAAACTTTTCAACGGCCACTGAATTCCATGATTCCTCCGGCATTCACTTTTCGGACCGGCGCGCGCGGATTACACTGAATTGGTAGGACCTCATCGCTAGCGCCACGGCGACGGTCGAAAGCGGCAGGCGGCCGCGGTTTTTGCCTCATTTCCGGCCAAATTCGAGCCTTTTTCTGATGCGCCGCAGTAGTCCGCGCAACGGACACATCAAGACCTTCGCCTTCGCCCCCGGCGCCCAATTGGCCGAGAAATACGAGATCGTCTCGTTGCTCGGCCGCGGTTGGGAGGGGGAGGTGTACAAGCTGCGCGAATCGCGAACCGGCATCGAGCACGCGGCCAAGTTTTTCTTCCCGCATCGCAATCTCCAGGACCGCGCCGCCCGGTTTTACGCCAAAAAACTGCATAAGCTCCGGCACTGCCCGATCCTGATCCAATACCACACCCAGGAGCGGATTCCCTTTGAGGGGCAGGCGATTACCTGCCTGGTCAGCGAGTACGTGGAAGGCGAGCTGCTCAGCCAGTTTTTGGAGCGCCAGCCGGGGGAGCGGATCGGGGCGTTCCAGGGCTTGCACCTGCTACACGCCCTGGCGGCCGGCATGGAGCGGATCCACCATTTGCACGAATACCACGGCGACCTGCACTCCAAGAACGTGATCATCCGCCGGGTAGGCATTTCGTTCGACTTGAAGTTGTTGGACATGTTCCATTGGGGCTCGCCCAAGCCAGAGAACATGCACGACGACGTGTGCGATTTAATACGCCTCTTTTACGACGCCTTAGGCGGCCAAAAGCATTACGCGCGGCAACCGGCCGAGGTCAAAGCGATCTGCTGCGGCCTGAAGCGATCGATCATCCTGAAAAAATTCCGCACCGCCGGCCAATTGCGGTCGTATCTGGAAACGATGCGCTGGGAATAACGGCCTTTAGTTCTCGGGCGCCGGCCTCGGTTTCACAAACGCGCCGCGGGCGTGAGCCAAGGCATCCACCGCTTCGTTCAAGTGCCCCGACTTGAATTGGCAGTGGCTGAGCACCATCCAGACGTGGCGATCGGCTGGCGTGGGAAATTGCTCCGCGGCCGCGGTGAGCGGCGCTACCGCTTCATCAAAGCGCTGTTCGAAGCGAAATGCCTGCCCGCGCAGGTACAAGACCGGCGCAGCCAACGGGCCTTCAGTGGGCAATGGTTCCAGCACTTCCAACGCTCGCGCCGTCAACCCGAGTTCGAGATAGCCCGAGGCTTCCACCACGCGGCGGGCGATTTGAATGGGATGCAGTTTTCCCTTCACGCGATTTAGACTCCGAATACGGCCACTTCAAGGTTCCGCAATGACCGAATGCAACTAGTGCGCCAATCGGCACATGGCGATTGGACCTTGCCTCCGCGTCGTAGAGCGAAGTCATGCCCAATTCTATGTTTAACGCCGTCAAGTCATTCTCAATGACGCCGTGCAAAGCAGGCGTAGAGTCGTTACGCCCAACCCGAGTAGTCTGCCAAGTTGGCGTTTGCGGCGACTCAGATGCGCGGATGGATCGCCAGGCGACGATCGAGCTATTCCGCCTTCGGCGCAGGCGTGACATGCCCCGGCAACGCTTTGATGCGACCGAGAATGTCGCTCTTCACGGCCTGATAACGGGCGTCGGCTGGCGAGCCGAACTCGGTGACGAAGCGACTCGTATCGAGTCCCTCAGGCAGCCCGTCGCTGGCGGGCGCATAGTCGGCAAGTTTCAGCGTCTTGGCGAATTCGCCAAGTAACTTCGGGTCTGCAGCTAGCTTGCGAGCGAATTCGACACCGGCCAGGTCGGCGCTCAGATCGGCGAAACTGAAGCCGCTGCCGCCTTGTGCGTCTTTCAATTCTTTCAGCACGCCGGCGGATTCGGCCAATTTTGGCGAGAGAGCCATGCTCAGTCCGGCGCTGATCGTGAAATGCAGCAGCAGGTCTTCACGGCCATGCAGCGTGGGATTACCAATGACTTCCAAGCGATGGCGGCGCTCGTCCGCGGTTTCGATGGAGGAAAGTGCGGCGGCGGCCAGCGGATTTCCGCGCACCTGTTCGGAGCGATCGAGCGCGACGGCCAAGCCGATCAAACAACCCTTCGCGGCGTTGGCTGGCGAGAGCTTCACCGCCGCGGCCGCGGCTTGCCGATAATACGCGTCGGCCAGTTCGTCGCCGACCAAGCGTTGCGCTCCGTCCGTGGCAGCTTCCGGCAACTGCGCGTTGCGCTCCGCGTACTTGGTGATCGACGCCAGCACGCGTCGCGCCGCTGGCACGTACGGCGGCGGCGTTGGCTTGGGCTCTTCCGTCACTGGGCCGACCATAGCCAATAGCCGGCTGGCGGCGTCGTCCTTGGGGAGGGCCTTGTCGATTTCCCAGTACACGGCCGCCAGCAACTGCCGCGTGCGCAGATCGAGTTGGCGGAGCGAGCGGACTTCGTGACGGCCCATCTCGCTGGTAATCAAGTTCATCGCCAGCGTGTTCAGCGGATCGAACGCGATCTGGAACTTCACGCTGTTGGCCTGTTTGTCGGCCAAGATCGGCCGCATTACCGTGGTGTTCTCGGGGCTATGTGCCGCACCGAAGAAGTGGCCCAATTCGTGAACCAGCAACTCTAGCCGTTCGGCGGGCGCCACGCGCTTGTTCCATTCGCGCAACAATGCATGGCGGCAAAATGGACCGCGCACGCCGCCCAGATTGGTCCGCCCCTGCACCGGTTGAAACTGACTCGTGAAACCGATCGCGATCCGCGCCGGCGCGGGATCGACCTTCGCTTCGAACTCGTTCAGCGCCAGGTCGAAGTCGTTCACCGCGTCATTGGTATCCCAGGTCTCGACGGCCACGACTTCGAGGCGTGCGAAGCAATGCTGTTCGAGGATCTTCGAACAGTCGGCAATGCGCTGGCGGAGGTCTTTCTCCCAGATCTCACGATGCAACGGCTGATCGTCATCGACGAGGATCTTGACGGTGAGTACGACCGGTTGCGCCGGCTTGTCGGCGACCTTTGAGTCCGCCAGTTCCGCCGGACGGCGGCGCAGCCCAATCTCATGCAGCTCCACCTTCTTGTTGTCCGGCGTGTCCGCGAAGAAGTAGGCCGAGTTGGGTAGAATCTCGTACTGCTGGCCCTTGTCGCCGGGCGGATAGTTCACGATCAGCGGACCATCGATCCGCACCGGCACGAGATCGAGCGGCGCTAGACGTAACTCGTGCGGCTTGCCTCCCTGTGCGGCCACGGTAAATCGCACCGGCTTTGCCGCGCGATTGGCGATCACCACGATGTCCGCGCGCAGCACCGAGCCAGCCAGCGAGACTAGCAGGATCGCAAGCAACGGGATTTGAGAGAGACTACGCACGGCGGTTCCGCTTGCTTTTATCGGTGACACGCCTGAGCGTGCTCTACACTAGCCCTTCGTATAGAGCGAAGCGCCCTCTTCCAATCGGGAACCAGCGGCGTCGGTGATCGCAAATTTCTTGGGTCCCCACATCGCCACGCCCGCGTGCGAGCCGTCTTTGGCGATCAGGTAAAACTGCAAATCAAACGTCGGCCGTCCCTCGGCGTCGCGCAGGCGCGGGACGGTGTGCTGGGCCACGCGGCGCAGAATCTCCAGTCCGGCTTCCTTGGGCGGCATCCCGGAACGCATTAACTCTACGGCGGCCATGCTGCTCAGATTCTGCAGGTTGGCTTCGCCGCGTCCGGTGCTGCCGCAGGAGCCGATTTCATTGTCGCAATACAGCCCGGCGCCAATGATCGGCGAATCCCCCACACGCCCGGCCAGCTTGAAAGCCAAGCCGCTGGTGCTGGTCACACAGGAAACATCCCCGTTGGCGTTCATCCCGGCGCAATGGATCGTCCCCGTCGGGCGGCCGAAAAAGCTCTTCACCGCGGGATCGAGTTCGTCGTCCGGCGGCGGCAACCAGTCGTCGTCCGGTCCGCGCGTCTGCCGCCAGTAAAGCCAGATCTTGCGGGATTCCTCGGTGAGCAGATTCTCCTCGGGAAAACCTTGCGCGCGGGCGAACTGCAGCGCCCCTTCGCCAACGAGCAGCACGTGGTCGGTCTGCTTGAGCACCAGCCGCGCGACTTGCGCCGGGTTCTTCACGTTGCGGAGCGAAGCCACGGCGCCGCATTGATGCGTCGGGCCGTGCATCACCGCGGCGTCGAGTTCGACGACGCCATCTTCATTCGGCAAGCCGCCGTAGCCGACTGAGTTGTCCTTGGGATCGTCCTCGACGATCGTCACGCCCGCGACGCAGGCGTCGAGCGGATCGGCGCCGGCGACGATCATCTCGTAGGCTTTCTTCGTGGCCTCCAGCCCATTGCCGGATGAAATGACTTTGACCGGAAACTGGCCTTGGGCAGGCAAAGGACGCGGCGATTGCTGAGCCAGCGCCTCAGGGACGGCGGAAAGCGTCAAAGCTGCGGCCCCCAAACTAGTCCCGGCCAAAAACCCACGGCGCGAAGCGCGCCCTGCTGCATCCGACATGGCTGTGGTCTCCCGAGTGCGTGTGAGACCAGCGTAATCGGAGGCGGACTCGCTGGCCAGGGGAGTCGTGCGTCTGGTCGACACGAATGAAAAAATGCCGTGATTCGTGTTCGCCTCCATGCTATCGAAGTAGAATGACGACTTGGCACGCAGGGGCCAAAATCATCGCGCGGATTGTAACCTGACCTTGCTAGTGCAGCCTCGTTTCAAGCATCGGTGAACATCATGATATACGCATCTCGCGTCACAGTCGTCTTCGCCGCCGTGTTGACGATGTCGATCGGCGTTAGTCGCGGTGCGGTGATTGACGTCGACACAGTAATCGGCCCCGACTATCCGTTTCAACAGGAGACCATCACAGTCGTCGATGGAATCCAGCCGCCCACAGAAGTGACAATCTTGGACGGCGTGCTTCTGGGAACGCCTTCGGGGCCCAGTGTAGACATTGCGCTCGAACTACTTGGCGTCAGTCGAGCTGCGATGCAAGGCGGCATTATCCAGGGAAGCACCGAATCTGTGGCAGTCCGTGACCATGCGTCATTTCATATGGTCGGAGGCGAGATCATTTTTCGTCCGATCGTAGCCCACGACAACAGCCGTGTCGTTATCGACGCTGGCCAGTGGGAGAATATTCAGTCCTTCGACTCCAGTCGCGTACAGATCAACGGCGGCGGTCCACTCGGCCATATTTATTCTCTGAAAACCTTCGGCGACTCCCACGCGGTCATCAACGATTCCGGCCTGGACGCTTTGGCCGACGACACGAGTTCGATCGTCGTCAACTTCGGCAGGTTTGAGTCGTTCAGGTCGCTGGGCAACTCCGAAGTGTTGATCAAGGGCGGCGGCTACACCACCGGCATCCGCGCGCTGGAGGCAAGCGTCGTGCATATCCGCGGACTCGACGATGATCTGTTCAGCGAACCTTTACGCATCGAGAATTCCGCCGTCGTTCATGTCTATGGGACGGGCCTACACTTCGACGTCGTCCCCGATCCCGACATTCAGATCAACGTCGTCCGCGGCACTTGGGCTGACGGCAGCGAAGCGCTGTTCCGCTACCGCCTCTTCGACCAAGGCCAAATCATCCTCCACGAAGTCCCGGAACCAACCGCCGCCGCCCTCTTGGCCCTCGGCGCGGCTAGCATGCTCGTCTGGCGGCGCGCTCACTTCGCCGCGCTAACTCGCTCGGCGGCCAAGCATAGGTAAACCACCTCAAAAAACGCACTTCCATGGAAACCGCACCTTATTGGTTTCCCCCTCCTTTTCTCCCTCCCGCCGTAGGTCAGGCTTTCCAGCCTGACGAGATCAACTGCTCTTTCTACATAGGATGTGAGCGTCAGGCTGGAAAGCCTGACCTACGGCGAAACGGCAATACCAACCCGCAGCGCCAGCGTGGGGCCGAGGACGACGATCCGTCCAATGTAGCGCGCTGCGACTCTCCGATTACCGTCCGCCGCGCTCCGCCAGCAGCCGATAGAGTTTCCGCCCCGTCGTATTCAACGGCAGCTCAGCGATCTCTTCCAGTGTGAACCAACGCTGCTCGTGCGACGCTGGCCCGCAATGTTCTCGCGACGTGATGTGTGCCGCATGACAATCCAGTTCGATGCGATAACGCGTCACCGTATGGCGCCAGCTTGCCAACTGCTCGCCGATTGCAATGGGTGCGCCCAAGTCCCCGGAAATGGCATTCAATAAGGTAGCGGAAGTAACGGGCTGCCCATCTTCCAGCTCGAACCGCGGGAAATCCCACAAGCCTGCCCAACGGTCGCCGTCGCGGCCTTTGCGCAGCAAGAATTGATTCCGTCGCACGACGGCCAAGAGCAGATGCCGCACCCGCGTGGCGCGCGGCTTCGATTTCGCCCGCGGGATCTGGTCCTGCAACCCTGCAGCGCGCGTCGGACACAGCGCCGCCAAGGGGCATTCCGCGCAAAGCGGTCCGCGCGGCAGACAGACCTGGCTGCCGAGTTCCATGAGGGCCTGGTTGATTTCGCCCGCGCCGCGCCGCGGCAATAAGGCCTCGGCCGCGCCCCAGAGCAGCGTCTGCCCCGCGCGACTTGTCGGATCGCCGCCGAATCGCCATAGCCGGCTATAGAGCCGGACCGTATTCGCCTCCAATATGGGCGCCGGCACGTCGAAGGCGATCGAAAGAATGGCGCCGGCCGTATAGCGCCCGATGCCTGGCAGGTCGATCACCGCCTCAAACGCAATTGGAAAGCGGCCGCCATGCTGCTCGACAACGTGCTTCGCCGCGCTGTGTAGCTGCCGGGCGCGCCGATAATAGCCGAGCCCTTCCCAGAGCCGGAGCACCTGTTCCTCCGGCGCGGCGGCGAGCGCCGTGATCGTCGGCAACGCGGCAAGGAAACGCTCGAAATAGGGGATTACCGTCGCCACTTGCGTCTGCTGCAGCATGATTTCGCTGAGCCAGACGTGGTACGGATCGCGCGTGCGCCGCCAGGGCAAATCGCGGGCGTGGGCCCGATACCAGCGCAGCAACCGGCTGCGGGCCGAGCGCAGCCAGGTCGCGTCGTGGTCCGTCGCTGCAGTTTGGGTCACCGGGATGCGTCCATTCTTTCCTGTCACCGCTTGCCAGCCATCGCTCGTCGAAGCCACAATCATGCAAGGAGATCCGCGCCACGACAACCACGGCCCGGCCCCATCCATCACTGGCGGCAGCACACGTAGCCAGCGGCCACGCAAACTGTCGCCCGGGATATTTCTGTTGAATCCTCGCAAACGCGGCCGTCCCCCTCGACGCAAATCAGGTAGCCAGGCCAACCCGGCCTCGCCGAGCACACCCAGCGCGCTAAAGCTCGCGCGCCGCGGCGAAGGTAACCCGCCCGTCTGGGAGCTGACGCATCCGCGCTGTGCGCGCGAACGGTCCGAAGATATCGAGGAAGTCCGCGCGATGCTCGAGGCTGGCGAGTTCGATATCGCCCGGGACGAGTTGCGGTGGCTCCTCGACGGCTGTACCGATTTCGTGGACGCCCATCACCTGCTCGGCGAGATCGCCTTCGCCGAGGGGGACTTTTCCCTGGCACGTGGCCATTTTGGCTACGTGCATCGAATTTGCACGGCGGCATTTCCGGGCGACAAACTCAGCGGCACGTTGCCCGCCGCGCTGCCGGGCAACCGCGTGTTTTTCGAGTCCGGGAAGGCCCTCGCCTACTGCTTGCACGAACTGAAGCTCACCGCGCAGGCGTTGCAACTATTAGATGAATTGCGCCGCCTCGACCCCGGCGACCCGCTGGAACTCGCCGCTCGGTGGCAAACCTGGTCGAACGAAGTGCAGCAGATTCGTCTGCTCTAGCGCTCCGTCCAACCCAAGTTGTGGGCACATGCTCCCCATCGTCTCCTTTCGCTCCGCGAAAGGAACGGCCCTTTCGCGGAGCGAAAGGAGACGATGCCGCGACGGCCATCGCACCTTAGCCGGTGGCCGAAATTATTATTGCATATCTATTGCAATAGCGCGGACGCTCAGCTAATTTAATGCAATTGACTTGCATTAAATGTGGCGATTGCACATGCACTCTTTGGGCGAATCACATCCGCCGAACCACTCGCCGCGTCGCTGCGGATTCACGCTCGTCGAACTGCTGGTCGTGATCGCCGTCATCGGCGTGTTGATCGCGCTGTTGTTACCGGCCTTGCAAATGGCCCGCGCCGCGGCACGCTCCGCATCCTGCGCCAATAACCTCAAACAACTCGGCCTGGGCATCCTGATGTATTGCGACAACCATGCTGGCGCGATGCCGCTCGTGAACCATAACGTCGATCTCGACGCCCAAGTGAGCTGGGTCTATTCGCTCGCACCTTATGTCGGCCATGTGGACGATTTGCGCATTTGCCCCGACGAACCCAAGCCGGCCGAGCGCCTCGCCGCCAAGTCGACGAGCTATGTCTTCAACGGCTATCTCACAGTTCAGGTCCCCGGCGCCGTCCGCAATCTGAACAAGCTGCGTTCCACGCACCAGACGATTCTGCTGTTCGAAGGCTCGGACCATCGCACGACGTCCGCGCAGAACGAGCACACGCATTCCTACGACTGGTTCCGGCCGCTGAACATACGCAACGGCAAAACCTGGCCGTTGATCACCAGCGAGATTCAGCCCGACCGGCACTGGAGCTCCTCTCGCGAAGACCACACCGCCGGCTCGGCCAACTACTTGTACGCCGACGGCCACGTAGCTTCACTCGACGCCGCCACGCTCAAAGGCTGGGCCGATACCGGACACGATTTTGCCAAACCTGCCCGCTAACATCTGCTGGAGACTTCACTCATGAGAACTCTGATTCGTGGAACTCGCGCATTGCTCCTCGCCGTACTTGCCATGCAAAGCGTAGTTCAATGCGCCTCGTCGCAACACTTGGGAGACGTCGAAATTGCGCTCGTGGGCAATCGCCTCACGACGTTCGACGAGGACGGCGAAGCCCGCGTTTATATCAACGAGTTCGACAACCTCGGCGGCCAGCTCTTCACTGACGAACCCGGCTTTGAATCGCACACGGGCGAACTGCCGGGCGGCACGCCGATCGCCTTCCACGTGACGCAGTCGCTCTGGTACTGGGATGGCGCTGAATTGCTCGCTCCGCCAAACGGTGCTTCGATCGAAATCTCGCTCGGGCAAATTAGCTCGTTGCTTGTGACCGCCGAGAGCGGCGCCCAAGCCGGCTTCACGATCGCGACGACGAGCGTTTTAGGCGAGATGCACACGCACTTGAACTACACGCTCGCGCCGACGGGCGCTGCGTTCGGGGTCTATGGCGTGGTGCTGCAACTGACGTCTCCTCAACTCGAGGCATCGCCGCCGTTCTTGCTCGCCTTCAACCATGGGCTGAACGATCCGGACCAGATTCTCGACGGCGCGGATGCGATTGCCGAGGCGTCGCAAATCTTCGACGCACCGGTGTTGCTCGGCGACACCGACGCGGATGGCGACGTCGACGTCACCGATCTTAACAACGTCCGCAATCAGTTCGGCGGCGCGGGCAATCCAATTCTAGGCGACACCTACCCGTTCGATCAGTCAGTCAACATTACCGACTTGAACAACGTGCGCAACAACTTCGGCGCGGGGCAGCCACCCGCCGCGGTTCCCGAACCTGCCTCGCACCTGCTCGTCGTTTCCGCAATGCTTTTTGCCGGACTGGCTGCCGTGCGAACGCGCGGCAGGCGAGTTACCCGCGGCCCGGACCTCGTCGTCCGCGTGGATTGATGGTCCATGGCAGCTCGCTTTCGCCGAATTGCGTGAACAACGCGTCGACTTCGATTGCCCGTTGTCGCACGGCGGCGATGTTCCCGGAAGCTCGAGACATCTCACTTGGCGCCGAAGTCGGCTCGCGAAGGTCGTCGGCGATTCGCGTGGCCCGGGAGTTCGCCGGCGCGATGAGTGCAGCGCCGCTCGCGCCGAAGTTGTTGCGCACCGCGTTCAGATCTTCGATGCCCACGCTGCCGTCGCCGTTGGCGTCGCCGAGTACGTTGGGACCGTCTTCGCCGAAATGATTTCGGACGTTGTTGAGATCCGTGACGTCCACATCGCCATCGCCGTCGGTGTCGCCAGGCTGAACGGGCGACAAGAACAACGATTCAAGATGGACCTTCCAAAGTTCATGCCCATGATTGCCGTCGTCGGCGGAGAAGTACAGGACATTGCCGACGGCGGTGAGATAATCTGGCTCAGAGCTATTTGGGCCTGGGTTCAGGTCGGCCACCATCATGGTGCCGGCTTCCGTGCCGTCGCTCATCCAGAGTTCGTATTCGCTATCGCCGTCGTTGGCCACGAAGAACGCGGTTTCGTTCACCACGATCAGAGTCTCACCGTAGTAGTTGCCGGGATGCGTGTACGGCGGCAACATCTTGATGGGCACGGTTCCCTCGGGCGTGCCATCGCTTTTCCAAAGCGCTTCTTCGCCCTCGTCGCCGACATTGGCAATGAAGAATAGCGTTCCGCCGACGTTGGTCAGGAATGCGCCGTAGCTGGAGTAGTTGACCTCGATTTCCTTGACCAGCACGGTGCCCTCCTCCGTGCCGTCAGTCTTCCAGAGGTCAAACAGGCTGGCTTCGCCACTATCGGCGATGAAAAAGAGCGTGCCGTCGACATCGATCAGGTTGTACGGCTCGGAACCGTAGCGCCCCGGGAAAATGTCTTTGACAGGTTTCGTGCCTGCGAGCGAACCGTCGCTCATCCAGAGTTCTTCGCCGTTTTCTTCGTCGTAGGCGCTGAAGAACAACTTGCCCCCTGCGGCCGTCAAGTATCTCGGGTAAGAGCCGCCCTCGCCGGGCACGATGTCTTTCACGCGAATCGTCCCGGCGGACGTGCCGTTGCTCATCCACACTTCACGGCCAGCAGCCTCGGTTTCCGCCGTGAAGTACAAGACGTTCCCTACAGCGGTCAGGTCGTATGGATAGGAGTCGTAGCTGCCGGGCACGATATCCTTCACGCGGACGGTGCCTGCGGCCGTGCCGTCGCTCTTCCAGAGTTCGCGTCCGCTGACGCCGTCGTCGGCGGTAAAGAACAGCGTGTCGCCGACTGCCACCAGATCTTGCGGTTGCGAGCCGTATTCTCCCGGATGGATGTCTTTCACCAGCACAGTGCCGGCTGCCGTGCCATCGGATTTCCAAAGTTCGTCGCCGGTCTCAAAGTTTCCCGACACGAAGTACAGCGTGCCGCCCACGCTGGCGGTATAGCAGTAGCAGCCGAATTGATTGATGAACATGTCCGTGAGGCGCGTGGTTCCGGCTGCCGTGCCGTCACTCTTCCACAGCGCATCCCCGGCTCCGTCATCGGCCACGAAGTACAACGTGCCGTTGACGTCAGTGAGGTAACTGGGATACGAATCGTGCGTGCCAGGTTGGATGGTTTTGATCAGTTCGACGCCACCGGGATCGCCGTCGCTGGACCGTAGTTCCAATCCGCCTGCCGCGCCGCGGGTCATGAACAACGCCTTGCCGTCCAGGTCGGCGGGCCCCGTCAACGGCTCGAGGCCTGACGCCGACACCGTGCCCGCGTCGGTGCCGTCGCTGGTCCAAAGTTCGCGAGCCCCTGCGCCATAGCCGGCGATAAAGAACAGCTTTCCACCAATATTGGTCAGTTTGTAAGGGTGCGAACCTGGACCTTCCGCTGGGGAATCTTGCACCTTGGTCGTTCCCTCGGCGGTTCCATCAGTCTTCCAGAGATCCGCGCCGCCGGCATTGTCGGTATTGGTGAAGTACATCACGTCATCGACGACCACGCGATCATAGATATAGGAAGCGTCGAACAGCGACTCGGTCCCCGCTTCTGTGCCGTCAGTTCGATAGAGATGCGGCAGTCCCGCGTCGTCTGAGGCAGTGAAGAAAAGTTGTCCTTGGAAGGACGTGAGATTGTTTGGATAGGAGTCGTTGGGGAACGCTTCGAAGTGGCCGATGTAGCAGTATCCCCAATAATCGAAGCCATCACACACGTACCCTTGATGGGTTCCCGGAGCAAGGTCCTTGACGAGGTACGTGCCGGCCTCGGTGCCGTCACTCGTCCACAGTTCTCTGCCCGCGGCGGACGTGCCAGAAAAGTACAATTGGCCGTCGACGTTGGTCAACTTGTTGGCCGGGAGGCTGGCGACGACCGGAATGGTGCCTGCGGCGGAGCCATCCGACTTCCAGAGTGCATTCTGCGCGGTGAAATACAGCGTGCCGTCAACATTCGTCAATTCCTGCGGGTAGATCGGGTCCATGAACGGATCAATATCTTCCACGGGCGTTGTGCCTGCGTCGCTGCCGTCACTCTTCCACAACGCCCTGCCGCCGAATTCGCGAATGGCCGAGAAAAACAGCGTGCCATTCACGTTCGTCAAGTTCGTGGGATGAGACCCACTGCTGAAGGGCAGGATGTCCTTGACTTGGTGAGTCCCCGCGGGCGTCCCGTCGCTCGTCCAAAGTTCCACGTCGCCGTAACCACTGTCGGCGGTGAAGAACAAATTTCCGCCGACGTCGGTCAGCTGCGCGGGTGAGGAGCCGTCGGCGCCGGGCCGGACGTCCTTGAGTAACGTCGTCCCGGCGGTCGTACCGTCGGTACGCCAGAGTTCGCGGCCATGCTCCGCGCTGTCGGCGACAAAATAGCCAGTATTGCCAATCGCCAGCAACTCACCCGGTCCGCCAACCACGGGCTGCGTGTTGATGTCGGCGACCAATTCCGGCGTGAGGGCCAGCAGCTTGCGCGTTTCGAGCGCTTCAAAGCTCAATCGCGGTTGTGATTTGGCCCGTCGCCCGCGTCGTCCCGCTTGGCTGCGGAAGTTCATCCGCGGGAAACCGGGCTTGGGCACGTCAAACAAATCATTGAACCGCATGAGAAGTCCCTTAATGTCTGGCTACGCGATGGATGAGGGGTTTCGGGCGGCGGGCGCAGAGTCGCGGCCAGGCGATGTCGAACGACTTTACCGGGCGCTTGCGTTCTAATTGCGCCGGTGACGCAGAGCGAGACAGAAAAACCGGTCAGCGCGAAAGAAAGACTCGGGCGGGGCACTGTGCACCCCCCCGGTAGCGCCGTCACAGGGAATCGTTGGCCGACGATTCGCGTCGCGTGGCTTCCTGCTTCTGCCCGCGGATCAACTCCCGGGCTTCTTGCAGAAGCGCAGCGTACAACACCGGATCACCCCATTCCATCCAGTCCGGTTTCGTGAGCGAGACGTCATCCCCGCCGCCCAATTTGGGGTCGTTGTGGCGGTGATTGGCCGCGTCAATCCATCGTTCCGCCTCGGCGAGGCAGCGTTCCGCGTCGTGTACATGTCCCAATCGGCTATGGGCCATTGCCAGGAAGCACCAGTCCCAGGCGCGTGGAACGTGGATTTTCGCTGCTGCGTCGAAACACTCGACGCATGCTTCGTACTTGCCGACACGGTAGAGCGCGGAGCCGCGCGCCCAGGCGCCCCAATGCCACAATACGTCCGATGTCCGTGAAAACTCCAACAGCTGGGACATGTCATCCAGCGAATCGGCGCTCAACGCGCAGGACCGCAGTAATTCACCCGCGGTACGCGGCTCGTTGTTCCGTTCGAATTGCCGAACCATCGCGGCGCAGACTCGCCGATAAGCGTCTCGGTCTCCGGCAGCGAAGTGGGCGGTGGCCACGAATCGCCACATCGTGGGATCTTCCGGGGCGAGGGCGCTGGCTTGCGCGAATTCGGTCGCGGCCAGCCGCCAGTCCCGCCGACCGACGGCGCTATAGCCGGCGCTGCGATGGAACTCAAGTCGTACCTCTGCATCTTCAGGCAAAAGCTTAAGCGCTTTGGCATATTCCATGTCGGCGGTAAAGTTTTTTCTCAGGCTGGCAAAGGCCCGAGCGCGCATGACTTGCAGCCTGGGATCCATGGGCCGTTGCTCGCCATGGATCAGCGCCCAAGCTTCCCGGCAACTGATCTGGAACTCCAACCAATCCCACCAGGCAATCGGCCAATCGGCTGACGCACCTTGGTTATGAACCCAGTGGCGTCTCCAGTTCGTGCGTTCTGCATCGTAGCGAATCTGTATCCAGAGTTCATGCGACTCAATCGCCTTGTCCAGCGTCTGCTTGGCCACCTCGATCTGGCCGACCCGGTGTTGGGCCATGGCCAGGATCGGCAGACTCAGCGCCCGAACTGACCAATCAGGATCGCCCGTCAGAGAATCCGTTAGGGATTCCACCGCCGGCTGGTATTGACCATCGCGATATAGAGCCGCTCCTAGTACGTAACCTCGAAACCACCCCCCCGGATCGGCGGTTTTCGCTTCGCGCGCCAGTTGAACGAGGGGCCTGAAGTCCGCGGGCGGATTGCTCGAAAGTACGCACGTACGTGCCAATTCACCGGCCAAATTGATGTCCAGCGTACGGTGGAAACGCTCCTGCATTCTCTGGCGAGTGCGGTCGTAGCCGGGTAAATCGCCCAAATACAAGAGCAGCAAGGCCTGCCGATACCAGCGCATCGTTGCGTCCGGCTCCTGAATCGCCATCGCCTTGCCGAAGTCCGCGCTCGCCAGATCCCATAATCCCAAGCTCGCGTAGAGATCCCCGCGGGCCACCCAGACCGACACGTGTTCGCCATGCAATTCGATGGCCTTCGAAAACGCGTCGTGAGCGTCATCCCATCGTTCTTGAGTCGTGAACCAGTTGCCGCGGTCGAGCAACGCGTTCGCAGCGGTGAGTCGTTCCAGGCCCTGTCGAATTTCGCCAGCGCGATCTTCGGCCAGTTTTTGCGCCTGTTCGAAGCGGTCCCGCTCCGCCTTCGTGCGGGCTTGCTCCGCGCGAATCAGATAATTGCTCATGGCCAGCGTGATAAATCCCAGCGTGAATGCCAACAGCACTCCCGCTGCGGCCAGCGAAGCCGCCTTGTTCCGCGACACAAACTTGCGCAGGCGATACCAGGTCGAAGGGGGGCAGGCCTGCACCGGCTCGTCGCGCAAATAGCGCTGCACGTCCAGGACCAGTCCCACCGCCGTTTCGTAGCGCCGCCGCCGGTCCTTTTCCAGGCATTTCATCACAATCCAGTCGAGCTCGCTGCGAAAGGCAGCCGATTGCCGGCGAAGGTCTTCCGCGCGACCTTCGGCGCCTGAGGACTTCGCGCTCGCTCGCATCGCCAGGCGCGCCGAGGGACGCGGCGGCTCTTCTTCGCGAATGATGCGGCGCACTTCGTCGATGCCGACCGTGCGGAAGCGCTCGCGATCAAATGGCGTGAGTCCGGTCAGCAATTCATACAGCAGTACGCCGAGGCTATAAATATCCGAACGCGTATCGACGTCCAGCCCGCTCAGTTCCGCCTGCTCGGGACTCATGTAGAGCGGCGTCCCGACGACTTGGGCGAAGTGGGTGAACAACGTCCGTTCCGTGAGCGGCGAATCGATGGCCTTGGCCACGCCAAAGTCGATCACGATGGGCGTCGGCGCGCCGTCCATCAATGTGACTAGGACGTTGGACGGCTTGAGATCGCGGTGAATGATGCCCTTCAAATGGGCATGCTGCACCGCGCGGCAGACTTGCGCGAACAGCTCCAGCCGCTCGCGCGGCGGCATTTGGTTCACGTCGCAGTATTCGGTGATGGCCACGCCACGGACCAATTCCATCACGAAATACGGCCGTCCCGATTCCGTTTCGCCGGCATCGAGCACCTTGGCGATGTGCGGATGATCCATCATCGCCAAGGTGCTCGAT
>Ga0163153_10004128_pt1 | contig 18535 bp, 22 predicted proteins | sample OliLakLV19MP6IB1_FD_148629 | JGI IMG/M metagenome (GOLD analysis project Ga0163153, IMG submission 148629) | Freshwater microbial mat bacterial communities from Lake Vanda, McMurdo Dry Valleys, Antarctica - Oligotrophic Lake LV.19.MP6.IB-1 | ecosystem: Environmental > Aquatic > Freshwater >... | reverse complement strand
GACCGCGTCTTCCGTGCCGTTGTTGACCGTGACGTCGGCACCGAACTCTCGCGCCTTCTCGAGCCGCGTGTCTGCCAGATCGAGCGCGATGATTTGGCCCGGTGTGAACAGCCGCGCTGTCATGATTACCGCGAGCCCTACCGGCCCTGCGCCGACGACCGCGACCGTATCGCCCGGCTGGACGCCGCCGTTCAGGACGCCGACCTCGAATGCCGTCGGGAGGATGTCGGCGAGGAAGAGCACCTGCTCGTCGGTTAAGCCCTCGGGCACCTTGTACACGGAGGTGTCAGCGAAGGGAACCCGCGCGTACTCGGCCTGCAGGCCGTCGATGAGGTGGCCGAAGATCCAGCCACCCCCGCCTGTGCAGAGGCCGTAGCGTGTCTCCTTGCAGAACCGGCAGCGACCGCACGAGGTGATGCACGAGACCAACACGCGATCACCGATCTCGAGGGTGCTGACGGCCGCTCCCTTCTCGGTCACGGTGCCGACTGCCTCGTGACCGAGGATCGTTCCCGGTGTCGTCTCCGGCACGTCGCCCTTGAGGATATGGAGGTCGGAACCGCAGATCGTCGACGTGTCGATCCGCACGACGATGTCGGTGGGTTCCTCGATCGCGGGGTCCGGGACTTCATCCCAGGAGCGTAGTCCCGGTCCGTGGTAGACGAGTGCTTTCATCGCGAGCCTCTTTTCGAGTAGCGGTTGGATGAGTCGCGAGGGTGCCCGACGTGGGGCGCCCTCGCGAACGAACGCCTCTACGCGACCGGCACAGCCGGAGCGCTGAGTTTCCTCGAGCCCTGATCCTCGGCCGCGGTCGTCGGCCTGCTGCGGAGCGATCCGCCCACGACCAGAACGGCGAAGCCGATGCCGGACAGCAACAGTGCGAACCCGACGACGATCCCGAAGAGCGCGATCTGTGACGCCATGTAGGAGACGTTGAGCGCTGTCGCGAGAGCAGTCTCTGTGATCCAGGTGTTGCGCGCGCCGTTCGGCACCGGCGCCCCGCTTGCATCCTTCGCTGCGGCAGCGCCGTCGTTCGTGCCCTTGGGATCGGTGGGATTCGCGGCCGAGGCGAACCGGCCCATCTCGGCGTACGTCAGGCCACCCGACGACTCGAGCGCGTGGATCCGCATGTACTGGGCAAAGCAGCGAGCGTCGGCGCCCGTCTTGATCGCCTTCTCCGCCACGTCACAGGACGGGATCGGGATGTTCGAGAGCCCCGCTTCCTTCACGGCCTTCGTGGTCTCCGTGGGATTCATATCTGGTGACCCGACGATGAACTCGCGGGACAACTCGGTGGTCACCGTGCTTCGAGCGCTGAGGCTCATCACGAGCGCGCCGATACCGAACGCGATCAGGACTGCAGCAGCGACGTAGCCGCCGATTTCGAAAACCTTGCGCATTTCGATCCTCTGCTCGACCATCAGGCATGAGCGCCGACCAGAGGGTTTGGTCGGTCGGCTGCTCCGGCCTGCGCTGCTGAGGGCGGATCGTGCATGGGCCAAGCTCAACCCACGACGTAAGGTCGGCACCGTTCGTTAAGGCGCTCCTTCGAGACTACCCCCGTTCCCGCGAGCCGAAACCTCCCGGTCGGAAAGACACCACATTCGACCAATGTCCTCAGCCATTAGGCTCAGTCGCTACGTCACTGGCCGAACTCCTCCGAACCGGGAGCGACCGCAACAGCGTCCACGAAGTCGCGCCAGCGGGGTTGATCCCTCTGCTCCCACGCCAACGCGCCGCCCCCACTCAAATCACCAATGCCGCACGCGCGACAGCGATCTACGCCACCGCCGCTTCGCCGAGAAGTGCCTTCGCCTCGGCGATGAAGTCCGAGTCCGGCTGCACGCGATATCCCGGGCCGAGGGCGAGGGTGCGGGCACCCATCGACGTCTCGAGCGCAACGTACACCGGTGACTCACCCGGGTACTCCTTGACGAGGCGCGCAAGCTCCTCGATCACCCCCGCCGCTGCCTGGCGCGCGTCGAGCTTGAAGCGAACGTCGCGCCGCTCGGCGACCGCCTCGAACGGCGTCAGCTCGAGGGCGATCAGCTTCGTCTCCCCCGCCTGCTTGTGGTCGACACGACCCTTGACGACCAGAATGCGATCGGCGACACACAGCTCACGGACGGTCGAGTAGATGGCGGAGAAGACGACGACCTCCGCCGAGCCGGTGGGATCCTCGAGCTGGAGGAAGACCATCGGCTCGCCCTTCTTCGTCGTCAGGTGCTTGATCGCGGAAATGATGCCGCCGACCGTGACCACCTCGCCGTCACGCCGCCGCTCGATCTCGCCGAGCGTCGCGTCGGTCTTGCGTCGCAGCTGGTCGCGCACGGCGCTGAGCGGATGCTCCGACACGTAGAGCCCGAGCGTCTCCTTCTCGAGTCTCAGGAGCTCGGCCTTCTCGAACTCGACCGCAGCGAGCGGCGGATGATGCTTGCGCGCCACCTCGGCCTCGCCCTCCGCGTCGCCGAATCCCATGTCGAAGATCGACCCCTGCCCCGCGAGCCGGTCGGCCGCGAGCTTTTGCCCGTAGGCGAGCGCTTGCTCGAGGACCCCGAGCATCCCCATCCGCGAAGCTCCCGTGGAGTCGAGTGCACCGCACTTGACGAGCGACTCGAGCGCCCGCTTGTTCACGACCTGCGGGTCGACGCGCTCGGTGAACTCCCAGATCGTCGTGAACGCGCCACCCTCGTTGCGCGCCGCGATGATCGCGCGCGCGGCGTTGTCACCCACGTTCTTGACCGCATTCAGGCCGAAGCGGATCTTGCCCTCGACGACGGCAAAGTCCGTTGCCGACTCGTTGACATCAGGTGGCAGAACGTCGATCCCCATTTCGTCGCACGCGTTGACGTAGATCGGCACGCGGTCCTTCGTGTTCATCACCGACGAGATCAGCGCCGCCATGTACTCGCACGGGTAGTTCGCCTTCAGCCACGCGGTGCGGTAGGCGATCAACGCATAACACACCGAGTGGGCCTTGTTGAAGGAGTAGTCCTGAGAGGACTCCATGTCCTTCCAGAGCTGGTTCGCGACCGACGGCGTCACGTTGTTTGCCGCGCAACCGTCGAGGAACTTCGGCTTCAGCGACGCCATCAGCTCGTGGATCTTCTTGCCGATCGCGCGCCGCAGCGTCTCCGCTTCGGCACCCGTGAAGCCGGCCATCGTCTTCGCGATCTGCAGATACTGCTCCTGGTAGATGCAAGTTCCGTACGTCTCCCCCGTAATCGCCTTCAGCCGCTCGTCGATGTACGTGATCGGCTCGCGCCCGTTCTTGCGCGCGGCATAGCTCGGGATGTACTGCATCGGACCCGGCCGGTAGAGCGCGACGAGGGCGATCAGATCCTCGAACTCGGTCGGCTTCACCTGGCGCAGCGCATCGCGCATGCCCGACGACTCGAACTGGAAGACACCCGACGAGTCGGCGCGCGACAGCATCTCGTAGACCTTGCGATCGTCGAGCGGGATCGTGCTGATGTCGAGCGCTGTGACGTTTTCAGACCCGGCGTCGATCAGCTCCACGGCCTTGTCGATTACGTCGAGATTGCGCAGGCCGAGGAAGTCCATCTTCAGCAGGCCGAGCGCCTCGACGTTCTTCATCGAGACCTGCGTCACGATCTCCTGGTCGGAACCCTTCTGTTGCAGCGGGACGACCTCGATCAGGGGCTGCGCGCCGATCACGACGGCCGCGGCGTGAATCGAATCGGCTCGGGTCAGACCCTCGAGCGGCTGGGCGAGGTCGACGATCTCCTTCGCGACCGGATCGTCCCTGACAGCATTCGCCAGCTCTCCCCCGGGCTTCAGTGCCTCCGCGAGCGTCTGGCCCGGGCCTTCCGGGATCATCTTCGCGAGCCGGTCGACCGTGCCGTACGGGATCTCGAGTACCCGCCCGGCGTCCCGCACCGCAGCGCGTGCAGCCATCGTCGAGAAGGTGATGATCTGCGCCACGCGGTCACGCCCGTACTTCTCGGCGACGTAGTTGATCACGCGCTCCCGGCCCTCGACCGCGAAGTCGATGTCCATGTCGGGCATATCCTTTCGAGCCGGGTTGAGGAACCGCTCGAACAGCAGGCCGTAGCGCATCGGGTCGACGTCAGTGATGCCGAGGCAGTACGCAGCGAGCGAGCCGGCGGCGCTACCGCGGCCCGGGCCGACCGAGACGCCGTCGCGCTTCGCGAAGTTGATGAAGTCGGCCACGATCAGGAAGTAGTCGGCGAAGCCCATCTCGTGCACGGTCTTCAGCTCGAACTGAAGCCGCTCGGTCAGCTCGGACGTGACCCTGTCATAGCGCTTGCCGAGACCCGCCTCGCACAACTCGACGAGATAGTCGAACGAGTCGCGACCCTCCGGCGTCGGAAACTTCGGGAGCAGGATCCGATCGAGCGCGATCTCGACGTTGCAGCGGTCGGCGATCTCGAGCGTGCGACGCATCGCGTCCTCGTGCCCCGGGAAGTCGAGCGCCATCTCCTCCGGCGTCTTGAAATAGAACTCGTTCGTTCCGAAGCGCCAGTGGTTCGGATTCTTCAGCGAATCACCCGACTGGATGCAGAGCAGCGCCTCGTGGGGGTAGGCGTCGGTCGCGTCGAGGTAGTGCACGTCACCCGTCGCGACGAGCGGCAGGCCTCGCTTGGCGGCGAGCCCGGGCAGCGCCTGGAAGACCGGCTGCTGGATGTCGAGATGGCCGTTCTGCAGCTCCACGTACGTGTTGTCTCGCCCGAAGATCTGCTCCAGGCGGTCGAGCTCCATCTCGGCGTCGCCCATCCGCGCCTCGGAGATCGCCTTCGACACGCGGCCCGAGAGGCAGCCCGACAGCGCGATCAGGCCGGGCGCGTAGGTCTGCAGAAGCTCCCAGTCGACCCGCGGGCGGTAGTAGTAGCCCTCGAGGAAGCCGAGCGAGCAGAGCTTGATCAGGTTCGCGTACCCCGCCGTGGTCTCGGCGAGGAGCGTGAGATGCGCGGTGCCCTTCGTCTGCTTGTGCCGGTCGTCAGCGATGTACACCTCGCAGCCGATGATCGGCTTCACGCCCTGCTTGTGGGCGTGCTTGTAGAGGTCGATCACGCCTGCAAGCGACCCGTGATCGGTGAGCGAGACCGCCGGCATCTCGAGCCGTGCCGCCTTGTCCACGAGCGCGGGGATCCTGCACGCCCCGTCGAGAATCGAGTACTCGGAGTGGACGTGGAGGTGGACGAACGGAGCGGTCATCGGGAGTGCCACTTTACTGTCGGGATGTGACGGCGCTTCTCGCTGTCTTTTGTTGTCGCACAAGGCCCGACCGCAACTCAGCCACTCATGCGAGCGAGCGAAGCGATCTTGTTCGCTGCATCGAGTGCGGCGACCTTGTACCCCTCGGCGAGCGTCGGGTAGTTGAAGACCTCCTCCACGAGATAGTCGATCGTGCCCCCGAAGGCCATCACGGTCTGTCCGATGTGGATCACCTCCGTCGCCCCCGCCCCGAGCGCATGCACACGAGGAGGTCGTAGTCGAAGCTCAAGGCGCGGTCACAGGCGGATTCTGCACTACCCTGGACGATCCCGTACCCGAGCTCTGTCGTGCCGGAATCGACCGGGGCTCAGAGACCGAGTTCCTCGAGGGCGGCGCGCAGCGCCGCGACCTCGGACTCGAGCGCGGTCACCCGCTCCTCGAGTGGATCGGGTACGAGCACCGGCCTGACCGTCTCGGCCTCGGCCGTGTCGTCTACTTCCCCGCCGAGGAGCTGCGCGTAGCGCTCCTCCTTCTGGCCGGGGCGCCGCGCAAGTCGAGCGACGAGATCCCGCGCGATCAGCCGCTCCAGCGTCTCCTCCACTTCCGCGAGCTCACCGAATGGATGGAGTCGGTCGGTGCGTTGCTTCAGCTCGCCCGGCGTCTGTGGCCCGCGCAGCATGAGGACGCAGAGGACCGAAATCTCGTCGCCTGCGATGCCTAGCGTCTCCTGGACCAGCTGCCGATACTTGACGGAGCGGCTCCCCTGTCCCGACGCGAGTCGCGCCCATTCCCTGCGCCAGAGCCGTTGGAGCCCCTCGCGGATCGTCTCCTCGTCGTACTCGACGACAGGTTCACGATTCGTCGCCTGGTTGCAGGCGAGCCGGAGCGAGTTCAGGGTCAGCGGGTACGTGTCAGGCGTCGTCCGCTGCTTCTCGATCAGGCAGCCGAGCACCCGGATCTCGACGGGGTCTGCATCCATGGCGTGAGCCTATCGCGCGGCCTGCCGGCGCAGAGGTTCGAGCCGATGGGCAGAGTAGGCGCATGCAGAAGGATCCGGATCGGAACGTCGTCGGCGGCACGTTGCTCCCCTGCTCGACCGAGCCGATGACCGGGTTCTTCCGCGACGGCTGTTGCTCGACCGGGCCGGAGGATCTCGGCAGCCATACGGTGTGTGCTGTGATGACGGAGGAGTTCCTCGCGTTCAGCCTGCAGACCGGAAATGACCTCTCGACGCCTCGGCCCGAGTGGGGATTCCCGGGGCTTGCGCCCGGCGACCACTGGTGCGTGTGCGCGTCGCGATGGCTCGAGGCGTACGGCACCGGCGTCGCGGCCCCGGTGGTCCTCGGTTCCACACACGAGCGTGCACTCGAGGTCATACCGATCGACGCGCTGATCTCGTACGCCGCACCAGGCTGAGTCACCCGCTCAGCGGTAAAGGTCAACGCCGAAAACGCCGATGGGATTCCCATGGCCACTCGCCAGACCGAGACCGACGTGCGCAGCGTCGTCGAAACCGAACGCCTTCGCCTCGAGCCGTGGGACGACTCGCACTTCGAGCGCTTCGCCCGGTTCATGCGCGATCCGGATGTGACCCGCTATATCCGCCCCGAGCCGCTGGACATGGCGCGCGCGATCGAGCAACACGAGCGATCGCTCGAGGAGTGGAGGATCCACGGCTTTGGCAAGCGGGCAATGATCGAGACCGAGACCGAGCACTGGCTCGGTTTCGTGGAACTCTCGCCCGTTGGCCCGGGGAAGGGCTCACGCGATGACGACATCGAGCTCGGGTACTTCGTCGAGCCGTCGCGCTGGGGTGAGGGCATTGCCACCGAAGCCGCGATCGCAGCGAGAGACGAAGCGTTCCACCGCTGCGAGGTTCCGGAGTTGATCGGGCGCTGCCGGGTCGAGAACGTCGCATCCGCTCGCGTGCTCGCGAAGGTCGGCTTCCGTCGGTTGCGCCTCTTCGAGCTCGACGACGGCATCGTCGTCGAGATCCACCACATCGAGCGCCGGGACTGGATCGAGACGTCGGGGCCTAGGCAGCGCTCGGCGTCCGACTTCAACCCGACTGCAGGCGCCGACTACCGCGAGACGGGGTGAGAGCGTGGCTGTCGCGGACCGCCTGGTCGAACAACCAACGATCTACAACGTCGTGCTGCTCGCGGGGAGCCCGCGGCGCTACTCGCTCAGCCTCGCCTCCGGCATCGCCGAGGGCGCGCTGATCGAGGTCGACGGCGAGCAATGGACCGTCGCCGACGTGCGCGACGTCGACGGCGGACATCCCCAGCTCATCTGCATCTACTCGGTGTAGTGGGGTGTCCCGCAACGTTAGACCCGAAATGATCGTTGCGGGACACCCCACTCCCTGTTGATTGGCTAATGCGGCGTCTCACAGCGATGCTCATTCCTGTCAAACGTTGTGAGACGCCGCACTAGCGCCCCCGCCGTCAGCCCCCGTCGGTAACGTGCGTGCTCGGACGCGGTGCCACCACCGCTCCGCATCGAGAGAGGCTGAGGGCCCCGGCCCCGTGATGCCTCGGCAACCTGCCACCGGCAAGGTGCCACACCCGGGGTGATGTCGAGCGAGGAGGAGAGAAAATGGGCACCACCGAGACACGTTCGTTCAGCACGCTGCTGGCCGCGGGCGGCACGCTGATTGCCGACGGCGCCACGGGTACGAGCTACCAGACGATGGGAATGGAGCCGGGTCTTGCTCCCGAGGAATGGCTCTTCCAGGCGCCCGAAAGGGTCGTCGAGCTCCATCGGGCTTTCGTCGACGCGGGCGCCGACATCGTCCTTACGTGCACGTTCGGTGCGACTCCCCTTCGGCTCACAGAAGGGCCGCTCGTCGGCCGCGTACGTGATGTGAATCTCCGGGCCGCCGAGCTCGCGCGGGAAGGCGCAGGACCCGACCGTCTCGTCGCAGGGTCGCTCGGGCCGACGGGAATGCTGATCGAGCCGTACGGGCTCCTCAATCGTGAGGATGCCGTTGCGGCCTACGCCGAGCAGGCGCAGGCACTCGCCGACGGCGGCGTCGATCTGCTCGTGCTCGAGACGATCTTCGCGGTCGAGGAGGCTGTGTGGGCCGTCGAGGGCATCCAGAGCGTCACCGATCTCCCGCTCGTCGTCACGTTCAGCTTCGACATGGGAACGCGGACGATGATGGGCCTCAGCCCGACAGACGCCGTTGCCGCCGTTGGTCCGCTCGGCGTGGCGGCGGTGGGAACGAACTGCGGTCGCTCACTCGCCGACGCCGACCTCGTCGTGATCGAGATCCTTGCAGCCGCGGGGAACATCCCTGTGTGGGTGAAGCCGAATGCCGGTGTTCCCAAGATCGTGGGCGCCGAGGTCGTGTACGAGGCCGGGCCGGAAATGCTTGCCGAGCACGTGACCCGCTACGTCGATCAGGGTGCCCGCATCGTCGGCGGGTGTTGCGGGTCGACGCCCGCCCACGTCGCGGCGATCGCGCAGGCCCTCGGCCGCTAGCCGGACATGACCGCCCGGGCACGCGAGAGCGGTGTTCTGCTCCACATCACATCGCTGCCCTCGGGGAGGGTCGAGGAGGAGGCATACCGGTTTGTCGATTGGCTCGTCGCCGCGGGACAGTCGTGGTGGCAACTCCTTCCGCTCCACCCACCCGACGCCCTCGGATCGCCGTACGCGTCTCGATCGGCGTTCGCCGGGCACGTGGGACTGCTCGCGCCTCCAGGCTCGCCGCTCTTCGACGACGGCACCGGCGACGAAGGCGCCCCGCGCGGCCGCTGGGTCGACGAGTGGGTCGATTTCGCAGACGGCGACGAGCGGCGAGCGCAGACGCGCTTCCAGCGCGAGTGGCGTGCCCTCAAGCGCTACGCGAACGAGCGCGGGATCCGCCTGATCGGTGACATCCCGCTGTACGTCTCAGGGGACTCGTGCGACGTCGCGACCCATCCGCACCTGTTCGACCGGTCCGTCATCGCGGGCGCGGCTCCATCACTGAACCACCCCGAGGGCCAGCGCTGGGGGATGCCTGTCTTCGACTGGCCCACCCACGCGGCCGACGGCTTCACGTGGTGGCTCGAGCGGCTCGAGCGAGACCTCGAGCTGTGCGACCTGCTGCGGATCGACCATTTCCGCGGACTGGTGCACTTCTGGCAACTCGCGCTCGACGAGCGCAACCCGGCGAATGGATCCTGGGGCGAGGGGCCCGGCCGAGCGTTCTTCGACGCTATTCGGGGGCGGTTCGGCGGCCTGCCGTTGATCGTCGAGGATCTTGGCTTCATCACACCGGACGTCGTCGCGCTGCGGGAGGACATCGGCGTTCCGGGAATGGACGTCGTCGCCCGTGCCGCGGACGCCGACTGGCGCACCGACTCCGTGCTCTACACGTCGACCCACGATTCGGAGACGCTCGCCGGCTGGTGGCAGCGCTGGGGCAGAGAGAACCAGCCGCAACTCGCAGCCGGCGCGGCGTCGACCGACGACGAGTATCGAGCCCTTCTGCTGAACATCCTCGAGGTCGAGAACGACCTCGTGATCATCCCGGCCCAGGACTTACTGGGGCTCGGCAATGAGGCCCGGATGAATCGTCCGGGCACGGTCGGTGCACACAACTGGCAGTGGAGGCTGGAGCGGCAGCTCACCACCGACGAGGCTCGAAGGCTCGCCTCCCTGACCCGCATCGCGGAGCGAGAAGGCCCTCGCGTCGCTCACGAACGCTGAAGCGAGCCGCAATCCGAGCTCATCCGGGAGCCCGGGGACGCCCTCGGGTCCCTACGGGGCTCGCGGTCATCGTGGCGCCGCTCCCGACGGCGCTGATGGTGTGGTTCTTCCCCGACGAGGTGTTCTGGTGGAACTATCTGCTCCTTGCCCCGGCGTTGCTCCAGGCCTTCGCCTTTCTCCCGCTGTGGCATCGGTGTCCGTCTGGGCTCTACGCGATGCGCGTTGGGTGCCGTTGCGGTGTCCTCGATGATTAGCGGCGGATCATGTTCTTCGCGATGAAGAGCACGTTCGCCGGCCTCTCGGCCAGGCGGCGCATCAAGTAGCGGTACCAATCAGGTCCGTACGGGGTTGCGACGAGCACGTCGTAGCCCTTCGCGACGAGATCGAGCTGCAGCTTGCCGCGGACGCCGTAGAGCATCTGGAACTGGAATCGGTCGCGCCCGATGCCGTTCGCTTTCGCGTGGGCGATCGCCTGGGCGATGAGAGCCGTATCGTGCGTCGCGATCGCGGTAAATCCCCCGGCGGAGAGAGATCGCTCGACGAGGCTCGCGTACGCAGAGTCGACAAACGACTTCTCGGGATACGCAAGGTTGGGTGGCTCGAGGTACGCGCCCTTGACGAAGCGCAGGTTCGGGGAGAGATCGAGCAGCGCTTCGAGATCGCCCGGCGTACGGTAGAGGTACGACTGCAGCACCGTACCGACGTTCTCGTGTCCCTCCTCGCGGAGGCTCCGATAGACACGAAGCGTCGCATCGACGAACGCCGACTCCTCCATGTCGAGGCGCACGAAGTTCCCGAGCTGTGCCGCGTGCGCAACGAGCTCACCGATGTTCGCGCGCGCGAACTGCTCGTCGAACCCGAGCCCGAGATGCGTGAGCTTGAGCGCGACGTTGACGCCAAGCTTCTCGGCCGCGATCCGATCGAGGATCTCCTTGTAGCTCTCGACCACAACGCGCGTCTCTGTCTCGTCATTCACGCCCTCGCCGAGGAGGGTGGTGTTCGCGAGAAGTCCCTTGTCGTTGAGGCCTCGCAGGACGCCGACCGCCTGATCGAGCGACTCGCCCGCCACGAAGCGAGCGGCGCCGAGGCGCATGCCGTGGCGGCGTACGCCTCGCTGCATTCGCGGGCTCTCGGCTGCGGCGAGAATCGCCTTTCTCAGCACCGGTTCCCTCGTGAGCAGCTCGTGTGGATCATCGGTGCAACTCTATGCCGGGGAAGCATGGTCGTTCAGGTTGAATCGTTCGCTTCCAGTTGCTCGAGCGGCGACAGCTCTCCCCGATTCGCTCTCCGCCGACCGGCTACGTGCTCCGACGCGATCACGGCTGCGAGCACCGCGACGAGCAAGGAGGCGACGACGAGGGCTGACGCCGTCAGGCCGACGAGCCCGACGAGCACGCATGCGATTGCTCCGGCCAGCCGCTTCCAGCTGACCGAGCCGGCCATCCGCAGCCGGAAGAGCACGTGGCCGAGGAGATAGATCGCCGGCCCGGCGACGACCGCGACGAGCTCGGGAGCCGCGAGCCGGTCGAGCGGATGGGCGATCACGATTTCGTCGCCCACGGCGGTCACGATGATGCCGGCGACGATGACGACGTGGAGATACGTGTAGCCGTCGCGCGCGAGCGTCATGCTCTCCTCCGCGAGCGCGAGCCGTCGTTGCGCGATCGGTGCCACGAAGTCGAAGTACAGCCACCAGAACGCCACCGTCGAGAGGAACGCCAGGCCAAACGCGGCGAAACGTGCGGTGTTGAGCTCGAGATCCGAGGTCGTCGCACCGGTGACGACGATCGATTCACCGAGGGCGATGATGATGAACAGCTGGAACCGCTCGGCGAAATGGGATGTCTCGACGTCCCACGCCTGCCCATCGAGCCGGGGCCTCCCGGGCACGCGGTAGAAGACGAGCGGTGCGAGATAGTCGATCGCAATCGCGATCACCCAGAGCGTCATCCGTGATGTCCCGGACGCGAACGCGCCTGCAAGCCAGAACCCACCCGAAACGACGAACCACGTGAGAATGTTGGCTGCCGGCGCCCGCTCGGGCGACCCACGCCCGGCAACAACGAACGCGAGGAACGCTGTCCTTCCGACCTGGATCGCCACATACGCACCGGCGAACATCAGGGCGCGACTCCCGAACGCGTGGGGGATAGCGACCGCCATCACGAGGCTCGCGAACATGATCGCGAGCACGAGCAGCCGCACGACGATCGACTCGGGATCGAGCATGTTCGTCACCCACGTGGTGTAGTTCCACGCCCACCAGATCACGAGCAGCACGAGCAGCGACCGCCAGGCACCGTTCCACGTGAGGTCGTCGAGGAGCAGGTGCGACACCTGCGTGACGGCGAGAACGAAGACGAGGTCGTAGAACAGCTCGAGGTTGGATGCGTGCGCCTCCTCGTCGGGCGAGCTGTTTCGGAGGTATCGGCTCATCGTTGCGGCAACGCTAGCGGGAGCAAACCGCGGGCATCGGCCCGACGCAATTGCCTCTGGACAAACCGGAGGGAACCGGCGATGCTTTACGGCATGGGGGAAGACGTGGCGGCTGAGGGGCCGCACGAGGAGATCGCGGCGGACCCGCGGGAGTCGCCGTTCGAACTGCCGCCACTCGAGCGGGCGCCTTTCGCCGATGCCGACGAGAAGACGATGGCCGTGCGCCGCGTGATCGCGCAGGCGGAGCGAGAGCGGGCAGCCGCGGCCGCTCCCGAGCAGAGCGGCTAAACGGCGCCGCGGGCGAGCTGCTCGCGAAATGTCCGACGAAGCTCGTCGACCGTGCCGGGCGCGAGCGTGCGATCGGTGAGCTCCTCCTGCTCGGCGCGGTCGAACAGGTTGAGAAAGGCGACGACCATCGGCTCCGGGCGCGTCGGGCGGCTTCCCGGCCGCCATGCGCAACGTTGCTCGAGCTGCAGGAGATCGACGCGCTCGTAGTCGCGAAGCGTCGGCTCGTGTTTGGCAAGCAACCCGACGAGCTCTGTCTGGAGGTCTGCGGCTCGATCGGCCATCAGGCCCGCTCCCCGCTGCTAGCGGAGCCGGTAGACGATGCGGCCGCGGTCGAGATCGTACGGTGAAAGCTCGACCCGAACGCGATCGCCGGGGAGCATGCGAATCCGGTACCGCTTCATGCGGCCGGCGGTGTAGCCGATCATCTCGTGCCCGTTGTCGAGCTTGAGCCGGAACATCCGGTTGCGGAGGGCCTCGGTGATCTCGCCCTCCATCTCGATCTTTTCTTCCTTGACGGCGATGGCCTGCTCCTTTCCTCAATCAGTAGGGAGGAAGCGGCGCCCGCGGCCGCCGAAGCGACCGCGGGCAACCGGCAACCGAACTACGAGACGACGACGACGTTCGTTGCCTCCGGGCCCTTCGCGCCCTCGCGGGCCTCGAATGTGACCTTTGCTCCTTCCGGAAGCGACTTGAAGCCGTCACCGGCGATGTTGCTGTGATGCACGAAGAGATCCTTCGATCCCTCGGCGGGCTCGATAAAACCGAAACCCTTCGCATCGTTGAACCACTTAACGGTTCCTTCTGCCATGTAAATACACCTCCCACCAAAACTCACGAACGCATAGGGAAGGCGCACTTCGCGCAAACCTGTAATCGCTCTAACTGCCTTGCACGGTAGCAGCTGAAACGCAAACGGGAGGATCAATCCCTGCACAGGGCCACGAACGACGCGACACTCGGCCGCGGCGCGGGCCAGCTCGGTCTCGACGCCCTGCACGACCGAGCGGAGGCGAAGCATGTCCTGCTCATCGCGCGAGCATACGCTACGCGGAGGCGGCAAGTCCGAGGGCAGCCTGTTGCGCAATCAGCTCCTCGAGCGCGTCGTACACGTCTTGCACCTGGGCGCGCGTGAGGGCGTCGACATCGGTCGCGCCCACGACACGCTCCACAAGGGCGACGACCTCCCCGCGGTCGACGCTGCCGTCCGGCAGTCGTAGCCCGGCCGAGCGGGCCATGCCGAAGAGCCGGCGGATCTGAGGCTCCGAGGCGGGGCGACTGTCTCCCCTCGAGCGAAGCCGCATGTAGGCGGAAATGTCGAGCGCGATCGTCTCCGGCGCGATGCCTTCACCGAGGACGACACGAAGCAGCTCGGCTGTCGCGAGAACGTCGCTCAGTGCCTCATGTGCGCCTTCGAGAGCGATGTCACGGCGTTCGCAGATCGACTGCAGCCGATGGTTATCGGCGAGCGGCTCGAGCAGCCGGAACGCCTCCAGCGTGCAGGCCGTCTCACGCGGGGCGTAGTCGATGTCGGCCCGCTCGAACGCGTGCTGGAGCATCGGCAGGTCGAACCCGACGTTGTGCGCGACGAACACCGAGTCGCCAAGGCGCTCCCGGAGTTCGCCCGCGATGTCGGCGAAGGAGGGCGCGTCAGCGACGTCCGCCGCAGAGATCCCGTGCACCGCTGTCGCCTCGGCCGGAATCTCCCGGGTCGGCCGGACGAGCCGCGTGTACCGCCCCGTCTCCGCACCGTCCGGATCGAGCTGAATCAGCGCGAGTGAGACGATCTCGTCCCGCGTCGTATCGGTGCCGGTGGTCTCGCAGTCGAACACCGCATATGCGGTCGGAATCGGTGCCGCAGCGCGGGACAGGGCCGCCCCCGGACGGTCTGCGAGTGGTTCGACGGGAGCCGGCGCGAAGAGATCGAGGACGAGTTGCACGGGCATTCCTCGAGGATGTCTTCCGGATCGGACGTCACCCTTACGGTGAGTGATCGCTTTCCCCCTTGACGTACGATCGCGCGCCCGTCACGGTTGGCCGATGACAGAGGAGACCGCTCCCCCGGCGGCGAACCAACGAGGCGGAGATGGCAGCTGACATGGACGCCCTGAAGCAGACCGGCTCGGCACTCACGCAGCCCGACGCAGCTGTGCTGCGTCGCGCAAAGCGTGGCGATCAGCGCGCGTTCGCCGTCATCGTCCACGGGTACGAGCGCCTCGTCTTCACGTACGTCTACCGCCTCGTCGACGATCGGAGGCTCGCGGAGGATCTTACGCAGGACGTGTTTCTCAAGGTCTTCAGGGGCCTACCGGGATTCACCGGAGACTCGGCATTCACGACATGGCTGTTCCAGATTGCGAAGAACGCCGTGATCGACGAGCTTCGGGCGATCGAGCGTCGACCGAACGCGCTCAACATCGACGACGTGGCGATGCCGATGCTCGTCGAACCACGGTTCGAGCAGGCCGAGCCGATCGAGGCGCTCTGGGCCGCGGTCGCACTCCTGAACGTCGACCTGCGTACCGCGCTGCTGCTCAGGGACATCGTCGGGCTCTCCTACCACGAGATCGCGGACTCGCTCGAGATCACACTCGCCACCGTCAAGTGGCGGATCCACAAGGCACGTGAAAGCGTGCAGACGACCCTCGAGCACGAGGGCTTCGGCCACGCGCGACAGGCGCTGATCGAGACCGACGCGGCTCCCGACGAATCCTGACCCGGAAGCGGGGCGCTCCAACCCCGCGCGACGGACCGTTACGCTCCCGTCGTGAGCGACTGGAATACGAGTTACACGCGCAACATCTGGCGCCCAGAAGAGCCTCGCCTTTTCGTCCGGCGCTCGGACGGCATCGGCTGGTCGATCAACTTCGCCCACCTGTTCCGCCGCACGCGTCGCGCGTCGTAGCGTCCTGCGCCGCCCGGAGCCAGCGACGCCGGATCGAGGCGGAAAGCGGTCCGACGACAACCCAGTAGCGGCGAAACGCCCGTCGAGCAGCATCATCGACGGCCAGGACGCGAGTCTCGGTGGAGAGGATGCAGCCACCGTCGACAGGCGTCGCGCGAATGTCGGTCGCGATGCGCACCGTTCCCGGGCGCGGGTCGGCGAACGGGCCGAGCCCTCCCGACGGCCGCCACGGTGTTCCGCAGGCGCCGAGCACAACTTCGGTGGTCGAGCTCGAGAGCGTGTCGAACCCCATCCGGTCGAATAGCCCCTGCACGGATGCGCGCGGCGGTAACCCCCGAGCGCGAAAGAGCGCGGTGACGAGTCGGCCCGGAGCCGCCGGAGCCGCCAGGGCGAGGTCGAGCGCTCGCTCTGCTTCGCAGGCAAGGCTGATCGAGTGTGTCTCGTTGACGTCGAACTGCGGCAGAAAGGTATCGAGCGCCTGCATCGCTCGACCGTACCCGGTCACCCGGAACGCTGAAGGGCGCCGCCGCGGACGAAACCGCCCGACCCGAGCTGGACGTCGCCGGCTTCCACACCGGCAAACACAACCTCCAGGGGATGCGCTTCTGCGGGGCGCCCCGTGGGGAGCCAGGGACGTCCAGCGCGGGCGAGGATCAGCGTCCTTGCCTTCTCGCCGATGAACCCCAGCCGCCCCTCCTCGGTGACGGAGCCGCTCCAGACCGGGAGTGCAAACGTCTCCACGAGCGCGTCGGCAAGGAGCGGTGGATCTCCGACGATGCCGACCTCCGAGAGCCCGAGCACCTCGTCAGGGTGAAAGCGCCCCGTGGCGCCCGACTCTCCGATCCCCCGGTGAGCGATCAGCTCTCCGATGCTCCCGGCCGGGTCGTGGAAGTAGAGCGCCTGCGCATCCCAGTGCTCGAAGTCGAAGACCTCATCACCTGTGTCCTCGTCGGGGAGGATGGCGACGCGGTCGGCAGCCCAGCGATGCGCCGCGTCGAAGCGGTCGCCGGGAACGAGGAATGCAAAGTGGTAGAAGGGGTCGCCACGACCGGCCCGGAACTCGAACGTTGTCTCTCCTACCGCGACGGCGACGTTGTCGGCGCACGAGTGGACGAGCCGGAGTCCGAGTGTGCTGCCGTAGAACTCGGCCAGCTCGGGCACGACCGCGGGGGCCGCCTCGAAGAGCACGCGGCGAAACAAGATCGGCATCACCGTCGATTGAACCATTTCGTTGATCGAGCTCCGAGCGAGACACGGTTACGGGATACGGACGAGGACGTGACACCGACGAGCTTTCGGAGCACGGCGGCTTCTCGCTCACCCGCACCAAGGTATGCGCAACGGATGAGAGTCCATTTACGCAAGGAGAACCGCGCGCGCGAAGGGATCGCCGAGCGCAACTCCCCACTCCGCCGCAACGTCGGCGGCGGTCGCCGCCAATGGCCCGAGATCGGGTTGGGACATCGCGCGACAGTATCTCGCAACTAGGATCGCCCGATGCGACTTCATCACCAGCCCCGTTCCCGCTCGACGCGCGTGCTCTGGCTCCTCGAGGAGCTCGGCATCCCTTTCGACCTCACCGTCATGTCGCGGGACATGAAGCAGACACCCGAATACCGCGCCCTCCACCCGCTCGGACGCGCGCCTGTGCTCGAAGAGGAAGGCGGCCCCGTCTTCGAGTCCAGTGCGCTCATCCTTCACATCGCCGACCAGAACCTCGACGCCGGGCTGATCGCGCCGCTTGGTTCGCACGAGCGGGCGCTCCAGTACCAGTGGTGCTTCTTCGGCATGACCGACAGCGAGGGCGCGCTGATGGACATCGCGCGGCAGCTCTGGGGCTCGGGCGAGGCCGATCCCGGCATCATCGAACGCGCCGCGGCGCGCTTCGTCGCGACGGCCGAGGTCGTCGAGTCGGCACTCGGCGACGACGACTACCTCGTCGGCAACTCGTTCTCGGTTGCGGACATCGTGGTCGGATCGGTGCTCGGGTTTGCGCGGACCGGCGAGATCACGGAGCTTCCCGCGGGAGTCGTGCCATACGTCGACCGGCTCGAGGCGCGCTCGGCGCGCCAACGAGCGGTTGCCGTCGCAGTCCCGGAGTAAGAGGCATGAATCTCCGGCCCGCCGCCATCCGGGCGATGGGACGCAGCCACCGGGCGATCTACCGACTTACACGAGGTCGCCTGCTCGGGCGTGTGGCGGGCATGCCGGTGCTCCTGCTGACGACCACGGGGCGCCGTTCCGGCCGTCCGCGAACGACGCCGCTGACGTACTTCGAGTCCGGCCCCGATCTCGTGATCGTTGCGTCGAACGGCGGCGAGGACAGCCCGCCCGCGTGGTGGCTGAACCTGCAGGACGATCCGCACGCCACGGTCACGATCGGCACGCGGACCGAGCAGGTAACCGCCCGGGCGGCGAACGACGATGAATACGCGTATCTCTGGCCGATCATCACATCGACGCACGCGGGCTATGCCGCCTATGCGCGCAGAACGACACGCCCGATCCCGGTGATGCTGCTCTCCGGCACGGGCGGACTCGGGACCAAAGAAAATGCACCGGGTCGGTAGCTCCTTCGTCCAGCTCCCCGACCAACCGTCGCTTGCGCTTCAGTCGCTCAGGAGGCCTTCAACCTCAGGTGCCCCGTGCTCGGTGCAAGAGAGAACCTAGGGCACCCCGGCAGCCGAGACAAGGGTGCCCGGGAGAAGAATGGCGCAAATTGCGGAAAGATTCTCGGCAGAGCCCGGGTCAAGACGACGAGTCGACGTCGATCACGATGCGAGGAGGATCGCTGAACGTCGCAACGCGAAACAGGCGCTCCGCGTCGATGCCGACGGCCCACGTCAGGACCGCCTCGAATCCCCCGGTGCCGACGAGCTCGACGACGACGGCGGTGTCCGGCGCAAACCTTTTCGGACCCGTGTAGGTACGCGGCGCGGACTCCTGCGTGAGATCTGCGTCGAGCGCAGGCTCCATCCGAACACGAATGACCGCGGCGCGTACCTACAC
>Ga0163153_10004126_pt1 | contig 18539 bp, 16 predicted proteins | sample OliLakLV19MP6IB1_FD_148629 | JGI IMG/M metagenome (GOLD analysis project Ga0163153, IMG submission 148629) | Freshwater microbial mat bacterial communities from Lake Vanda, McMurdo Dry Valleys, Antarctica - Oligotrophic Lake LV.19.MP6.IB-1 | ecosystem: Environmental > Aquatic > Freshwater >... | reverse complement strand
GTTCGAGGCGTCCACACCGGCCAGCGCGTTCTGCTCAGCCTCGCACCCGGCTGCGGCGTCTGCCCCCACTGTGCGGACGGGAGACCGATTCTCTGCCAGGATTCGCTCGAGGCGATGGGCGACGGGGCGCTGACAACCGGGCCGACGCCGATCTCCCAGAACGGAGCTCCGGTGGCGACGTACGCTCTGCTCGGCTGCTTTGCCGGGAGCGCTGTGGTCGCGGCCCGTAGCGCGATCCCTCTGCCGGACGGCATCCCGCCCGACGTGGCTGCGATCGTCGGCTGCGCCGTGATCACCGGATTCGGCGCAGCCGCAGAGTCGATCGCGATCGAGGCCGGCTCCCGCGGGGCAGTGATCGGGTGCGGCGGCGTAGGGCAGAGCGCGATCCAGGGTGCGCGGCTGCGAGGCGCCGCCGAGGTGATCGCGCTCGACCCGTCGGAGGCGCGGCGCGGTGACGCGGAGCGGCTCGGAGCGACGTCCTCCGGCGATCCAACCGACGAGCAGTTCACGGGCGAGCTCCGCGATCGTGCGGCCCGCGCCGGGCTCGACTGGACGATCGTCACGGTCGGCAGCCCGGTCGCCATGCGCCTCGGTGTCGACATCCTCCGACCCAGAGGCACAGCGGTGATGGTCGGGCTCACCCCGGCGGAATCGCCCACGGGAATCGACATGCTCGACCTCGTCACCTTCGAGCGTCGCATCGTCGGGTCGGCCTACGGCTCCCGGAACCCGCTCGTGTTGATGCCGCGAATCCTCGAGCTCTATCGACGAGGGCTGCTCCAGCTCGACGGGCTTCTCGGTGAGCGGTTTCCGCTCGATGGGATCAACGAGGCGTTCGTTGCCTCGCGCTCGGCGTCCGGCGGCCGGCCGGTGCTCGAGCTCGCTGGCGACGGTCGCACGTGGCCGACGTGAACGACGCGGAGTCGGGATCGACGCGGCCGGCCGCCATCGTCACCGGCGCGAGTCGGGGGATCGGCCGGGCGATCGCCGTCCGTCTGGCTGCCGACGGCGCCAACCTGGCGCTCCTGCAGCGCGGCGACGCGGCAGAAACCGTGGAGGCGCTCGGCCGCCCCGCGGTCGTCGAACAGTGTGACCTCGAGCGCGGCGAGGATGCCGAGGCGGCCGTCGATCGCGCCGCGGACAGGCTTGGACGGGTCGACATCTGCATCTGCAACGCAGGTGCGATCGTGCGCGAGGCTGCCCTCGACGTCTCGCTCGCGGACTTCCGGCGGGTCGTCGAGCTCAACCTCGTCTCGACGTTTGCGGTCGCCCGCGCTGCGGCGCGTCACATGACGCACGGTGGCTCGATCGTGCTCATCGGGTCGGTGCTGTCGTTTCAGGGAGGACTGCGCGTACCGGCGTACGCGGCGAGCAAGGCGGGAGTGGCGAACCTCGCCCATGCGCTTGCGAACGAGTGGGCTCCCCTCGGGATCCGCGTCAACGCCGTCGCTCCCGGCTACATCGAGAACGCGCAAACGGAGGCAGTTCGCGCCGATCCGGTTCGGTCGCGCCAGATCACGGACCGGATCCCTGCAGGTCACTGGGGTCGAGACGAGGACGTCGCCGACGCGGTCGCGTGGCTCGTCTCACCCGGCGCCCACTACGTTCACGGTCACGTGCTCGCTGTCGACGGCGGCTGGCTCGGCCGCTGACCCCCGTGGTGGCCCGAGCCGAGGGCACGAGTGCCGATCATCAGTCATCATATGACTCCGCGGTGTATCATCCCGGCCTTCGATGCAACCACGCCGACACTCCAGATCGAGGACCCCGTGACCGAACCGCTTCCGTTTGTCGGCAAGCCCGAACTGCTCTCGAATACGGTGAGCGAGGCTCTCGAGCGCCGGATCCTCAGCGGCGAATGGGTCGCGGGGCAGCGTGTGCCGTCGGAGCCGGAGCTGTCCCAGCAGCTCGGCGTCAGCCGCAGCGTGATCCGGGACGCTGTCCGATCGCTCGCAGCACGCGGGCTTCTCGACGTGCGCCAGGGGTCGGGGACAACCGTTCGCCCTCCGACGGACGACACGTACACGGATGCGCTCACGGTCATGCTGACGCGCTCCGACCTCACCGTCGGCGACCTCGCGCTCGCCCGCGAGGCCCTCGACCTCCAGCTCGCGGAGATCGCGGCGATCCGGCACGAGGCGGCCGATCTGGTTGCACTCGAGCTCCCGCTGGAGAAGCTCGTCGCTGCCGCCGAGTCCGGTGACTGGCCGGCCGCAGAGGCACCGCACCTCGCATTCCACCTTGCGATCCTCGACGCGACGCGCCTTCCCGCCCTCATGATCCTGCTGCGCCCCTTACAGCGACTCATTCTTGCGACGTCGATTCCGGTCAGGGCCGACGATCCGTCCACCTGGCCCGTCGAGCGTGAGGTCGCGATCCTCGATGCGATCCGCAAGCGCGACCCCGTGGCCGCCCGGGAGGCGATGGCGGCGCACTACTGGTTCATCCGCGACCCGGTCTACGCCGACCAGCACGCCCTGCCGCTCGGCGAGGCGCTCGCGCAGGCGTAGCGCGAAATGCGATTTGCCGATCCCGGTGCCGTCGCGTAGGGTGGAAGTCATCATATGAGTGATGACTACGATTTCGGTTTGCCGGCGAGTGCTGCTCGCGCGACGCCCCCGTGCGAAGTCGTCGATCTGCGCGCCCACCTCCTGCGCGCGACCAATGACGTTGGGGATGTCGACAGCGCGACCGAGACGCTTCTGATCGAGATCGAGGACGCAGACGGACGCGTCGGCATCGGGGAGGCCGACACGGCCTCCGCGGCCGCACTCGCGCTCGTGCTGATGGACGACGTCCACCTCTGGTGCCGTGGGTTGCGAAGTGCCGTCCTCGGGCGCGACCCGGTTCAGATGACAGCGATCTGGCACGATCTCGCCCGTGCGACGTTTCTCGCAGGCCCCTCGGGCGTGGCGCGTCACGCGCTCGCCGCCGTCGACATCGCGCTGCACGATCTTGCCGGGAAACAGCTCGGCCGACCCGTGTTCCATCTCCTCGGCGGCGCTCGTCAACCACGGATCACGCCGTACGCGACCTGCTACGCGGGCCCGGTCGGCGAGCGCAGCCTCTCCGACATGCTCGAGGCGACGCTCGAGCTCCTCGAGAGGGCGCGGGCGCTCGGGTTTCGAGCGGTCAAGATGGAGGTGCTCTTCGAAGGTGCCGCGAGCGATCGCGAGATCGTCGCCTGCATTCGAGAAGGACGGCAGGTGGTCGGCGAGGACATCGAGCTGCTGATCGATTTCGGATACCGGTGGACGGACTGGCGCCGAGCACTCTGGACACTGGAACAGGTGGAGGACTGCCGGATCTACCTGGCCGAGGCGACCCTGCCACACGACGACCTACCGAGCCACGCCAAGCTTGCGCAGCGCGTCGGCACCCGGATCGGTGGGGCGGAGTTTGCAACGACATGGCAGGAATGTCTCGCGTGGCTCGACATCGGCCAGGTTGATGTCGTGCAGCCGGACGTTGCGCGAGCCGGCGGCTTCACCGAGATGCGGCGGATCGCCCAATCTGCCGTCGAGCGTGGGGCGATGGTGATCCCCCATTGCTGGAAGACGGGCATCAATGCAGCGGCGGCCCGCCACCTGCAGGCTGCGACCAGTAACGTTCCGTTCGTCGAGATGCTGGTTCCTTCGCTCTGGTCGGCCCCCCTGCGAGACGAGGTCGTCGTGCCCGAGCCCCTGCTCGACGACGGGTACATCGCGCTCCCGACGGCTCCTGGCCTCGGCGTCGAGCTTGTCCAGAGTGCTGTGCAGACGTATGCCGTGGAAGTCGGTGGCGTGTCGTGATCGGAGCGTTCGATCCCGTCGATAGCAGCGGCTCCGCGCAAGGCCGGAAGGTTACGATCCCCAATCAAGGAGGAGCAGGATGAGTGACATCAGATGGCAGGAGGACGCGCTCGCTGCCGAGGCCGAAGAGTCGACGCTCTCTCGCGGCGCCCTCGTGCGCGCCGCGGTGCTGGCAGGCGCCGCGCTCACCGCCGCGGGGCCACTCGCGGAACGTGCGCTCGCCGCGACTCCGAAGCGCGGGGGTCGGCTCCGCGTCGGCCATGTCGGCGCCGGCAAGTCGGAGTCCTTCAATCCCGGCCGAGGCTCGAACTTCATCGACGCCTCGCGCTACTTCAACCTCTACGACCCGCTCGTCCGCGTACGGCCCGACCTCACGAGCGCGCCCGGCCTCGCCGTTGCGTGGATTCCGAACAAGACGTCCACGGAATGGATCGTCAAGCTCCGCAAGGGCGTCACCTTCCACAACGGTAAGTCGCTGACGGCCGATGACGTCATCTACACGCTCCGCACGATGGGCAACCCGAAGCACGTCGGCCACAGCGCCGTGACGGGGATCAGGCTCGGCCAGCTCAAGAAGGTGGACGCAACCACCTTGCGGATCCCTCTCACCTCCGCGAACGCGCGTCTCTTCGACAACTTCAACGTCCAGAACAGCGTCGTTCTCCCCGTCGGGCTGAAGGACTTCTCGAAGCCGATCGGTACCGGCCCCTTCTCGTTCAAGTCGTTCACGCCGGGGCAGCGAAGCCTCTGCGTCAGGAACCCCAACTACTGGGAGAACGGCAAGCCGTACGTCGACGAGTGGGAGGACATCTCGATCGACGACCCATCCGCACGTCTCAACGCCTTGCTCTCTGGCCAGATCGACATGATGAGCCAGCTCGACCCGCGACAGGCGCGCGCCCAGCTCCAGCGGAAGCAGATCCAGGTCCTGAACGCACCGAGCACGTCGATCCAGGTGTTCTCCATGGCCGTGGACGTGAAGCCGTTCGACGACCCGCGCGTTCGCGACGCATTCCGGCTGATGGTCGATCGGCAGGCCCTGATCAACGGCGCCCTTGCTGGGTTCGCGGTGCCGGGGAACGACCTCCCGAGTCGGAACCTCCCGTTCTGGTGGAACGCTCCCGTGCGCAAGCAGGATCCGGAGAAGGCGAAGTTCCTGCTCAAGCAGGCCGGGCAGGAAGATCTCTCGGTCACGCTTCAGACCTCGAACGTCGTTCCGGGCTTCATCGAGGCGGCGACGCTCTTTGCGCAGCAGGCAAAGAAGTCGGGCGTCGACGTGAAGGTGAAGAAGGAGTCGGCCACCGCCTACTTCGATACGTCGCTTCTCTACACGAAGATGGCGTTCGCACAGTCGTTCTGGACGGTGACGGCGCTCGGCCAGTGGTACACGCAGGCGCTCCGCTCGGACGCGGTCTGGAACGAGACGCACTGGCGCGACAAGTCATTCGACAAGCTCATTCAATCGGCGATCGGGGCTCCGAACGCGGCGGCCGCGAAGAAGCGCTGGCGTGACGTGCAGGAGGTTCAGTACGAGGATGGCGGCTACATCGTCTGGGCGAACGTGAGCCTCGTCGACGGCGTCGGCAAGAACGTCCGCGGCGTGAAGCCGAGCTCGTTCTTCAACCTGGGCGGCTGGAACTACCGGGACGCCTGGCTCGCTTGAGCCCGCCGGCATCATGGGGTAGACCCCCGGAGCACCGGTCATGAGTGCAGGAGCAGCGGCCGCCGAGACGACTCGGCGGCCGCGCTCCTTCCCGCTCCTGCGCTTCGTCATTCTGCGGATCCTCGCGGGGCTCGTGACGCTGCTCGTCGTGTCGGTGTTCGTGTTCGTCGGGACAGAAGTACTCCCGGGCGACGCCGCAGGTGCAGTGCTCGGGAAGAACGCGACGCCCGAGCAGCTCGCCGAGCTTCGCGGGCAGATGGGGCTCGACCGGCCCGCCGCCGCGCGGTATCTCGACTGGCTCGGCGGCCTCGTCACGGGTGATCTCGGCAACTCGGCTAGCGGGTACGCCGAGGGGAGTGCGCGACCGATCTGGAACGAGATCGAAGGGCCGCTCGTCAACTCGCTGACGCTTGCCCTCCTGGCCGCGGTGTTGATGGTGCCGCTGTCGCTCGTGCTCGGTGTCCTCGCGGCGATCCGTGCCGGCCGCTCGGCCGACCACGCGATCTCGTTCACGTCGCTCTCGGTGGTGTCACTTCCCGAGTTCGTGATCGGGTCGCTGCTGATCCTGGTCTTCTTCTCCTGGCTCGGCTGGTTTCTACCGATCTCACTCGTGCCACCCGGTGAGAGCCCACTTGCAAACCCGAGTCAGCTCGTTCTCCCGGTGCTGACGCTGCTCGGCGCGTCGCTCGCGGGGTCGATCCGCATGGTGCGGGCAGGCATGGTGCAGGCGCTCGACGCAGAGTACGTCCACATGGCCCGGCTCAATGGATACCGCGAGCGGCTCGTCGTCGTCCGCTACGCCCTGCGCAACGCCCTTGCCCCGGCGGTCCAGGTCATTGCGCAAAACCTCCAGTACCTCGTCGGCGGGATCATCGTGATCGAATACCTGTTCTCCTACCCCGGGATCGGGAAGGAGCTCGTCGACTCTGTTGCGATCCGCGATGTCCGCGAAGTTCAGTCGATCGCAATCCTGATCGCGGCTCTCTACATCGCCATCAACATCGTGGCCGACCTGATCGTCGTCCTCCTCGTCCCGAAGCTGAGGACGAGCCTGTGAGCCGACTCCGATTCGCACGCACTCCTTCGGGCGCCGTCGGGCTAGCGTTGCTCATTGCGGTGATCGCGCTCGCTCTGCTCGGACCGTTCGTCGCGCCCAACCCGCCCGACGAGCCGATCGGAGTCCCACTCACCGGCCCGAGCGCCGGCTTGCCGCTCGGCACCGACTTCCTCGGGCGCGACGTTCTCTCTCGCGTGCTCTTTGGAGGACGCAGCGTGCTCGTTCTCGCGGGCGCAGCGACCGTCCTCGCCTACCTGCTCGGGGCCGCAGTCGGTCTCTTCGCCGGGCACAATCGCCGCTTCACCGACGCATTCCTCATGCGTGGCGCCGACATCGCACTCTCGTTCCCCCCGCTGATCTTTCTTCTGGTCCTCACTACTGGCCTCGGGACGTCGGTCTCGGTTCTCGTCGTCGGGGTCGCTCTCGTACAGGCGCCACTTGTCGCCCGCATCGTCCGGACAGCGACGGCGGAGCAGGCTGTTCGGGGGTTTGTGGAGGCAGCCGTGGCACGCGGCGAGAGGACAACCGCGATCGTGCGTCGGGAGCTCCTGCCAAATGTCGCACCTGCGATCATGGCCGACGTCGGGCTTCGGTTCACATACTCGATCATCCTCGTGGCGTCTGTGAACTTTCTCGGCCTCGGGCTGCAGCCGCCGTCGTCGGACTGGGCGCTGATGATCAGCGAGAACCGGAGCGGTCTCGACCTCAACCCGTTGGTCATCCTCGCGCCGGCGGCCCTCATCGCGCTGCTCACGATCGCGGTCAACACCGTCGGCGATGCGATCGCTCGCTCGCTCGGCCGCTCGTCGGTGGAGGCGCCCTAGTGGAAGCGGCACTCGCTCTCGAAGACCTGCGGGTCGAGCTCCGAAACGGCGTTGCGATCGTCGAGGGCGTCTCGATCAGCGTCGCCCCCGGTGAGATCCTCGGCCTGGTCGGTGAGTCTGGCAGCGGCAAGACCACGGTTGCGCTGGCCCTGCTCGGCTACTGCGGACGTGGCGTCAGCATCACCGGTGGCACGGTCACGGTGGCCGGGCACCGGCTCGATACTGCCGACGAGCGCGCCACGCGCCGGCTGCGCGGGAGGATCGTCTCGTACGTGCCGCAGGATCCTGCGAGCGCGCTCAATCCGGCGTTGCGGATCGGCGCTTCCCTTCGCGACATGATCGACGAGCATCGCGATGCGACGACGGTGGTCGCGGACCCGACCGCGACACTCGGAGCCGTTGACCTCCCTTCGAACGACGCGTTTCTGCGACGGTTCCCGCACCAGCTTTCCGGAGGTCAGCAGCAGCGGGTCACGATCGCGGTCTCGCTCACGTGCGAGCCACCGCTCGTCGTCCTCGACGAGCCGACGACCGGGCTCGACGTCGTGACCCAGGCGCGCGTGCTCGACGAGCTCCGCCGGCTGCGTGCAGACCGGGGGCTTGCGATGGTCTACGTCACCCACGATCTCGCCGTTGTTGCGAGCCTCGCCGACCGCGTTGCGGTGATGTACGCGGGTCGGATCGTGGAGGAGGGCGCAACCGCCGATGTTCTGAAGCGGCCGTTCCATCCGTACACGCGCGGGCTCGTCGAGTCGATCCCCGACCATCTTCATCCTCACGCGCTCCAGAGCATGCCGGGAACAACGCCGGGGCCCGGCGAGCGGCCGCAGGGCTGCGCGTTCGAGCCGCGGTGCCCACAGCGGCGACCGGAGTGCGTCGAGCGCGTTCCTCCTCTCGAGGCTTCGGCGACCGGAAGGCTCGTTCGGTGCTTCGCCTGGCGGGAGACGCCGCTCGTAGTGCTCGAGCCCGTTCCCACGTCTACATCCCGCGAGGCCGAGGCGCTGCCGCTCCTTCGCGTCGAGGACCTCGCAGCAGAGCATCGATCTCCCCGCGGCCCGGCCGTTGTGGCGGCCCGCGGGATCTCGTTCGCGCTGGCGCGCGGCGGCTGCACCGCTCTCGTCGGTGAGTCAGGGAGCGGCAAGACCACGATCGCGCGGTGCGTCGCGGGGCTTCACGCACCGACCGCGGGCCAGATCGTCCTGGACGGGACACCGCTCGCCGCCCTCGCCCGCGGTCGCACGCGCGAGGAGCGGCGCAGGATCCAGATCATCTTCCAGAACCCCTACGACTCACTGAATCCGAAGCGGAGGATTGCCGATGAGATCGCCCGGCCGGCGCGTGTCCTTCGGGGGCTCTCCGTCGCCGAGGCACGGGACGAGGTTGCCGCCCTGCTCGAGCGCGTCCGGCTCCCCGCTCGTGCGGGCAACCGCTTTCCCGGCGAGCTCTCGGGTGGGGAGCGACAACGCGTGGCGATCGCTCGAGCGCTCGCTGCGGGTCCGGATCTCCTCGTGTGCGACGAGATCACCTCGGCGCTCGACGTCTCCGTGCAAGCAGCCGTGCTCGAGCTCCTCCATGAGTTACGCCGCGAGCTGGGTGTAGCGGTTCTGTTCATCTCGCACGATCTCGGGGTCGTGGCGTCGATCGCGGAGACGCTGCTCGTGCTCGAGCACGGCCTCGTGTGTGAGGAGGGCGCCACGCCCACCGTGCTCGAGGCGCCCGCGCATCCCTACACGCAGCGCCTGCTGGCCGCGGCGCCACGACTGCCCGACCCCGACGAGCTCGGGGTGAGCGCGTGACCGGTTGCTCCGGCGGAGCCGGATGTTATGTACGGCTCCTCGGGGATCACATCGGTCGCCCGAACCTCGATCGGCCGGGCTCGGCCGGCAAGCCGCAGTCCAGGCTGGAACGTCAGATGGAACGTCGACGACGACGCTGCCCCGCTGCCGCGGGGGCGCTCCGATGAATCGATCGTGCGTTGTGACGGGTGCCGCGAGCGGCCTCGGTCTTGCGACAGCCGAGACGCTTCGGGAGCGCGGATGGAAGGTCGTCGGGCTCGATATCGACGACGAGGGTCTTCAGCGGGCGGCGGCCGCCCTCGGTCTCGTTCCCGTGGTCGGTTCGATCACCGACTGGGCCGCGCACGAACGGGCTGCCGAGGCCGCTGCCGACCTTGCTCCGCTCCATGGCTGGGTCAACAACGCCGCGATCGACCTCCAGGGCGCCGCGCACGAGGTCGACGCCGAGCACGTCGCGAAGGGTCTCGGCGTGCTCCTCGAGGGCCCGATGTTCGGCCTTGCCGTTGCCGTACGGCACATGCTGCCGCACCGCGCCGGGAGCATCGTGACGGTGTCCTCGATCCAGGCGGTGGCAACGTTCCCTCGCTACTTCGTCTACGGAGCCGCCAAGGCCGCGCTCCTGCAGGCAACCCGCAGCGTCGCCGTCGACTACGGGCCTGTCGGCATCCGCTGCAACGCCGTGCTTCCCGGGACCATCGACACGCCGATGCTCGACGTCGTGATTCCCACGGGCGTCTCGCGCGAGGAGTCGGTGGCACGTGAGGGTGAGCTCTCGCCGATGGGTCGAATCGCGGCTCCCGGTGAGGTCGCGAACGCCGTCGCCTTCCTCCTCTCGGACGAGGCGTCGTACGTCAGTGGGGCGATGCTCACCGTCGACGGAGCATCGACCGCCCGCTGCTTCGCGTACCCGCCGCTCGAGATCTAGCCGGTCTCAGAGCCCCGCTGTGTCGTGGCGCGCGGCTGCTCGGAGCCGCTGGAGGTAGCCGACGGCGTGCAACCGTCCGAGCCATGCGTACGCAGGGTCGTCGTTCGACTCGCCCTCGAGCGTCGGAACGTGATCGGGGCGGATCGGCCCCGCGACTCGATGCTGTTCATGATTCGAGCGATCCCGCGCACCTCCGCGATCGGCGGGTCGTCCGGGTGAAGCGCGAGCCGGACACAGGCTTTCTCGGCGACGGGGACGGCCCAGTCCATGAACCACTCCCAGGCCGACCAGAGTTGCTCCGCGGGAACCGTTCCCGCCCAGGTCGGCTCGTCCGCCATGTCGCGATGCCTGAAGGTGGTGACGAGCGCCCCGCCTCGTGTCGGGCGATCGAGCTCCGTTCGCACCCAGTTGATCGCTCGCGGTGCGGCCTCCTCGCGAGCAGCGAGATCTGGTTTCGGTGCGCGTGTGAGGCATCGTAGAGGCTTGATGCCCCAGGCAAGAATCGACCCCCGCGCACACCGTTCTTGATCCGACCACTCCGGTACGCTTCTAGTGTTTTTCGAGACTGAACACCCGGCAAAGCGACGACCGAGCAGGAGGACGATGTGAGCGACTATGCGGTGACCAATCCGGCAACGGGCGAACTCGGTAAGACATATCCGACGATCGGCGATGCGGAGCTCGCGGACGCGATCGCGACGGCCGATCGGGCGCACAGCGTGTGGTCGCGCGCGGCGACGGTCGAGGAGCGCGCCGCCCTCGTCCGGCGCGTGGGCGAGCTTCATTCGGAGCGCCGCGACGAGCTCGCAGAGATCATCGGCCGCGAGATGGGCAAGCCGGTCGAGCAGGGCCTCGGTGAGGTCGACTTCTGCGCCGCGATCTACGAGTATTACGCCGACAACGCGTCAACCCTGCTGGCGGATGAACCGATCAGCCTCTCCGAGGGAGACGGTTCGGCGTTCGTTCGTCGGAGCTCCGTCGGCGTGATCCTCGGGATCATGCCGTGGAACTTCCCGTACTACCAGGTCGCGCGTTTCGCCGGGCCAAACCTCGTCGTGGGCAACACGATCCTGCTCAAGCACGCGTCGCAATGCCCGGAGTCGGCCGCCGCCATGGAGGCCATCTTCGACGACGCCGGCTTCCCGGGAGGGGCGTACACGAACATCTACGCGACGAACGACCAGATCGCAGACGTCATCGCCGATCCGCGGGTGCAGGGTGTCTCGGTGACCGGCTCGGAGCGAGCGGGCGCGGCAGTCGCAGAGATCGCGGGACGCAACCTCAAGAAGGTCGTGCTCGAGCTCGGTGGCTCGGACCCGTTCGTCCTGCTGAGCACGGATGACCTCGACGGTGTGGTGGAGTCCGCGGTCGCTGCCCGGCTCGACAACGCAGGCCAGTCCTGCAACGCTGCCAAGCGCTTCGTTGTCGCGGCCGACCTCTACGAGCCGTTCGTGAGTAAGTTGACCGAGGCGCTGACGGCGGTCGAGCCCGGCGACCCATTCTCGTCCGACGCCGAGATGGGCCCCCTCTCCTCGGCGACCGCCGCCGACCGACTCGAAGACCAGTTGCGCCGGGCGGTGGCAGAGGGTGCCACTCTCGTCGGCGGGACACGCGAGGGCAACTTCGTTTCGCCCGGCATCCTCACGGGAGTCACTCCAAGGAACAGCGCCCACCTCGAGGAGTTCTTCGGGCCGATCGCGATGGTGTATCGCGTCGATTCCGAGGACGAGGCTGTCGCGGTCGCGAACGACACGCCGTACGGGCTCGGCTCGTTCGTCTTCACCACCGACCCGGATCAGGCATTGCGCGTCGCGGATCGAATCGAGGCCGGGATGGTCTTCGTGAACGTCGTCGGTGCAGACGCAGCCGAGCTCCCGTTTGGCGGCGTCAAGCGCTCCGGGTTCGGCCGCGAGCTCGGACGCTACGCCACCGAGGAGTTCGTGAATCGGAAGATGATCCGGATCGGCGGGTGAACCGGGATCCAATCGAGGTGCATGCTCCGGCAAGAATCGAACGTGTCCTCGCGGTTTTTGCCAGGCGATCACGTACGCCTCGTCGGGCCCGATCTCTCCTTCGGTGTCGAATCTGGAAGGCTCACGCGGCCCCCGGGACAACAGTCACCCTCCAGGCCGACGGCCGCGCGTACTCGCAGAATCCCGGAGGTTCCCCCGCTTCGTAATATCTTCGGCGAATCCGGCTGAATGCCGATCTCGCAGTTACTCGCTCAGGCCGTGCCGAACACCCCCCGACCGGGCCCTCCGACTGCGTGCAATCCTGTACGGCACGCGCCGACGCGGAGCGTAAAGGTTCGCTCACGAGCCTCCTTACGCGTGCTCTTCGCTGCTATTCCTGCAGGATGCTTCTCAGAGTGAGCATGCGCTGGTGGCTCGCCGCGGTGTTCGGGATCATCGTTGCCGGCGCGGCGATCACGGTGGCCCAGGTGCTCACGATCCGCAGCGAGCACGCATTCCGCGACCGCGCCAAGGAGCTTGCCGCGGGCAACGCGGTCACGGCGGCGGGTGCGATCACGTCACGGGCTCCCGGCCAGAGCCTCGCGGCCGCCACCGCGCTTGCGGCCCGGCAGCGGCAGGTCGCGATCTTCGTCTTCGACGACCGTGGCCGACTCCTGACCGCTCCGAGCTCGCGCGGCGTCGCGGTCGAATCGGTCCCCGACCTCGACGCGGTCGTCCAGGGCTCGATCGCGGGCAGCCGGTCGGTGGACTCGGTGTCGGACGGACGACGGATCGTCGTCGGGCTGCCTCTGCGAGGCAACGATGCGGCGTCGCTCATCGCTGTCGTCTCCCGCCCCGATCTCGTGGCGGCCGGCAACATCGTGCGTGGGGAGCTCGCCCGAACGTTACTGGTCGCGATCGCGGTCGGAGCACTCGCCGGAATCTCGGTCGCGATGTTGATAGCGGCGCGGCTGCGGCGGATCGGCAGAGCAGCGGCGCGAATCCAGGCGGGTGACTTCGACGAACCGCTGGAGATCCGGTTCCACGACGAGCTGGGTCAGCTGGCGGAGTCCGTCGAGCAGATGCGGCGCACGCTACGGGACTCGTTCGCAAGCCTCGAGGCGGAGCGCGACCGGCTTCGGGATCTCCTCGAGCAGCTGCAGGAAGGCGTGATCGCCATCGACTCATCGCTCGCGGTCGTGTTTGCCAACTCCCGCGCCGAGTTGCTGCTGGGGCGGCGGAAGCTGGCCGCCGGTTCGATGCTTCCGCCGCTCTGGCCCGGCGTCGACCTGCATGCGTTTGCCGCCTCGCTGTTCGAGAAGGGCAGCCAGGCGGCGATGTTCCGCGTCTCTCCCCGCGAGGGGTTCACGTTTGCCGTCGCCGGCGTTCCGGCGCGCGATTCCACAGACACTGCTCTGCTCGTGATCACGGACGTGACGGTAAGCGTTCGCCGCGAGCGGGCCGAACGCGAGTTCGTCGCCAATGCCGCACACGAGCTGCGAACCCCGCTCGCGGCGATCGCGAGCGCCGTTGAGGTCCTTCAGGACGGTGCGAAGAGCGAGCCGGTCGATCGTGATCGCTTCCTCGGGGTGATCGAGCGCCAGTCGCAGCGTCTCGCGCGGCTCGTTCGCTCGCTTCTGGCTCTCGCGCGCGCCCAAACGCACGCCGAGCCTCTCGCCATGGAGACGGTCGACGTCTCCTCGGTGTTGGTCGAGGTCTCCGACGAGCTCTCGGGCGATCTTCGCATCGAGACGAGTTGCGAGCCGCGGCTCTCGGTTCACGCCCACCGTGAGCTCCTCGTCCACGCCGTCGGCAACCTCGTCGCAAACGCGGCAAAGCATTCCAGCGGCAGCCCGATCGAGATCGACGCGCACCGAGCGCCTGGGTCGGAGGTGCGGATCGAGGTGCGTGATCGTGGGCCCGGTATCGACGATGCCGAACGCGAATTGGTGTTCGACCGTTTCTACCGCGGCGGGAACCGGGATGGCGAGGGGTTCGGCCTCGGCCTCTCGATCGTTCGTGAGATCGCCGTGGCCCTCGGTGGCGAGATCGAGCTCGAGCCACGCCCGGGTGGAGGTACGGTTGCGGCGATCGTGATCGAGCGGCAACAGGAACCTGAGTGAGCGCACGCATCCTTCTCGCCGACGATGAGCGCGACCTTCGAGAGACGGTCGCGTACGCGCTTCGCCGTGAAGGGTTCGACGTGCGGACGGCGGCAGACGGGCAGGCAGCTCTGGACGCCGCCCGATGTGCAGCGTTCGAGGTCGTGATCCTGGACGTGATGATGCCCGTACTCTCAGGACTCGAGGTGTGCCGCACGCTCCGGGCCGAGAGTGACGTGCCAATCATCATGCTGACGGCCCGAGACGCGGAGGTCGACAGGGTGCTCGGGCTCGAACTCGGCGCCGACGACTACATCGGCAAGCCGTTCTCGACACCTGAGCTCGTGAGCCGGATCCGCGCCGTCCTGCGCCGTCGAGAGCTCGACCGCGTGAGCATGCCGACGACAGCGATCGAGGTCGGGGGCGTTCATGTCGATCTCACCCGGCACGCGGTTACCATCGACGGCGCGCCGGTTCGCGTCACCCCCTCCGAGTTCAAAGTGCTCGCGTTCCTCGGGTCGGAGCCGGGCCGCGTGTTCTCGAGGTCACAGATCATGGAGCATCTCTGGGGCGCGACGTTCGTCGGCGACGCCCGAGCCTGTGACGTGCACATCTCGAGCCTGCGGCGCAAGATCGAGCGCGACCCGGCCAATCCCGAGCGGATCGTCACCGTGCGCGGCATCGGCTACAAACTCGCCGGCTAGAGCGCGCCGCTCGCCGCCCGGGAATGTGAGGAAACCCTCACGTTCTCTGCATCCGGTGCTCACCGAACCCGTGGGTGCCCTCACTTCGGGCTCGTACGTTGGTCGTCATACACCCGTACCGACGAAGGGACGCTGAGCCATGCGCGGCGCACACACGACGACCACCGATCGCCCGACCGAAATCGACGAAGGCTTCTGGGTCGTCGTCAGCACCGATTCGCACAGGGTCGGTGCCGCAGAGCAACTCAGAGAAGCGTGCCTGCACGCGCTCGATCGCGGTGCCGAGCATTTGGCCGTCGATGTGACCGCCTCGCGGACGCTTTCGGCGGAGCTGAAGGACGTCCTCGCATCTGCGAGCGATGTTCTACGCGCTCGTGGGGGCTCGCTCGTGATCTGGGCCCGCGAGCATGGCTCCCGCGATCCGATCGTGCTGTCAGTCGACGACAAGGACAACGAGGGAGTCGAGGCCGTCGCGGCGCGGCTCCGGGTGACAACCAGGGAGGAGAGGTCATGAGAGACATGCTTGATGCAGCCGTGATCGAAGGGGCGACCGCAGACGCGGTCGAAGCCCGTCTGCGCTCGAAGCTCGACTCGATCGCGTCCTTCACGATCGGGGCCGAAGAGGAGTACATCCTCGTCGATCCGGAAACGCTGCTACCGATTCCGTGCTCCGGCGAGGCCGTGTGGAGCTGCCACGGCGACCGGCGCGTCGCCGCCGAGCTGCTGCAATGCCAGATCGAGGGGGTCACCCCGATCTCTGTTGCGGTCGCCGACGTGATGCGGGAACTCCGGAGCGTTCGCCGACTGCTCGATACACGGCTCGCAGGAGTCGCACGACTCGTTGCGGTCGGGGCGCACCCAACTGCGACCGATCCAGGGCCGATCACCGACGCGCCCCGCTACGCGCAGATCGCGGTATCGCACCCGCTCGCAGCGCGCCGGATGCTCGTCGGCGGGCTCCACGTGCACGTTGCCGTCGGCGGCGCAGACCGCGCCGTGGCCGTCTTCAACGCGCTTCGCAGCTATCTGCCATTCATCGCAGCCGTCGCTGCCAATGCGCCGTTCCACGAAGGAGAAGACTCGGGGATGGCGAGCGTGCGCCCGACATTACTCCGCCACCTCTCACGTACCGGCACGCCGCCCGCGTTCCGATCCCTTTCCGAGTACGCGGAATTCCTCGTCTGGTCGCGCGGGGTCGGCGCTCAGGACGCCACCCACCACTGGTGGGACCTCCGCATCCATCCGTCCACCGGCACGATCGAAGTTCGCGTCGCCGATGTGCCAACGAACGTCGCGGACACCGGAGCGATCGTCGCACTCGTACAGTCCCTCACCTTTCGCCTCGCCGAGCGATACGACGGCGGCGAAACGCTCGAGTGCCACGCAACCGAGCGGATCGAGGGGAACGCCCGACTGGCAGCACGCGACGGCGTCGATGGGCTGCTCGCGAACCTCGACGACGGATCCCCGGTCGCGACGGCCGACGCCGTGCTCGCACTCGTCGAAGCACTGACACCGTCGGCGTTGGCGCTTGGCTGCGCGGACGAGCTGTCTGGCATCGAGCGTCTCGTCCGCGAAGGCGGCGGGGCGACACGCCAGCGACTCGTCGCCGAGTCAGGAGGAATCGAGGAGCTCGTGCGCTGGCTCGCCGAACAGACGACAGGTCGTCGCTCGGGCGCGGGCTTCGCTGTACCAGAACTCGTTGCTCAGACGGGCTGACGTCACGTTAGAAGAGCGGCGACACACCCAACAAACAAGGAGCACATTGACATGAAAACCCTGAGAGAGTTCCACCGTTCGTCGGCGAGCGCCGGCGCAACCCCAGCGCGCATCGTCGCACTCCTGGCCGTCACGATCGTCGCGGTCGCCGTATTCGCGACCATTGGCTCCGCGTCGTCCGTCACTGCAGCAGCAGCGCAATACGCTCCTGTCAACACCGGTGCTCCGACGATATCGGGGAGCACGATCGAGAATCAGACGCTGACTGCCAACGAAGGCGTCTGGACCGGCCAGCCGAGCTCGTATGCCTATCAGTGGCTCCGCTGTGACGCGGCCGGGAATGCGTGCGGCGACATCGCCGGTGCGACGGCGAAGACATACAAGCTGCAGGCCGCCGACATCGGCAAGACGCTGCGCGTGCGGATCACGGCGGCGAACAACGACGGCAAGACGACGGTGACCTCGGGACAGACGGCAACGGTCGCCTCGTCCGGGCCGGTCGGTGCGGTCAAGCTGCCGAACGGCGAGACGTCGATCCCGGTCACGAGCGTGAGCATCTTGGCGGGCCAGCGGTTGATCGTCTCCGACGTAACCTTCACCCCCAACCCGGTCAAGGTGTTCTCGAACGCACCCATCCTCGTCCGCGTGAAGGTGAAGGACAACCGCGGCTACGTCGTCCGTGGTTCGACCGTCTTCGTCCGGACGACGCCCGAAGTCACGAGCACACCCCCGGAGCAACTGACGGGGAGCGACGGGTGGGTCACGCTGACGATGGTGCCGCAGGCCGACTTCCCGAAGGACCCCGCGTACAACGTGCAGGTGTACGTGCGGGCGCGTAAGGCGGGCGAGGACCCGCTCGGCGGTGTGTCGACCCGCCGCCTCGTTCAGTTCGGACTCGCGAGGTAGCTCCGACGGCGCACCTCGGCCGGCCGCCGGATCCCGGCGGCCGGCCAAGGACGCAGCCCTGAATGGATACTCAGGCGACCGGCATCAGCAGGTGCGCGCGGATCGCATCGTCCGCGTGCCAATCCCAGTCGACCGCCAGCCTCCGAGGCGCAGCATCCCGGCGTCCGAGCCCATGGCGTGTCCGGGGCGACGCGCTACCTACCAACGTGTGTCGTTTGAGGCCCGGCTAACCAGGTCGCACCTGAGTTTTCGGCGGAGTTCAACGAGTCCTGCTGGAGGTTCGGCGAGCACGCGGAGTACCGCCTCGCGTTGAGAGACGGTCAGAGCGACCGTGAAGCAGTGTCCGCGCTTGATGCCATCCACAATCCGCACGGCCGCTTCGAGAGCCTCGGCGCTACCTTCGGCGAGGAGTAACGCGACCAGGTGGCGGCCGTCCTCGTCCATCACGTGGACACCGTAGACCCGGACCATTCTTCCACGCTACGCACTCAACGATGGGCCACGGGCAAACATTCTGTATGGGGAAGCGGGAAGGCCCTCGCTCCAGCGATCGGGAGGGAAGTCAAGCCTCCTCGTTCACGGTGGTAGCGCGCAACAGAGTGTGAGGAGAAGGGCGATCCGAAACACGGGCACCCCATTCCTACGGGCTGCGACGCCCGTGGTCGTTGGTCATGGGGATCGGGCGTGCATGTCGTCTTCTGGTTCACGTTGGATGTGTGATCGAAACCGGATCGTGCGAAACGTGAGGAGAATTGCGATGAAGCCGACGATGAGATCGACGATGGTGAGGGTGATTTTCATCCCGACGCTGAAAGCGAGGAGAGCGGTTCGACTCGCTTGGCCACGGAGGGTGTAGAGGAGCAGTGCTTGTGAGGTTCCGATGCCGCCGGGGCTGATCGGTGCGAGTGTGGCGAGTGTGGCCGTGGCCTGGACAGCGAGGGTGTTGTGCACGGTTTGTTCGATCCCGAACGCCGCGAGAAAGAACCAGATGGTTGCGAGTCGCAGACCCCAGCTCACAATCTGCCAGGCCGCGACCTTCCGCAGATAGCGCGTGGGTGTGTGGAGGATGAGGAACCCCTGGGCGACGTGGGCGCTGAGGT